>CEPX01414997.1_pt1 | contig 10082 bp, 13 predicted proteins | sample 361361 | NCBI WGS metagenome assembly CEPX01 (sample SAMEA2619974, study PRJEB7988) | marine metagenome | biome: marine biome (ENVO:00000447); feature: mesopelagic zone (ENVO:00000213) & marine oxygen minimum zone (ENVO:01000065); material: "saline water (ENVO:00002010), including plankton...
TAGATCTTTAACCTGTGGTACTTTGTGAAGGTTTACAATTAAACCTCGTTTCCTGTCTTCTTTGTTTATTGACTTTAAGAAGAGTTTAGCGTCCACCAATATGGAGAAGTAATCATTATAGTCTGTGTCGTTGATTTCCCTGTATTGTATAACGATATACCCATCCGTGGCAGATATCGTGGTGGTATGGTCACCGACATTGTGCACCACCTGCACATAGCAGATCCCACCGCGGGTGGTGTCTTTACTGGTGTAACGGCTGGCTTTCTCAATCAACGGGTAAAATTCATACATTTTCATTTTCTTACGCTTCCTTTACTGTAAGGTAAATAAAACAACAATCACATTCTTCATCAAAAAGGCTCTCCACCTCTCCCTGATTTCCAACTTCCAAGAAATCAACTAATTTTTTCATGGCTTCGATTTTTTCACCTTCGATGAGAAAAGAAAAACGGGTTTCATCAATTACTGTGATCTCTACTTCTTCACCGCATACGGTTTCTAGTTGTGAAGCTAATTTGTTTTTTCTTAGTTCTGAAGATTTCATCTTTACCACCTTATTAATCTGTTCAACCTCTTGTTACATTTAATATACAACAGAAAATTATTAAAAGGTGGTTTTATTTTATAAAAAGTTATTTTTATTTATACGGCCCGTTTAAAATGGTCTCTTCGAGTTCTTGGATACGGTCCTCTTTAGTGGGCATATTACCCAAATACTTATTAAGAAGCTCATAATATTTTTTTCCTTTTCCCTCTATCCATGTTTCATTATTTTTATGGATATCTACATCGAGGCGAATCTCCAATGAGTCCCCGATCACTCTTTTCACACCCTCGAGCATACAGTTTTCAAGGATCTTCGCCTGTTCCTCTGCCTTATCCACAGGGGCCAACATGTACAGAGCATCGTGAAGAGGGGCCATAATTTGTAATCCCTTCTTATGTGCAAGCTTTACGGCTTCTCTCATGATTACGGCTCCCGTACCTTGAACGGGAAAGTTCTTCACAGAAAGAGTATTTTCATTATCTCGAAGGAGAGACCAACCGTCCCAAAGAGTAAGGGCTCCTTTTCTCTTGTGTATCTTGGCTTGTCTATCGGACCATTTCCAATAGGTACTATATGTTTTCTTATGTAGTTGAACAAGTTTACCCGCCTCTCTGATTGTTACCTCTCTTCCCATATCTGCGGTGAGTTTAGTGGCTAATTTGTCCTCTCCCATTCCAAATTGAAGGCCCAGGCAATTACGAGAAATAAACTCATAGTTTCCACAGGGGGAATACGTCGCATACCTACGCATCGGTCCTGCATTTACAATATCGAAAACCCGCTCGATTGTTGGCTCTTCCCGCGGGCATTGATGCGACACATTCGGGTGTGTGTCCTGTTTTAAGTCGCCTCGAAGCTGTCCCATAAGCCACGTTGCAAAATTGTTTCCAGAAGTCCATGAGAACGTATTCCGTACCTCTGAACAGAACTCTATGATTACTTCTTTTATTCCTGTTGTTGACTGCAGAGGATACCCATCGCAAGTTTTCCCGTTCATAATCTTTTTCATTGTCTACCCTATCCAGTTGAAGGTTGGTACCTGGTTTATAATTATCTAGTGTTGAAACATATTGAGCGTATTTGATGGGATCCTGTAAAAACTTCTCTACCTTGATCCCTCTTCCTCCGTATATGGGAAAACTCTCACATGTTGGATTGTAACATCTTTCGATCATTTGTTCCCATCGGCCTCGGAGTTTAGCATACCCACTAACTCCTGAACGGGGGAACTTTTTAGAATGTGTGCTCTTTCCATTCTTTAGGCTATCATAGGATACCCATTGCTCCGCGTAACCATCATTACACAAAACATACCGATATCCATTATCAATCTTAATCTCTGAACTTACTACAGACCAGTGTCCAAACATCTCGCCAACTGTAACAAGGTCTTTGTAATCTGATTCTGTCTTCTTTACAAATCGACCCTTCTTGTTTTTTAATCGTTTCGGCTTCAACCCATTCCCCTTTTTTAGTTAGTAATTTATGGTTGTAGGTCATTTTTACACCTTCAACCTCTATCACCTGTTTTACACCCTGGCAAATTACACCATCATGTTTAACATACTCTACACCATCCCATATTAGCATATGTTTTTTTAAATTTGTTATGTGTATACGTCCATGGTGTTGGGTTTGGATTAGAGTATCCCCCATAACACAGGTGGATTTCATGAGGTTTCTCTGTATTTCATGCCCTAAGTGTTCTTGATACGTGTCCCATACTTTCGGGTACGAGTTTTTAACCTCCTCCAACTCTTCACCCGTGACGTGAAAAATATCCTCCACATGATCTTTTAATATAAGAGTAGGGGTTTTACATGCTTTTGTATCCGCGGTCCATGGGATAGCCCCCGCGAGCTGACCCGTGTATCTGTATGGGTCCCCCGAAGCATAGGCTGCGATCATATTTTTATCTTTTGCCAAAACTCCCGCGATAGCAAATTCCTGTGAGGCATAATCGATACCTATTACCGCGTGATCTTTATCTGGTCGAATGAGACAGCGGAGCCAGGAGGACATAGCGAGAACAAAGGTTTTCGCTTTCGGTGCGTTACGGCTTGTTTGTGTTCCAAATGATCCCAAAAATGCGCGGAGTCGGTTGTCTGGTCCTACATTGTCGAAGAAATTCCCCTTCTTTTTTTCATCATCCGGTTTCTTGAACCACGCCAACTGCTTTACTAATTTTTTTGCATTACGGTAGGCTTTAATCTCTTTGATGTGTTCAAAATCTTTGAGGGTGTCATCGGCACGGGATAAAGTACTGGTAAATTTCCCCGTGTCTTTGTTCACGGTTCTGGGCCATTGCTTAAAGAGATTTTGATCGGTGATGAATTTTACAAAATTGGATTCTTTGTCCACCCATCGACCGAGAACATCACTATTTCGTTTCTTCTCCCGTACGTAAAAAGGATAATAGTTCTCTACCAAATCGGTGATAATTTCATTCTCTGCTTTGTCGAAATTTCTCCGAAGGTTGAGAGCTTGATCCACCTCGAGAGGGAAACCGACACTTTCCATTTTTGCAACGGAGGAAATAAAATCCCCTCTATTGATTTGTATTTTGAGGAGGGTGTCATCATCGACACGGATCTCTTTTTTTAATATGTTGAACATATCCAACCAAAGAGGAGCAAGGTATTTTATATCCATTGTACAGTAGGACATTATATCCGTGATCTCTTCGTCGGTGTAGTCGAAACGATCCGCGATACAGAGATCCCTCATTTTATCTTTATACTTAGAATCGATATGGATCCCAAATCGTTGGGCCACGGCATCTTTTAAACCCATACCTACTGCATTATTATCTTTTCCCTTGTTCTTCGCCTTGTCGAAAGAGGGGGGAGTCGAGTATCCTTGATAGCCTGTAGCGGAGAAATATCTCCCATACTGACAACGGTAAAAATTAAAGGTGAGCTGTCTCCACTCGGTGTATAAATCCACCCAGTCAAAATGGTGAGGGTCTAATCCTAAAGCCTGAAAGGATCGAGCTTCCGCGGCGGTGGCGTAACCTACGATTACCGCGTTTTGCTCATCTCTAATGCGTTCCAAGAGATTAACTAAAGCGAGACGGTTATCATCCTCATTGAGGAGCCAAAACTCCTCTCTCATCCATTTCTGTTTAATTGGATCCGAGTACATGATGGAACATGATTTCAAATTGAGGGTTTTATGGTTGGATTCGTTGAACTCGAAATCGAGATAGACACCAGGGCGGCCGGTTAATTCCCACATAATACGGGCGGCCTCTTCAACCTGTAACCATGTAAAATCTTTTTTAGTTTTTGTTTTGGTTGTCATATTTAGGAGTTCCTTCCGTTAATATATTGCGGTTGGTGTTCATCAAATTTACATTTCGTTCGTCTATCTCCACAGTTTGTTTTGTAAGTGATTCAATTTGTGCTTTAAGTGCTCTCTTTTTATTTCTTCCAAATCTATTTCCCATGATATTGTTTCCTTTGTTGTATATTAATACTGTTCTTAAGGTTTGCCCGTGCTTTCCTTTCGGGTAGTCCCTCACTGGTTTTTACGGTCGTGCGTAGTTTCCCCAGTGAGGGATTTTTAATTATCCCCTTTCAAGTTGAGCATAGTTTCCGCGGTTTGAGTCATGTATTTAATCATATCCTCAATATCTCCCGAGTTTATTACATTACTAACTTTTTCATAAACGGCTTGCATCTTTGTACGTTCAGAGATGTCATTGATTCCCATCTTTATATCAAAAAGAGAGAGCTGTCCAGATCGTACCGCGGGCCAAAGAATCTTAGCTCTTAGTTCACCCTTAATATTCACAAGCTCATTGTACAATTTTCGCTCTCTGGATAGTGCGGAGCGGTTGGCCATGTACATTGTAATCCACATGGGTTTCTTCTTTTTCTTATCCTTGGGTTTCTTTACGAGTTCGTACTCTTCTACTATATCAAGAATGAGAGTAAACTCGGTGTGGTTTGGTGTGAAAGGCTGTTTATCTGTGATATATGAAACCACTTTACAATCTCCTACAGGGGTTACAACCTTAAGTTTTTTGTTAATTGCCTCATAAATACTTTCACGTGCAGATTCTGCATAAGGTGACAGGAGAAAAAAATCACACTGGACTTGATTCTTTTCACGGTTGGATATTCTGCAATGGGTCGTTATTCCACGCGGTAGAGTTAGGGTTCCCCCTATTACGTCATTATTTTTCATTGGTTGGTTCCTCTCTGGGTCCATCATAGAAACTATTGTAATATTTATTTAATTCAGGAGATAAAAGGGTAGTTTCATCAGGAACTACTCTAGAGATCAGTTTCGAGCATTGGCTGCGGGCCTTGGTGCTAATTTTAGTTTTTAATTGTGTTCTTAAGGACGGTCTCATTATACCCTCTCATCTATAGGGTCAATGGTTCCAAATTCCCAGTAAGGGCTATCAGCAGAGAACTCCAAATAGTAATCACCCCATACATATTTGACTATATCTTCAGGGGTGTCTTGTTTGGTAGCTATGTTACAAAAGTCTCTTACGTTCATTCCCATGATGGTTACGAAATCTTTTTCGAAGTATTCACGGGCGTCCGGTGCACAGTCATCTTCTTGTAATAATTTCATTATAATCCGACTCCTGTAGTTTGGTTGGATAGATTGTCATCCGATACGATAAAATATTTAATCTTCGTAGGGCTCTTAGTTCGAATACATGCATACCCTTTTGCCCTAAGATCTGCAAAGAAGTTTTCTCTTTGGGGTATGTGTTTTGCGCTGCCTCTGTCCATCATATCCTCAACCCATTCCACGTACCTTTTTCTAACTTCGAGGATAGGCTCGAAAGTGAGACCATGTTCTGAAATGTCGGGAAGCTCTGAAGGGTTCCTGTATTCGGTGCGGAGATCCGAGTCCAGTCCGAGGTACTCTTCCACCTTGACCAGTTTCGGTGCTTCCGTGTGTCCTGCGATAGCCCAATCCATGATATCCTGTTTTGGGTATGAGTCTTGGACCGCTCGAAGTTTGGCCCCAATCTTTGTCCCTGGATAGCAATATCCTTTTTTGAGATTCTCGTCGATCCCTCTCCACATTCTCACGGGATCAATTTCCCCAAGCATAGAGATAAACTCCTGATCGGGTTTGGTCTGTATTTCCATCTCGAAGAACCTACGCATACCGGTATTATCATAAATAATGGAAGTTATAGACTTGTTACTGGTCCCGAAAGCGGAAAAGATACGTTTCTTTGTAATGTGTCCATTGGTTCCCATTTCTCTATATGAGATAGTGGTTGCGGTTAATGCTTTTTTAAGAAGAGTTACAGTTTGACCTATCTCCTGCATGGTCCCTTTACCCGTTGCTAATTCATCAAAGAGTACTATGTAATTAGTGGCCCACTTGCCCTCTTCTCGATCATCAGAGAAATTATTAAAAGACCCATCTGTGGTGAAATCTCTCAAGGGGGTTGATAGGATATTACTGAAATACGTCTTACCTGTTCCCTGTTGTCTACCGTAAAGATTAACCATTAAAGGGTCCGTGGTCTCTCGGTTCCATAAATACTGCTTGACTTGCCACATCCACTGTTTTAATGTTTGTCTTGCAAGGAATCGATTCCCTTTGATATTGAATTGTTCAATCACATATTCCAGAACATTATTTACATACTCTGCCTCATCCTTATCAAATCGGAGCTCATTCCGTTTCTTGTTGATTAGGATGTCCTCACGCTCTGATAAATAGGTGTGGATGGTTGTTTTTAGGTCGGGACGGGTATAATGTCTGATATAGTCATCTTTGTAATTCTTGGCGTCTTCTTGGTAATCCATATAGAATCTATACACCCATTGGGTTAGATCCTCTTTAGATTTAGAGATCCCATTCTTAAGGATCTGGTTTCCTCTTTCATTAATGACCAAATTATTAAAAGCTATAGCCTGTTCGATGAGAGCTTCGGGTGTCTCCGCGATTATAAACCCCTCATCTTCTACGCTTCGTAATTCTGGTTTGAGGAAGAATTCCACATCCTCCGCGAACTCTTCCGACGTCCTAAACGTGTCTTTATTTGTCATATTTTTTACCCATTCGAGGTGCAACTTGTCCATATCTACAGCGTGGCCCGTTGATTTTCGGATCTCGCCACTTTTCCACTTTAGGGATCGTTTTTTTACAAAATCTTTTATCTTCACGGTTGCTACCCTATGTTGGCGGTTAAGTACTCTTCATTAGTAAGGTTAAATACAGAAGAGAGGAGAGGCTCCTCCTGTTCCGTGAATACATGGTGATTAGAATTTGAGGGTTCAAACTCACTGATACTTTTATAATAATCAAGAGCGTAAGGGTTGACCCCGTGTATTCTGAATTTCTGGTCTTTCCCTTTTACTATTATTGTATCAATATGTAAAGACATAGGGGTGGGATGTTGTGGGGCCTCCACATATCCTGATGCATACAGATATAAAGAAACCGCGTCCCTAACTACATCGAGGAACGTGGAGGAGTAAGCTTCACAGTAACTAACTATAGTATTGTATGAATCCCCACAGTACCATGTACCTATCGTGGTGGTCTCTTCTTTCCCTTTTTTGAAAAGAGAGCGGATCACGGAGGGAGGATACTCACTTCTATCGTGATCCTGTCCTTGAATAATCAACCCTAATCGTGTAACATACTCCGGCATATCGGGATGAAATACTGTTGGGATTGTTGGAAATAGTGAGATATCATGAATTAAGTCTGTGAGACTTACCTCCAAAATCTCCGCTATTTTTACCAGTGCGGTGTGGTGTGAAATTGGAACTTTCCAACTTATTCTTTTTGCAACTTTTTTTCTCACTTGGTAGTCTCCTTTTCTGTTTCTACAATCTCAATATACTATATGTTTAACAAAAAACAAATAAAAATTAAATAAACTAAAAATAAAACTAAAATATAGGGGATTTGGGGTTAAAATGGGCACTTTTCGGTCACTTTGAAAAAAGGTATTGACTTTTATAAATAATTATAATACCCTGCGGGAGTGCGCCCGCCTCCGCGAAGGAACAAATTATAATCTATAGTGTTGAAAATTGTAATTTTGTATTTTTTGTAAAAATGTCACTTGGTTTCAGGCTTCACTCTCTCGAAGTGGCTCTGGTGGCAGGATTGAGAAAAAAAGGGGATTTAGGGGATTTTCTTTTTACTTTTATAGAGAGACTTCAACTAAGTCACTTGTTTTTATATTTCTGGCTTGTAGGCGTGCGCACACGTGAGGCAGTTTTTTAACACACCTCTGAAAAAAAAAATTATATTGAATTTGAAAGGAAACAAAACACGATGCCAAACAAGAAACGAAACGACCCAGAACACCAAGAACAAATCAAGTTAATATCTCGCTGTAGATTGTCCAGTGCTGGACTCTTGACAGGATACCCAAAAATTCCAGAGCTCGGTAAAATTTATAGTGTTCCCAATGGAGGACTAAGAACCGTCACGGAAGCCAGCAAATTGAAGAACGAAGGTGTGAGAGCTGGGGTTCTTGATTTGGCCCTCGATACAGCCCACGGTGGTTTCTTCGGTCTTAAGATTGAGATGAAAGCTCCAGGGAAGATTACCAACACCAGTGATGAACAGGACGATGAGATCGAATTCCTAGACGAGGGTGGATACTGTGTCCGAGTCTGTGACACATGGCAGAAAGCATGGGAACACCTTCTCTGGTACGTCTCTCTCCCCAACACTATTGGGACACCGGCCAAGGTGAAAACCTCAATACAAAAAGAACTATCAAAACTCATACGCGCTGAACTATAATAAACTAAACACGAAAGAGGTTACTCAATGGAAGTGACACCAAAACGACTGGCAGATCTTGAAGTGATGCTGGATGCAAAGAGAACCGCGGACGTCTCAGGTATTGACCAAAAGACTATCTTTAGTTTCAAAACTAAACCACTTGACCGCGATACTATCGACTTAGTACTCAGAGGGCTGGACAGAGATATTCCTCATCTCTTCTTCACGGAAGATACAGAGACAGAGATCCAATTGTGGAAGAGTATCAAATTAGCCTTTGGGCTTCGCTGTTCTATGACTTTCATAGGTTCCATGCTGGTGGCGGACACAGATCCCAACAGCGGGGAAGAGTTCAAAAGAGTGAAACCCACCCCTTTCGATTTCGACGCTTTCCTCGGAGATATGACCATCACAAAGAGTATACGAGGTGATGAGGATGTATTCGTCGCGAAGTTCTCAGTGGAAAAACAATATGAATCTGTACTCGATGGTGAGGTCGCTTATTTCCTCCGAAGACGCCAAGAGGGTGCGATCCAATACTACAACCTTGAAATAGATTTACGGGAAGAGAGTAACGAAGATGAAGATTGAGCAAAGTAAAACACATTACTGTCCTATCCATTCCATAATGGTTTATATCAATAATGGGCAACAGGAGAACATAATCGTTGAACGCGGGGAAGTAATCGAGTCTAAAACACCCGCAGGAGTCAAGAAACGCACCATTACACACATTTTAGCGGTTCAGGGGTCCATTTACCCATCTTGGGAATTATTCGACGAAAATGGGCTATCTATGTTCGTCATAGGTGCGGGAGCAAATGCGTTTAATGTTTTTATGGGCGATCCTGTGGAAATTCCTGTGGAGAGTACTGAAGAATCTGAGTAGTGTTGCATCGCTATTTATCAGGGGGATTAAAAGAGTAGCCTTATTGGTTGCTCTTTTTTTGTTATATTAATCTAAAAGAGAGGTTCGTATGATAGACATTAAATTCAAGACTGATGAGTTCCGAAAAGATAAAAAACAGTTGTTACATAAGGACTACCCCACGGCTATGGCTAAGGGTATGCGACTCACCACAGCACGTGCACGGGAAGCTATACGAACCAGAACAAGAACCTATTTTAATCTACACTCTGAGTACATACCCAAGTCTATAAGATCCACCCCACACACACAAACACAAATCAAGGCCACAGCCCGTGGTTTCAAGAGTTATGGAGATATACAAGGGGCTGTTTATCTACGACCTGGTAGTGGTGCTCGATCCTTATCCTTCCTCGTACCCCATGAGACAGGAGACTATAAAACCGCTGATGGTATGGTCGCAGTACCAGCCATGGATCTTGATAACTACCAGCATAAAACATCACGTGGTAAGACTGCGAAGAGATGGAAACCCGCTACACTTCTTAAACAATTCAATCAACAACAGGGTAAAGTAGGAGGTAACATACGTGGTACAACTCAGGTGAGGAGTGGGCAAAAAATAGCATTCCTAAAGAAGAGTCCTAAGAGTGGATTAGTTCAGGTTGTGAGAAGAAGAACACGAAAGAGTAAAGACCTACAGTATTTATATACTCTCATCTCTGCACCTAAGATGCCAGGCAATTGGGGATTCGAAAGAACCGTAAGAAGAAATGTAATACAGAACTACCGTAGTAACTTCACATATGTGATGAATAAGATATTTAAATAGGCTTTCGCTCTGAGCACGTGCAACACCCTGCAATACCCCCTCAAAAAGGGTTTAGGTACTGTTGGAAACCTACTCCCAGAGCGGGTCACGGCAAG
>CEPX01134424.1_pt1 | contig 10074 bp, 6 predicted proteins | sample 361361 | NCBI WGS metagenome assembly CEPX01 (sample SAMEA2619974, study PRJEB7988) | marine metagenome | biome: marine biome (ENVO:00000447); feature: mesopelagic zone (ENVO:00000213) & marine oxygen minimum zone (ENVO:01000065); material: "saline water (ENVO:00002010), including plankton...
ATGTGCCAACTCCCTCGCCAGATTCCGAGGCCGTCCTCTCCCTTCTCCCCGAAGCGCCGGTCGGGGTTGGCTGCCAAGTTCCCTCGGCCAGCGAGGTACTTCTTGTACAGGGCTGTCTGTTGTGCGTAGGACCGGCAGGCCGAGACGACTGAGACACGCCCACGAATACGGGGGTCATCAAAGAACGCCTCCAACCGCTTCTTAAAGCGCGGGTGTAGTAGCGAAAGGTCTACGCTGCTATTGGTTGTAGGTATCATGCTGTCTCCAGTACTGCTATGCGTGCTTCTGCCGCATCCAGTTTGTTTGATATTTCCTGTAGTGCTTTAGTGAGGATCGGAATGAACTCATCATACCTAAGACCCGGATTATATGATTCGGGGATGTCGCTGTCGTCTTCATTGGTTGCCTCCATTAGCGGCGAATATCCATCAATCCAAAGACCAGTCGTGCTGGCACTTGGACCAAGCAGTTCTTCAACCTCTTGTGCAATGAACCCATAATGATCCCTTAACCCCGCCCTTACTTCATGGGTGTTCTCGTCAGCAGTCTCTTTCCACTTAAACGTAACAGGTCTTAATCCATTTACGAACTCCAACCCCAACACTGCGTCTTGAATATCGGTCTTCTGATTTACATCAGAAATAGATGGGTAGGAATAAGAATAAACGGCGTTAAAGGCTAAATTGCTAGCACCCCACCTATAAGTGTTATTAGATGTAGGCTGTCCATTCGCATAGAAACCGACATTGTTGCCTGCATTTATTTTATTAACCCCAGAAGATTTAATCCTAGTGTCTCCGTTGTTATAGCAAGTAATATGATTCGTATTGGTGTTTGTATTCAAATACAAAGAAAACGCTGACTTAATAGAGTTATATCCGCTAAAAGTTAAATCTCCACTCAGCGTCCCCCCGGTAAGGGGCAGTTTAGTCGCATCAGCAGGAGCAGCAGCCCACGTTGCTGTACCGGAAGAACTGTACTTCAGGAACTGATCGGCACTTCCACCAGAGGGTATATGCTTGTTTCCAGCAGAAGTGGGGTGAGTATAAACTGTATCATTATCTGCCGCCCACACTGCTGTACCAGAAGAACTGTACTTCAGGAACTGTCCACTACTTCCACCAGACGGGATATGTTTATACCCCGCAGCAGTTGAGTGGGCAATGGTTCCAGTAGTAGTTATTGTTCCACCAGTAATGGCTCCCGTTGTCGCTACCGAAGTTACTGTGCCAGACCCACCAGCAGCGTCTACATAAGCAGTAGTAGCAATCCTTGTGGAGTTGTTACCTGAACTCTGGGTTGGGGCGGTCGGATTACCAGTCAAAGATGGGGAGGCTATGGTTACAACACCATTGTCTACCGTCAGAGCCTGCTCAACAGAGAACTGTATATTGTCAGACACCTTGGACATAACAATGTCACCAACCGTGTTGTACTCCGGTTGATCGGTGGTGGTCTGGGCGATGCCCATACGAATGTCTCCACCGCTATACCCCCGTGCAATTATCCTCCCACCTGCCGCTCGGAAAATACCATAGACGCTGTTGAGTCCTATGGCAATCCCATCGGTGGCAGCAATGCTGTTGTGGGTGGACACATTGGTGATGTTCCCCGCGTTGATCTCCCAAGCCTTGGAGTCCTCAGGCTGACTTTGATCCTCTTCTGCCCCACCTATCCGGGCGTACAGTAGGTAAGCCCCTCCCCAGTTGGCAATCCTGTAATCAGCACTGCCATAGGTACCGGAGGTTCCCCACCACTGGTTGCCATCGGCATCCATGTGCCACGAAGTTGCGTCAGTACCACCAATGTCTATACCAGCACTACCTAGACCAGTGATTGTGATGTCGCCAGTGGTGATGGACCCACCTGTAATAGTGTTACCACTTATGGTGTTACCACTTATGGTGTTACCACTGATCGTGGCCCCAGACACTGTGCCACCGAACGTACCCGAAGCCCCGGTGATCGACCCAGTGAACGTACCTGAGGCCCCTGTGATGCTTCCAGTGAACGTCCCCGAAGCCCCTGTGATACTCCCAGTGAAGGTGCCTGTGGTCCCGGTGATGTTAGCGCCAGTCAAGTCACCCTTGAAGAATGCGTTACCAGAGGTGTCGATGTAGAACTGCTTGGCGTGGATAGACCCCCCGCTAGAGATGGTGATACCCCCACCATCGGCGTACCCACTGGTGTCCTTGGTGCCTGAGAACAGGGAGTCCGCATCAATGGTCCAGCCCCCGATCTCCCCATCAGTAGCAGTAACCGTCCCGGTCACCGCCAAAGTTGAGCCGTCCCATGTCAAGGTATTGGTACCACTACCCTTCAAGTAGAAGTTCCCGGTGTAGTCCATGTAGGTACGCCACTCACTGGCGGTGTGGTTGTAGTACCCCATGTTGACTGAGCCCAGATACAGGCCGGAGGACGTTGGCGTTGACCCAAAGTCGATCAAGTCAAAGGCTGATACTGAACCTGCGGGACCGAAGTTGTAGTTGGATGGGTTGGACTCGCCTACGTCGGCCCGCACCGGGTTGTAGGTGGTGTTGATCCAGAACGTGTTGGTGTAGTCCTCGTCCTCACGACAGACGATGATGGTGTCACCGATGTTGGGAACCACCCAGTCGTTCTCAAACGGGTGCTCCTTCCTGCCGAAGAAGGAGATGGGCACCGTGGTGTCGTTCCCCGTCACTGAGGGGATGATTACCTGTATCTCACCTGTAGTAGTACTGGAGTACTGTACAATGGCCCGGTGGATCTGGGAGAAGGATGAGTACAGGGCGTCAGATTGAGTAGACATTCGCCCTCCGAGTTGACGACCGCCACGCCCCCGACTGTACCTTCGGGCTGGGTGCTGGCTGGTACGTGTACAGGCTGTCCGATTGACGGAGGGTGTTACCCTTGGTGCTCCTGCCCAACTCCCACTCTGTCAGGAAGTGCCCCTGATTGGTCTTCATTTCAACTCCACGAACCAACCACAGGCCGTCAAACTCTCCGTTGAATCCATCTACAGCAATGGCACTACCCGGTATAGGACCGGCTACCCCGGTGGTTACGACCTTGGCGATGTAAGCATCAGAGTAGGCCCGAGTAGCAGCCAACTTGCGTCTGGCGTCAGAAAGGGAAACCGCTTCGATTGGAAGAACGGCTGTCAATGTTGAGGTGACAGCAGTACCAGAGGCAGGCTCGGTGTTCAGTAGGTCCGCTGACTCCGCAGTGAGCAACTTACCATGCTCATCCAATATGGAAATCTTCTTTGAGTTAACATCACCGTAAGCGTGGGACGACCCAAACGCACCTGAGAACTCCATGATGTTGCCGGGGGCATCACCCTCAGCAGCATCCACACTTCGTAGTGTTCCTGAGGGAGCCCCGTGTTGTAGAGCGGTCAGTGGGTTCCATACGTGTATTTCTGTACCGTGTACGTTCACAGCCAACCCTGACTGCACGCACGCCTTGGTCAGCGCTTCCCAATCTGACAGACCACGCTGGGACATACTAGGAATAGTGGGGGCGGTGTCAGGACAGGAGTAGGAGAACTTGTAGTCAACCGACATCACCTCAACCACGTCCTTGATGGTAAAGTCCTTCCATATGCGGGCCTTAACCCCTCGCATGTCTGAACTGGCTCCAAGGCAGTTGAGGGTCGCCTCCTGTAGTAGCCCCCCCTCCACCCGGCCATCCCTAGACTTGTGTGTTGGTTCTATGTGGTTGATAAACCCTACGAACGTGAACCCTTCTCCGTAAGGTACAGCAATATGCACCATCACAGGCCGGTCCACGTAGTCTGTAACAGACATCGCAGGTATCCCAGCCAACACTATCCGGGCGTGGTCGTGCTCGTTCTGTCGTAGGTTGACATCCACCCGCTCCACGGAACTATAGATGTTGACATCGACGCCGTCTATCTCAACGGTAACATTATGACGTGAGGCTGAAGGCTGGTGCTGATTGACAGTGGGCACTGGTTACACCTGTGGAATTCGCAATCTTGTGCCTGATGGTACCTCATCTGGGTATGGTACGTGAGGGTTCAACTCAGCAATACGCCAATACAGTTGTGGGTCCCCCAAGTGAGTCGCTGCTAGTTCATCTAGTGTCTGTTTGCCAACTGCTGTCACCACAGCATAACGGGAAGAACCAACGGCCTTTCGCTTGGTTATAGCCCTGCCCGCACTGTCATTAGCCAAGGTGTACCTAGATGATGGGCTAAGAGGCATGATTAAAATGCACTCCCGTTCATGTTGACGAACACTCCAGCACTGCTAATGCTCACGCCCCCTAATCGTGGATTGACAGGCTCACCCGGAGGCCGAGCGTCAGCGTACAGTTTACTATTGGGGAACGGCTGCCCAGATGAAAACAAATCATCAAAGTTCAATTTCAAATCCTTAGCCTCTATATCCGGGAGACCTGTACGAATATCCTTCGTCAGCCACTCCCCGTCCTTCATAGTAGCCTCAATATCGTCACCAAATCCCCCTTGCGCTCTCCCATCCAACGGCTTATCCTTCTCGCCTGCACCACTCCCGAAGAGCCCTTCGTCAATATCATCAATAATGTCTGTTGTCGCGTTCCTTGGGTTCACCCAGATAACTCCTGTGTCAGAAATACAATAAGCAGTGCCCCCAGAAACAATGTCAGACATCAACAAGCGCACCCGATAGGTCGTGGCCCACTGGTACTCAACATCAAACTCAATATCAGCAGTGTTGTTGCCCGTACCCACCAGCGTAAGGGTGGTCGGGAAGAGGTTGGTAGAACTGGTATAGAAACCTCTAGCCATGTTATACGCAAACTCCTCTGAAGGAATCCGACGCCCCCTCTTATCTGGCATCCATATCCACCCTGCGTCCCCACGATTGCTTCCAAACTTGATATTGATTTCAGTATTATCGAAAGTCCCGTGATGCCGGTAGAACTCATCTCCGTAGTGGCCGGGATGGGAAGACATTTCTGTAATGGGAAACGAACGGGTAAAGAACCCAGACTCTTGTCCTGTGGCTTCTCGCAGGTAACGGGGAGTTCGTAACTGTCTGCCTTGTGTAGGAATACCATAAGCGGAGAACATATTGTCAACGCCTATGGCGAACAGGTGCTTACGTCGTTCTTGTGACCACTCCCCAAAGAAGTGGTCGCCTGTCTTGTAGTTGCCAAACCCACCTTCACCCCCGTCTTCCCACAGTTTCTTGAGGTTTTTTAACTTATAGTCATCGTCTGCCGGGTCATCACTACCCTTAGCCTTTAAGCGCGCTCTCAGGGCCATGCCCACCCATACATCGGCTGCAAACCTATCAAGTACTAAATCACGGAAGTCTCTACGCGCAGGGTGCTTGAGTAGGAAGTCACCCAAAGACGAATCCTTCAACTCGGAGCAGAAGGCGTAAGAGAAAGCCCACTCTTTGTTCTCCCCATCCTCAACCTGACACGGTTTGGAATTGCCTCCTTTGAGGTCACCTAGACTGGTCGTGGTATTAGGGCCACCCGTGACCTTGTGGTCTCTCAAATGTACCTGTGCATCCCCGAGCCAGAACCCCCAGCCACCAGTATCGTCAGGACTGTGATCCATGCCAGCCAAGATGCGGGGCTGGCTTTGGAACCCCAACCGTTGTAGTTCGTAGGATTCATCATTCACGTTATCTGCTATACGGTTCTGGTTTTCCCCAGCGGCAGGGTCCACTGTACTACTGATGGGTTGACCAGACAAAGCCTCAGCAAGGGCTGTGAACACAGTAGTATCACGAGCGAACCCCTGATAGATGGCGTGCATCGAAATGTCCACGAACGCCACAGTGGGAACCATCTCGGGTGAGAACTTCTGAAGGGATACGGTCACCTGATTCACATACCCGTCTACCATGAAGTTCTCAGAGAGCACTGCACGAATAGGATTGGGAATCAGGAAGGCAGAGTTATGTATATTGGCGGTTTGCAGATTGTCTTTCTGAGATCCGGTCATGTTTGATATGATCGCTGCGTTCTCGTCAGGTTCTTCATTTCTTACACGAACTGCCTCTGCATAAGCCTGAGAGTACTCTACTGTTGCCTCCGTCAAGCGTTGTCCGGTGATCATGTCCAGCACCATGATGTCAGCCAGAACACCTATTCGGGAGGCTACTTGGGGTGAATCCACACCAAAGTCCGCTATCAGAGCGTCTATCGACTTAGGCGAGGAGTCCACTTCCAACCTAGACGCCCACTGCTGAGTGCGCGCAATAAAGTTATTCTGGACCTCAGACTCACGATTGAACAGCATCTGCCAACCAAAAGTCATATCACCAATCCCCGGCATGAGCAACTGGCTTGGTGATTGGTTGATCCACAACTGAGTGTCTGTACGAGCCGTCACTGACCTAGTAAGTTGGCTAGGATTAAACTGGAAGTTCAACTTGGCCCCTAGTTTGTTCTTCTTTTCCTGCAAACTGGTATGTGTATCGTGGCCTCCTATCATCTCAGCAGTCCCCGTCCCCACAGCAGTCAAATTCTTCCCCAGCAGACGGAGATACCCCCGCTGGATGAAGTTGTCAACAGGGAGATGCTTGGGATACGTGTCGAACTTAGGGTTCGTTACCTTAGGATCGGTGAAGGCAGTGTTGTCGCCTCGGAGGCGATCAAGCCCCCCCATATCGAAGTCAAGATTAGATCCGATTCCCATTATTTACCCCCTTCCAACGGGTCATCACCGTGCATAGTAGTCAAGCCATGAACTATTGCGTATTCACCCTGAGCCATTACGATCTCCTCAATGCCCGGATGGCTTCAGAAGTTTCAATAAGTTTGATCACTCTCTGTGCCAGCATGTCAGCGTCAGCAGCAGTATTAGAAGAACCAGTCAGGTTGATGGTGGGAGATATTGTGATGACAGAACTTCCGTACCCTTCAGAATCCCCCGTCATTTCTGGCATGGCGGTTCTGGATCGACCGAAGTCTTGCCACGTCTCCAATGCGTCGTACTGTGACATACCCTCGGTAAGATGAACATCCACAGAGGGTGCCGCAGCACCGGGACTAGTTTTAGTAACCGTAACAGTAGATGGTGTGGAGGTGGAGGTGGAAGTAGCCTTACCAGAAGTCTTTGGTGCCACCTGCGTCCAACTAGTGATGTCCGCAGGCGCTACATGCCACGGTTCACCAAAGGATGCACCATGACGCAGCCCGAATCGGGAGGCATTAGCCACAATCCACTCGTAGGAAGAATCTGGACCAAGATCAGCGGCGTACCCAAGACCGTGCAGAGACCTGCCGGGGGGTGCGGCTGGTGAGGCCCCTTCGTTCAACTTCCAGTTCTCCCCGTTCCAAGAGATGCTCCCGCTTGGGTCGATATGGTGCCTCTCACGGAACAAGCGTTCCTGTGTAGCATCATCTCGCGTACCGCTAGACAGGGTCAGGGGAACACCGTCTTCGGTGGCTGCCTTCTTCATCCTCGCAAGTTGTGCAGCAAACCCACTGTTCATACCAGCGTCACGCAGATGCTCCGTATCACCGAGATTGACTACGCCCCCAGTGGCTGCATTCTTCCCAGCGTCACGCAGGTGCTCCGTATCACCGAGATTGACTACGCCCCCAGTGGCCCTGCTTAACAACCGCAGGTACCACTTGTTCTGCATACTTCCCTTAAGTCCAGTAATACCGCTGAGAACCTCATCTAGCATCTGGAACTTCTCAATCAGTCCCTGTGTGTTGCGTTCCAGATCAGCGAAGTTGTCAACCTGACGACGAAAGAACTTCTCACTACGTTCTACTTCTGACATCCGGGTACGCTGTTCTTCCACAGCATACGAATCGTCAATGCCCATCAACTGTCGGTGTTGCTCACTAGCCGGGTCGTACATCCCACGCCCACCCTGACTCTGAAACTGGAGATTCTCCTGTGCGTACTGGAGCACCAAGTTCTGCATATCTTCAGGCAAACCAGACCGTGACAGGTTGGCACGGGTCATTGATCCGGGCTGGAGTGCCCCTGCCACTACCTCTTCGTTAGTCAAACCCATACGCTGAACAGTATGACGAACCACGTCCATAGGATCTCGGGCTTTGCCCCCCGGACCATACAGCCCCATGCCCAGCATCATGGTCATCAGGTTGGACGACCCCGGCTCGGCCAATGCACCAATCATCTGCGTGGCCTGTTCAGTGCTATACCCGAAGCCGGAGGCCACACGGATGCCCTCAACCCCTTTAAGCATGGACGTTGGATTGATACCCATAGTGGTCTGGAGGTGCATCATGTCCTCAACGCCCTTGCGTCCGATGAGTCCACCAGTTAGAGGCTGCCGCCACCGGGACTGGTAGTCCAGTACGGTCCCCCCGTACATCTGCCTCATCAACAGGCCCGTGCGGTCAGCGGTCAGACCATAGCCTGCCTCTTCTTCTAGTCGCCTGCCCCCGTAGTTCCATGCCGCTTTCGTGCCCTCATACGCTGCGTTTGCGGCGAAGGCTGCACCCCCCGCCATAGTCGGAGAAAACCCCGCTCTGGAAAGGCCGTAGGCTGCACCGGTCTTTAGGAAGTTGCCGTTGCTAGGGACCCCACCAGCGTCAGTCTTTCCACCACCGCCACCACCACCCGGCATATCCGGGGATTCTGTCTTATCCCAGATGTTCTTAAGGTCACGGGCAGTCTCCACCAAGTTCTTCATCGACTTGTTGGTCTTCTCTAGTTCACTAGACAGACCCTTAAACATCTTGGTGAACTTGGCAACACCTGCGTCATCAGTACTAATACCAACGCGCTTCTGCATCTTCTCCGTGCCTCGGACGTTGGATGATTTCTCCCCCCCTCCAGAGTCATCCCCCTCCCTGTATTCTTCTGGCATTACTTAGCCCTCCACGAGGTCATCTCGTTCCAGAAGGAGCGTTGTCGCACGGACATTGTCCTAACGTCCCCCAAGGTGAAGCCGGGGTACCCCTGAGCGATGCTTTCGTATTCCCAGTAGACGTGTGTCAAGTTAACCGAGTAAAAGGGAGGCCCAATCCAGTAACATCACGATGTTCTCATCGCAATGCCCGCACGGGGCTTCCACCTCCTCCAAAGTAGGACCGGGCTGGTCGTCCAACACTGTGGTGATAATGACCTTACGGTCGGACATAGACAGAGCCCTAGACCACTGTGTCTTGACCTTGTCCGACCTGTCGTCATCCCAGATGACAGCATGAGCAACAATGGCTGTGTTCTGCTCTGCTGCGTTGCCATCCAAGGCAGCGATGATCTGAGCATCCTTACCGGTGAGGTACTTGACTTTGACCTCTGTTCCGTCCTTCAGTTCAACCACACGGGCTTCGGTAACAGACCCCTTTGGCTGCTGGACTGGGAAGTCCTCGTCAAGGTTAACCCGCACGTCACTACTCTTAGAGCAGTGCCCGCAGGTGACAGAGAAGGAACGGACATTGCCGTAGGTGGCCTTGATAACCCCCAGAAACAGCAGGTCCCTGTCCCCTATGATTAAACTTTCTAGGACGGACTGGTTGCCTTTAATAGACTGTGTACCTATTGACAGTACTGCTCTACGCAACAACGCTGTTGTGTAGTCTGCGTAGGTCACATCCTCTTTAGTGGACAACCGAGCCAACTCTTCCTCGTCCTCCCCAGTCATTTCCCGAACAACCGCTGTGTCTTGCCACTCCCCAGAATCTGGGTCGATTACTCCCCTGAGCAGGGACACCGTGGTTGGTGCCGCCTTCCCTACTTCTGGTGGGGAATCCTTTATAGCCTCATTGAACTCATCAGCCTGTGCGGCCAAACTTAAACTCATTAGTGTCCTCCTATATCGGACTTATTGTGTATTTATCCGTCAGTATTGGGCTGCCAATTCATAGAGAAACCTTCATGGTGCAACTGCAACTGCTGGATGAGAATACCATTATCGCCAGCGTTGAGATCACTGATGGAAAAGGAACCGGGCCATGCGTTCCACAGCGTGAGGGATAGCCTCGGCGGTAGGTTCACGGTGGTGGAACCGGCTGCTGGGTCTGTATCGTAGGCATACCCGGTTTCAGTCACAGGGTGGTCAAACACCGTGACCGTGACCGAACAGCGGTACTCAGATCCCTCACCGCCAGTACCATTGCCTGCTGAACCAGTACCCG
>CEPX01130613.1_pt1 | contig 10068 bp, 16 predicted proteins | sample 361361 | NCBI WGS metagenome assembly CEPX01 (sample SAMEA2619974, study PRJEB7988) | marine metagenome | biome: marine biome (ENVO:00000447); feature: mesopelagic zone (ENVO:00000213) & marine oxygen minimum zone (ENVO:01000065); material: "saline water (ENVO:00002010), including plankton...
TGGTGTAAATGTTTATATTGCTGGTACTAAAGATATAGTTGTAGGGTCAAGTTCATTTTGTTCAAGCTTAGCTATTGATTTAGAGTTTAATATGTATTCAGGGTACACTGAAATTACAAATACTTATACTGATAGTTCAGATATTGTCTATAATTCATATACCGGACTTGATGAATCAGGAATTCTTGATTGCTCAGGAGCGCCAAGCAGCTTGAATTTAGAAACACCAAACGCTTTCCCTTCAGAATTAAATAACACCTACTCCTGCATTGAATCACAAGCCTGCGCAGATGAACAAGACAATGATCTCGATGGATTAATTGATTGCGCTGATAGTGATTGTGATATGAGATCATGTAGTTCAACTTACGATAACTACGCATGTGTGGATGGAGCTTGCATTGAAATAGTTCTACCAGATGCTGAACTAGCAACAGTGGAAACTGAAGAACCAGCTTACATTGGTTTTCTTTGGTCATACTCTGATCTTTTCAGCTGGCTGAACTCTGCTGATGTTTACCACGAACAAGGAATTTGCACAGATGTTTGTGATTATTATAACCAAACCTGTTTATTTGCTGATGCTGGAAGAAGTTTATGTTCAGAGAGTGATAGTGAGAAATGTACTTGTATCTAAAGCAAGCTTTAAATACTTGTTTTTTTAGGTTTATGTTGATGAAAAAGAGAAACATATTATTATTAGGGTGTTTATTGTTTTTGTTCTGTAGTCCTATAGTTTTTGCAAACACAAAAGTTAATCCAGAGGAAGTTGCATTTGAATCCTTTACTGATGAGTTAGATGCAGAAATTGCTAGCTTTGAAGGACAAGAACTACCTGGGATGCTAAGTCCTTTCATCAATGATGAAACATTGGAAGTCGTTTTAACATTAGATTCTGGTGAGGAAATAACTTTTGTATTAGTGATTGAAAACAGTGTGATTGTTCAAGCAGGACAAGGAGGTCTAGAAGCACCGGGTTATCAACTAATTATCAGTCAAGAATTTGTTGAATCAACTAAAGGAGAAGCTTTTGGAAAAGCTATTCGAGATGGCCTGACAACTGGTGAAGTTAGCTATGAAGCAGATGGACTTTGGCGAAAACTAAAACTTTCTATGATGTTAGCAGCAGTTGATATTGCAGCACTGTTTCAATAATTTTATATATTTTATTTTGTTCAAATTTTGTATAATGAGGTGATTTGATGAAAAAAGTAACTATTTTGTTGTTATCATTTATGTTAGTTTTTAGTTTGATTGTAAGTTCTTGTGGCCCAGTTGATTCTCCTGAAATTCAAGATGCAGTGGAAGCAGCAGAAACAACTGATACTGAATTAGATGATTCAACTGAAGATACTGCTGAAGAAGTTGAGGCTGAAGTTGTGGAAACTGAAGAATCTGATGAAGTAGAAGAAAGTCAAGAATTAGAAGATACTGACTCTGAAGCTGAAATTGAGGAAGAAACAGAAGATGAATCTGAAAATGAAGTTGAAACAGAAGTTGTTGATGAGACAAATGAATCAGAAATTGATACAAGCAGTTCCGAAACAACCTATACCATTCAATTTGTTGACGATGGATTTGATCCAACCGAATTAACAATCTCAGCTGGTGACACTGTTGTTTGGGAAAATGCAAGGACTGGTAATTACTTGCAAGCAATGCTACTTGGAACAAGAACTTATACTGATATCAAAAGTGATCTTTTGGAAGTTGGAGAATCATATAATTACACTTTCGAAGAAGCAGGCGAATACATTTTTGTAGATGCTATCCTAACAACATATGTTAACACTATAACTGTTGAGTAAATTTTTTTTCTTTTCTTTTTCAATGTTTTAGATCCTCATGATTATATATTTAATATACTCGTATATTCAAAAATACGTGCGCTTTGTCTTACAAATATATCATCATATATGCAGTAAATGTGAAAAGATTAAATTCTAATGTACTTTAGTAAAAAGAAATAAATACTTAGGTGATATTATGATCTATATGAGTAAAGATAATTGGGAGAAATTGATTAATATTCTGGGATTAACTGGAATTGTGCTAGGTATATTTGGGATAATATTAGCAATATTATCTATTCTTGGAGTCTTTTAAGAGATGAAGCTTTCACTTCAAGACGTTTTACATAGTATTTCTTTTTTATTAACAATAATGATTATTTTAATAGGAATACGTGATGGTTTAAATTCAATAGAATTAATACTTAATGTAGTTTATTTTATGACTCTCAATCTAACTTTCATAATTTATATTATGGATAAGATTAAGTGATCACTTGATTTTTTTGTCTCACTTTTTGAACAAAATTTTTCTATATTCAAATTATTATTACTAAGAAATGGACTATTTGACTCAGTCTTCTGGAATGAGATATGCAGCTTCTGCTTTAGAGTATTCAGTTTCAAACACTCCTTCAATTACTTACAGTGCTGTAGCATCTGTCCTTAGCAATTTTGCTTTAAGCTATTCAAGCCCTTTATCTAATTCCTTCATTGAAAAAAGTTATTTCTCTAATTCTCCATTTCCTCAGTCTAGACTTTCAAATTCAAGTTTTAATTCAAATTATCTTTCATCAATAATGACTAGTTACGGTGCTGACCCTAGTGCAGTTCGAGCAAAAGAATCCTCTTTAGATTTAATGTCTAAAGAGAGAGATACTCTAACCCATGTTGAAACTAGTTTTCATCCATCTGAATTCATTAGGTTAAAAGCAGGAGGTATATTTGTTTCAGGAGCTGAAGAAATTCAAAGCCAGATTAAAGAAACTTTTGAGAAATTAATGGGAGAAAACTTCCCTGATGATATTAAAGTTTCAGTATTATCTGCCTCTGAGTTTAGAAAAATTTGTCCTAAAATTGGAGTGGTCGGACTTTCATATAACAGAAGACAATTGGGATTAATCTCTGAAATCTTTGTTAAGGAAGGAAGTTTAGCTTCTGTAATGCTAACTATCGGTCACGAAATAGGGCATGTCTTAACTTCAACTCTTGAAGATCCTTCACTAGAAGAAGCCAAAGCTTATGCCTTTAGTTTTGCTTGGATGGATGTTATTAGAAAGCATGATATTGCGGGCCTTGCAGGATCATTTGTTTCTACATTGCCAGCAGCTAATGGAGTGCATGATAAAGGTTATAATCTTGTTAAGAAAATGTTCGTTTCTGGGAAGAAAGCATTTGGAGTGTATCGAGGGTTAATTTTAGGCAATTTATGTTAGCGTATTACTTTATAGTGGTCACCTTAGTAAACTTTATAAAAAGTTTAATTTCTTGTTTTTAGTAATGAATACAAGATCTGATTTATCTGTTTTAAGGGAATCTGGCCAGACTAGATTAAATTATTGGAGCACATTAGAAATTGCTGCAACAGAACTTTTCTTTGATGAAGATCCAAAAGAAGTAGTTAAGGTACTAGATGAAATTATCTGGGCTTATGTTGCAGAGGAATTTAATTATTTGGAAGCATTGCAAGCTGATATTGATGTTGATCAGAAAATTTTTCCAGTTACTGTAGCTGCGTCAATATTTGAATTAGATGGGAATCATAACAAGGCAGCAGCTATGTATAAACAAATTGGAAGATCTCTTGCAAGAAGAGATTTTGATTTTGGATGGCAGCAAGAACCTGTGACTATAAGCCTTTGGGGCCCAAGCGCTTCTGCAGATCCTTCTAGTTTAGTTCTAGATGCAATTTATACTAGCGTTAGAGATATTGAGAAGGTTTATGATAGAGCTGTAAAACGTGGTTTAACAAAAAGTTCTCCAATAAACTTTGATGTTGTAAAACAAGCTTATGCTAAAATAAGAAAAGATACAGGAAGAAATTTTAGTGGTGATTTTTTAAGAAATGAGTCAGCCGTAAGAATAGTTCTTTCTAGAGGTTTATCTCCAGAATTAAAAGATCTTCCAGTTGCTAATTATCTACGAAGAATGTTTTGGGTACCTCAAAGAAGAGAAAAAGTCAATGAAGCTTTTGCAAAGAGAGTTAGTTGGCATTTATCAAATCCTCAATTTTCTCCTGGAAAGGATGATCTAACTACAATGACACAAGGGAAATATTTTATTGCCAATGGCAGTTTACTGAGTGAAGATGACTATCAGAGACTAGCTGATATGGCGATAGGTCTCTCTGGATTATTACTTGATCAGTCCGGAGATAATGGCCTACAAACAAGGGCAGGAATAGCTTTTGAGGATTATGGGCGGAAGAGAAGTAGAGCACTCGATGATTATTTAAACAATTGTAGTGGGCCAGATTATGGTTTTAATAGTATAGTTGATTTCTAATTTTGATAACTTTATATATTGGCTAAGCTAGTTTTTTCTTATGAACAAGGATTATTCACAGTTAATAGAAATATTCGGATCTAAATTAAAATCTGATGAGTTTTTGTATTTAGTCAATGGGATTAAACCAGTTCTTAGGCAACTGTTCTTTGAAGAAGAAGTAGAAAAAGTTGAAAACTTCTGTAAAAAAGAAAATATCTTTATTGTGAAATCCTCTTTTAAGATAATATTTGATGATTCAGAGAAAAGTTTTTCTAACAAAGGAATCAGAGTAAATCTTGATGATAATCAAAGTGGAGCAAGAGTAGTTTACCTTTCCTTTGATGAGAGAAAATCTAATTTATCAGCTTTATCAGAATTGCAAGGCGATGATAAATTCTTAGGTGAGCTCTTAGGATATCCAGAATGTTGTATAAATTATTTTTTAGAAAATTTTGCAGAAAACAATACTAATCCTACTCTTAAAAATAAAGATTGTAAGAATCAAGATTCTTGGATGCTTGATATCTCTTTACGAGAACAAGATTTAGCAATAATTAGTCACTTTCCGTGTTCTTGGAATTGTTCAAAATCTATTGAAATTGCTAAATTTCGGTTGGAATCTTTTAAAGAAAATCTATCTGATAGATATCTGGAAATAACTGAATTAATGCAGAAATAACCTTTTCTCTAGATGTAAAATCGAGCCTTTTAAATATTGATCCTTCTTTATTTGATTAATGGGAAAAGATTTTGCTTACAGTAATACAAATACTGGAAAGGTTATGCGAGTTCGCTACAATGGTCTTTTTGATTTTGATACATTATACGCTGCCGTGATTGATTGGGGCAAAAATTATGGATACAAAGTATATGAAAATTACTATAAACATAAAGTACCATCACCTAAGGGTGCTGAGCAACAATTAGGAATTAATCTTAGCAAAAGTGTTAATGATTTTGTTAAATATAATATTGTAATTAGCATTAGAACTTGGGATATGATGGAAGTTAATGTTGATGTTGCTGGACGTATAAAACATCTAACTAATGCTAGAGTGGAAGTAAAAATAGAACACATTGTTGATATGGATTGGCAGAGGAAATTTAGTATTAGAAAGAATAAGAGTAAACTGATAGGCTTATTATCTACTTGGTATGCTAAAATGATGGGACCAACCCTAGAAGTTATGTACGTTGATGGTTTACATTATCGAGTTATAAATTTACAATCTATGGTGAAGAAATATTTTGATTTGCAAGCTAAAGCACATCCATACAAAGAATATTTGGGTGAAAGTTGATCTTATGATAAAATAAATTTCTTTAGAATGGTAATCAAAGAAAAGTCCGGGTTTTGGTGGTTATCTATTTTTGCGAATCCTAATGTACATACTACTATTTATCCTAATATCTATGTTGCAAAAGGTTTTGATACATGGCCTGAAACTTTGAAAACAAGAATATTATTACATGAAAAAGTGCACCTTAAGCAACAAGAAGAGGTGGGTTTATGGAAGTATTTACTTTTGTATATTTTTGTTTTACCTTTATTTTGGAATCCTTGGCGATACAGTTGGGAATTCGAAGCCTATACAAAAAGTGGACATAGTGAGAAGAAAGCACGTGAATTTTTGTCTGCTTGGAATTATGGTTGGTTAATTAAGAAATAAATGATGTTTTTATATTTTTTATATTTTTAAGTTTTGGATTTTTTAAGCCCACCTTTTTTTAGCTCCTTTTTTAGGTTTCATTGGATCTTTTTTCTTTCCAACTCTTCTCATTGTCTTTTCTTTATTAAATGGTTTAGACACCTTAATTGATTGTATTCTTCTTGGAATATCAGTATTATCTCTTTCTGCAAAAGGTTTTGCTTTTATTCTTTTTTCTGTATTTGCAGTAAACTTTTTTGATTTAGATCTAGGTTTTATTGTGGATTTATCTTTTTTAAATTTTTTTTCTTTAGGATTTTTTGAACGTTCTTTGAAAGGTTTTATCACTCTTGGTTTTTTAGAATATTCCCTGAAAGTTTTTGCTCCTCTTTTTGATTTATCTGAATAAGGAGATTTCTCTGTTTTTGATGATGATTTTTGTGATTTGCCCTTTACTTTTCTGGAATGAACAAATTCTTTTTTATTATCTTTATTTTCTCTTTCTCTTCTGCGCCTTTGTTTTTTAAGTTCAGGGTTTCTTTGCTCTGCACGTTTTCTCTTAGTGAATTCTTTATCAATTTTAGGAGAAACTTTTTTTGTTGATCTTTTTTCTTTTCCACGCCTAGTTTTTATTTCTCTTTGATCATATCTTGGTTTTTTTGTAAAAATCTTCTTTGGTCTTCCGACTTTTCTTTTTTCATTTACCTTATGAGTTTTCTTAAAAGTTTGTTTGATAATTTCTTCTTTTATTTCTTGAACTTCACCCTCTTTAAGTGTGCCTAACTTGTATGGGCCAATTCTAACACGTTTCAAATTAGTTACATGTATATCAAAATATTTGAAAATACGTTTTACAATTTTATGGCGCCCAGCTTTCAATGTGATAGAATAAAAACCTCTAGCTACAGCCTTAACTTTAGCTTGTACTGGGCCATCTTTTAACATAATTCCATTTCTGATCTCATTTATCTGAGCTTTACTGATGACTCTGGCAGTTTTGACATGATATTCTTTTTCAAAACCAATGCTGGGATGGATAATTCCATTTGCCCAATCACCATCGTTGGTAAGTAGTAGTAATCCACTAGCATTTTTATCTAATCGGCCGACAGGATATAATCTTTCTTTAATACCTGCCTTTCCTAAAATATCAATGACAGTTCTAGTTGCAAATGGATCTTGTGTTGTTGTATGATGACCAAAAGGCTTGTTCATCATAATGTATCTTTTCTTTTGAGTCTGCAGTGGTTTATCATCTACAGCAATTTCGTCCGTTTTTGGATTAGCACTTTGTCCAATCTCTGCGTATTTTCCATTAACTTTAACTCTGCCAGCTGTGATTAATTCTTCAGCATTTCTTCGTGAGCAAAGCCCAGAATCTGCAATTATTTTTTGAATTCTAACTAGAACTTTTTTGTTATTTGATTTTTTCAATGTCATTTCTATTAACCTGTTATCTCAACGGTTGGTTTAATTATTAATAAGCTCGATCATGTAATTCAATATCTTGAACATTGATGGTCTTTTTTTCTTCACCAAATTCTTCAGATAACTCTTTTACAATTCTTTTAAATACTTCAATTTGTTTATCTGATAGTGAGCCAAATCGAATGTATTTGCTCTTCAATTCACAAAGAAATGCGTTATTACGATACATTAATTCTGGAATATCAAAAAGCTTTTTCATTTTAGGGTCTTCTATTTCAACGTCTAATTGTGGTTTTTGACAATCAAAACAGAGTACATAGCCTTGCCGTTTGCTGCATTTGACATAGTTTTTTCTACATCGATTGCATTTCTTTTTTAGAAGCATTGGTGGCATATACTAAATAGGTACTGTCTTCTTTAAGAATCTTTGGGTTTTTAAAACAAAATAATCCCAATCACTAGTGGAATTTCTATTATGATCCAGGCAATGTAGGTTACAATAATTGGCCACTCTTGATGCATGATTCCATAAATTAACCAAATAATTCCAATTAAAAGGTACGCAAACCAAGAAATAAACGAAACTCCTGTGGCGTTTTGATAATACCAAATTTGCCAAAGTTGAGGGATGGTCATGATGGGCCCAGCTACACCTACTCCAAAAATAATTTTGTCCATGAAAGCTTTGTATTTGTTAGGATGAGGGTATTTTTGTTTCTTTAAATGAATTCTTTTTCTAAGATGTTGATGGTGCAATCCTGAGTCCATATTATAATAACAGTGCATGACTTTTTAATTGTGTTGATTTTTGGAATTCTCAAAGTTTTGCAATTTCTACTGAACAATTCCATCTTCTAAGATATACTCTAATCTACATTCATTTGCAAATATCTCAGCTATTTTTAGTGAATCATCATCAGGAAGATCAGAAATAATGTACTCTAAAGTTTTTCTAAATTCACCTATGGTCACGGAATCTCTAAGATCATAACTTGATCCCATAAATATTTTAACATTGTAATCTCAATACTTAACCCCTTTCATAGGTCTAATCTGGTCTTAAGAACAGATAATTGTTTGTGGGGATTTAGTTAACCATATAAGATTGATAGAGGTTAAGAAATAAAATTAAAATAAAAAAATTAAAAATAACTTAAGCTACTTCTACTAATTTCAACTTGAAATTCAAGTTCTTCCCAGCTAAAGGATGATTCAAGTCGATTGTAACCTCAGTGTCATTCACAGCAGTAATTCTTGCAGGAATTTGCTGACCATTTGGCATACCTACACCTAAGATCATACCAACTTTTGGTTCTTGTTCTTTTGGCAGCTGATCTCTTGGAACTTGTTTAATAAGTTCATTTCGAGCTTCACCATAGGCATCTTTAGATTCAATGTGAATCTCTTTTTCTTCGTTTGCACTCATTTCTTTTACTGCAGCGTCAAAACCTTTGATAACTTTGCCTTCGCCAACAGTAAATTCTAATGGGTCTTTTCCTTCAGATGAATCAAATACAGATCCATCTTCTAATGTTCCGGTGTAATGTACTTTTACTTTTTTTCCGTTTTCTACTACCATTTGCTTTTTCTCCGATCTTTTACTTAAATATTTTTGAAATAAAAATAAAAATGAACTTACTTATTCGGTTTTTTCTGCTTCTACTGCGGCTGGTTCTTCTTCTGTTTTCTCATCTTCAGTAGTTTCTTCTTTCACATCTTCAGTTTTAGGTTCCTCACTTTCAACAACTTCGGGAGCCTCTTCTTTTACCGGTTCTGCAACAGGAGGGAGTTCTTCAGTTTCAGTAGTTTCTTCTTTTACTTCCTCTTCTTTAGTTTCTTCTGTTGATTCTGATTTTGGTGCAGCTTCTCCAATCTTTTGAACATTTTGGGCTTGTTTGCCTTTTTCTGTTTCTATTGGATCAAATGATACTTTATCTTCAGGATAGATTTTTAGACCTTGAGGAATTGCTGTAAAGTGAACGAAATAATCTCCACTGTCTTCTCCTGCAATAAAACCATAACCATTTTTTGGATTGTACCACTTAATTGTTCCTTCCATTTTTTTCATCTCCTATTGTTACGTTTCTTTCTTCCTTCATATCTTGAAGGTAATCATGTGGAAAAATGTGCCTTTTAGTTTATAAAGGTTGCTTTCAATTTTCAAAGACTTTATATGATTTAGATATTTACTATGAATTATTATAACTATTGGGGGATAATAATATGGGATTATACGGAGTTAATTTGGTAGGGGTTTTGGTTGCAGCAGTAGTAGGTATGCTATTTGGATTTATTTGGTATTCGCCAAAAGTTTTTGGTGTAAAATGGATGAAATTAGCTGGAATTAGTAAAAGAAAAGCCAAAGAAGCAAAAGAAAAAGGAATGTTCTTGAATATGCTTGGTGGTTTTATCGGCCAGATTGTTACAGCAGCAGTGTTAAGTGTGTTTTTATTGTATGCTGGTGCTGGAAGTATTGCAGCATCTTTAGTTGTGGCTTTTTTACTTTGGCTAGGTTTTACAGCAACGACACAAATTGGTTTGGTTCTTTGGGAACAAAAACCTTGGGGATTATTTGCTCTAAACGGATTGTATAGTCTTTGTAATTTATTGATAATGGCTATTGTATTACAATTGCTTGCTTAAGAAGAAGAGAATTATATTAACTGAATTGTTTTTTAAATTCTTAATTCTAGTTTTTTTATTTTATTTTAAAA
>CEPX01008116.1_pt1 | contig 10064 bp, 8 predicted proteins | sample 361361 | NCBI WGS metagenome assembly CEPX01 (sample SAMEA2619974, study PRJEB7988) | marine metagenome | biome: marine biome (ENVO:00000447); feature: mesopelagic zone (ENVO:00000213) & marine oxygen minimum zone (ENVO:01000065); material: "saline water (ENVO:00002010), including plankton...
TGGGGTGATGACTTACGACGAGTGGCTCAAGCAGAAGAATGAAGGCGATGTGGATTGGTGGCGGGTAGCGACAGATGCCGTGAAGCATCTTGCCGGTGGTTTCACCAAGATACCCGGCAAGATCGAGAAGGAAGGTTGGATGGAGGCATCCGCCAACATCCCCGAGTCGTTCCTCGCCGCGATGGAAGGCTTGAGGTTGATTGGGGGCGGCATTGGCCGGTGGACTGCCAAACCGTTCCGAAGCGAGGAGGAGGAGAACAAAGCCGAGTACAACGCTTATGCGGAGTTCGGCAACCAGATATTCCGCCAGTTGGAGATGCGGAAGTCGCGCATGGGCGACATTGCGCGGATGTTTGGTGCGGAGGAGTTGGCCGAGGTTTATGATGATGGCATCGACCCCGAGGTGGCCGACTCGCTCAGTTTGATTTTCGATCCGACCTACCTGGTTGGTGGTGGGTTGGTGAAGGTTGGTGCGGCGGGAATGCGCCAGGTTCCGAAGATCACCAACAAGTATGCCCAGCAGATGATCAAGGCTGCCGGCAAAGCGGCGGAGACGAAACTTGCGAAGGAGGCACTGTCGGTGCTGGCCAACCCGGTCACCAAGACGGTGAGTGGGGCGGGAATCGTTACAGAGAAAGCTGGACGCGGTTTGCAGAAAACCGCGGAGGAGGTAGCCAAGTGGGCCGTGAAACATCCCGGCAAAGCCAAGGCAGTCCAGACTGCCATTGGTGCAGGAACCGGTTATGCGGTGGCACCCGAAGGTCAGGAGCTTTGGTTTGCGCTGGGGGGTGCGGCTGGAGGTCGGTATGGATTAAAGGCCAAGCCATTCACGGAGACTGGGGAGTTTCTTGAAAGAGCAGGTCAACGTGTTGGAGGCGCAGCGCAGGCTGCCAGAATCCACACGGTCAGGACGAGCGGACTTGGGACGGTGGCGAAGACGCGCCCGATGCTTGAGTCGGTGGCGAAACAATTTGTTACTTTCGACAACCGGGTGGCGAACAGGATTTTACAGGAGGCAGGCAAGTTAGCCGATGCCGCTGCGATGGGTGCCGGGTTGGGCGCAGGTTTGGGATCGTTCATGCCGACTGACCCGAACAACCCCGGATGGGCGGCGGGCCTGGGTATTGGAACATTTGCGGCACCTGCCGGTTTGTATAGTGGCAAAGCGTTGAACAAGTTGGCTCGGGTAGAGATCGGGCGCGGAGGAGTGCCAAGTGCGGGGATTCGGTTGAGGATCAAGGAGACCCCCGACCATCAAATGTCAAGCGAGGCAGTGGTCAAGCGATTTGCCGCTGGGTTACCGGAGGAACAACGTGTGAGGTTTGTCGATGCTGATCGGGGTTTAAGTATTCACGATCTGGCAACCCAGGCGGAAGCGGTGAACTGGGCGATGGGCGCGAAGCGGTATGCCGGGAAGGATGTTGATCTGTTTGTCGGCAACGCGCAGGAGGTGGTCGATAAGACCGGCAACTGGGCGCATGAGTTTAATGGCGGGTTCTGGGACGAAGGCACCAACTCATTTTACATCAACACAGATGCGGAAGTCTCGTCGATGACGCTTCTGCATGAGGTGTTTCACCCGACCGAGACCTGGAGTTCGCGGCAGAAGAAATTTGACACTGAACTTGAGGAAACCGTCGATGTTGATCCGTTGCAGGATTTGCAGACTGACCTGGTGCAGACGCTTGTCGGAACATATGGGCCTGATGGAAGTCAGATCAAAGCGGGTTTATACGGTGCCAATGAACTCGCCTCGTTCATTGATCAGTACAACAGCAGGTTGTACCCCGACCAGGCGGACAACATCAAGCAGGTCAAGTCGGACATCGATGCGGAACTGGCGAAGCCAAAACCGGACGAGGTCAGGCTGCGTTTGTTGAACCGTGACATTGCCGAGTTGAATGCCAGGCAGGAACATCGCAATAAAGAACTGGCGGCATTCGAGGCATTACCAGAATCTGAAAAACGAAACTACATCGCCCGGGAATTGTTGAGCGAGTATTTCGCCATGTTCGGTGAGTCAGCGCGGCACGGCATCATCCGCAAAGCGCGGAACATCGCTCTCAAGAAAGATTATTTTAAAGACACATTCCTCGGGGTGGAGATCGACAAGCTGAAGTTCCACACGCTTGGCCGGGTGCGTAAGACGCTTGAACAGGTGGGTGTGGAGTTTGACCTGGCAGGCAACCCCCGGGGCGACATGACGGCAACGAGTGTCCTGTTCAAAGACCCGGAGACCGGCAGACAGATGGCGATGGATCCTGGGATCGAACATCTCCTGGCGCAGTACATCAACGAGAAAGACAAACTGGTCAATCGGGTTTCGGAGACTGGCGAGGTGGGTGGTTCGGAGGTGACCTACAAAGCGAGTGATGCTGCGAAGAAGAACAAGGACGGCACACCCAAAGTCCCGGAGGCAGTGATTGAGCGATGGGCGGAGTCCGGTTGGGTGAAGACCGACAAGGACGGTGACATCGTCAACTCGGCAGGCGGCAAGTGGCAGCCTGGTCAGCGTCCTGCGTTCACCACGGCAAGAGAGAGAACCCGGATGGACAAGAACCGGGTGGCGGCATTGGTGGCTGCGCTTGAACCGGTCACAAAGAAAGTCGGGGATGACGAGGAATCGGTCGGCGTTGTTCGGATGCGGGAGACTGAAGATGAGGGAAAGAATTTTTCCGGGGGTTACTTTGATGATGTCCAGATGAAGGCGATCATGGATGCCCCCGATGACGTTGTTCGACCGGTGTTCAAGGAGAACATCAGGATGATGAACGAAGCGGTGAAGAACCGTTTGGGTCAACCGTTCCTGGCGGACTACTGGAAAGCGATCACCGGGGGTGGTTACGATTCCAAGGCCAGGATGAAAGTCCAACTCTTTACGCCCATCGGGATGGAGATCAGTTCGGCGGGCAACTTCAACGCGACAGTGTTCAACATCGGCTATTTCGAGAACAAGATTCATCGGTGGTTGGGGCAGTCAGGCAAGAAGAAATTTTGGAAAGAATGGGCGGATGCAGATGGGCGTGTTGATGTGGATGCGTTTCGGACTGATGTGCTTGAGTTGCTTGGGACACACCTGGTGGATGACCGGTCAAAGAGATACCCGAAAGGCGTGAAGAAAGAGAAGATGTATTCTTTCCTCGGCATCAAGCCTTTCGAGCCTGGGCGACCTGACTGGAACACATCAGCGAAGGATCGGAAGCAGATCATCAAGCTGCGAATGGATCGGACACAGAACCTCACCCCGGGCATGGGCGACAATTTCCCGATCAACTACGGCAAAGCGCGGGCCAGATACATGCCGGGAGAACCGATTAAGGTTCAGCAGAAGAAGATCAAAGAGCGCATGGGAAAGAGTGCGGTTGAGTTTGAGAAGACACTCGGCCCGGTTGAGAAACAAATTTACGATGTGTTACCCATCCCGAAGGATGCGGCAGAAAACTATCGGCTGAAGAACAATCGTAACCCGGCATCCGGGAAGCGTCTGAACAACCGTGTAGTTTTCGAGGATGACAAGATTTACTATGTGGCGGGCGACAAGACACCTGGTGACTGGATCAAGCAGGTGCAGAAAGTTATGTCACCTGACGAGATCCAGGAGGCGCGGAGATGGTACTCCGATATTCGGGGTGCGTTTGAAACCTATTTCGGGAAGGACGATGGGCCGCGTTACATGCTTGCCTGGTTGTTGGCTAACAAGTCGGAAAGTCCGAGTGGCGCAATGAGGAATGCATTGCTGGCAGCCGAGGAGATTGCTTCCGGTGCTACAGGTGGAAAGAAAGCGGGACTGAACGATGAAGCGTTAAGAAACATTTTCAAGCGCGAACAGATTCCCGGCACTGGCACCGGTCGGAAGCTGTATGATTTTACCGATGCGGCACTGGGGTCACCGACCAGGAGGTTCTTTGGAAACATGGAAGATGCGGGTGGGCCTGCGGTGGTGGATCGGCATACGTTCCGCGATGTGGGCTATGTGGACAACACAGTCCACCGGTTTCTCAAAAAGCAGTTTGGTGAGGAGGCTGTTGCCGGGTTAAAGTTGGACAGCAAAGAACCCAATCCGAGTGGTCACCAATATGAGGTTGGCAGTGAATGGATCAATCGCGAATTGTTGCCACACTTGAACAAGGAGGAATGGGGTGGCGGAAAGTGGACACCCGAAGAGGCGCAGGCAGTTGGTTGGACTGCGATGGTCAAGATTTTGGATTCAGTCGATGAGACCGTTCACAATGCGATCCAGAAGAATAGCCAGACGATGGCGATGGAGTTGATGTTTGGCGAAGGCGCACCATACCTAGAGAAGTTCCCGCAATTGCAAGAGATGTCTTTACCGGAACTCAAGAAGACAACCCGGGAGGTTCTGACAGAGGCAGTTGACATCGGTCGTGAGGTGACCGGCGTTAATGTGGTTGATGTGGTTCACGGTATGGGCGGTTGGATGGACTACGATGTAGCTCCCAACATTACCGCGCAGTTGACTGGCACGAAGGCGGGGGTGATTGATTTCATGGATGTGCTTGGATACCTCACCCAACAAACCGAGATGTACGGTATGCATCCTGCCGCCCAAGCGATTGATCTGGCTTATGGAATTTATGACGTTGACGGCAAAGTGATGTCAACCGATGGCGGGGTTGAAGCGGTTTACAAGAAATTGCGAGAGAAGCATCCTGAGTTGGTTGTCGGCTTTATGCCTGACCGAAATAACGGACAACCCGGAATTTTGATTGGGGTGGAGACTCCGAAAGCGAGGAACAAGCGCGGCCAAGAGGTTGAGCCAGGAAAGATGAAAGCCTCGGCCCGGGAAGAATTGGTGCAGGCCCGGGCGCAGGAGATTCAGGACACACTTAAACCTACTTTACAGGAAATAAGTGACGAATTGGGGATTGACTTTCGGAACAACTGGGCTAAAACGGAGGCAGTTGCTACTGGCAACAACTGGAAAAAGAAACCAGATGGGCAAGATTATAAACGAAGGCTTTCGGCCCGATACGGACGAGATATACAAGCGAGGCTGGACGATACTTACGGGCCGAAACTTGAACAGCGACTACGCAAGTCGATCCAGGAGATCGAGCGAGCCAGAAAAGCCGAGTCAGAAACCGGAGCGCAAGCCGGTCAAGTAAGAGCGATGCCCGGTGGACTCCGGGCAACTTCCAAAACACGCCCCCCACCCCCGATTACTCCCGAGGCGACTCGGTTCATACTTGATCGTGTGGCGCGGTTCACTCCACAAGAGATGGACTCCCGCAAAGACCGGGCGATGGAGATACTTAAACAATTTAGCAAGCCGTGAGGAAGAAAGGCGGACAGGTATTGATGGAGTTGGCGCGGGAGAAATCTCCTCCGGTCATCGAGGAGACCGTCGAGCGGTTCACCGACAGTGACCGGTTCGAGCAACCGATCATGCACGATGTCGGCCCAATCGATGAGGAACTCCCCCCGGCACCCATCCGCCAGGATCTCATCGGGAAGATGTTCCCCCGGCTCAGTGCGGCGGTTGACCTGTTCGGTCAGATTGATTTGTCGAAGGTTCGGCAGGCGCGGGGTGAGGCTGGGATGAAGCAGGCCGATGAAGCGGCAGGCGCGGCGTTGATGGACTCGGTTTTGATCGATCAGTTGTCCGATTTGGAGAATCGGCTCTCATTGGAGAACCTACCCAAAAACTTGCCCCAGGTTAAGCGCAGGCTGGACAAACAACACCTGGGGGATGTGCTGACACCCATCGACGAGAAAAGTGCCACACAGGCCATCCTGAAGCGATTACAGGCCAACCGTGGTAAATCGGCTGATCCGGGGGTTCGGAAGGCGGAAAAGCTGGCTGAGATTGAGGCGAAGGACGAGGAGGTACTGGCTGAGTTGGCGCAGGTCGAGATTCCGATCATGGCATTCAGCGATGTTGAGTTGGAGGCGTTGCTGCCTCAGTTCGACCTGGAGGTGCCGAGCGAGGCGAACCTGGAGGCGATGCGGGGGTTGGCCAAGGCGTATGAGGAGTTTTCCGGGGAGGTCAGGACACCATTGCAGATTTGGGTTTCCATGCACCACCCCGAATTAGATCAGACGTTTTTTGATTGGGTAGCCGACACCCCAACCCCGGAATGATATGCCGAAGAAGATACACAACAAGTTGAAACGATCAGCGAAGAAGCGGGGGTTGAGTGGTGAGCGAGCAAACGCCTATATCCACGGGACACTGGGAAAAATCGCAGCGAAGCGGACGGGCCGGGGAACTGGCAGTCGGCGCAAGGCTAGTTGAACTGGGTTTCGATCTGTATTGGCCGGTCAACGACCGACCATCGATTGATGTCATCAGCGTGTGGAAAGACTCGGTGGTCAACCGGGTTCAGATCAAGACCAAGAACCTCCCCCGCGACACCCACCTGAGCCAGGAGGTTCGGGTGGGTGGGACAGACGCAAAAAAATATGACTACCTGATTGCCTACCTGGTGACCCAGACGGCATTCTACGTCCTGCCCGCTGATCGAGTGAAAGCCAAAACAAACATCCTGTTCTACCCGAACGGCTTGACCGCGAAAGTTGAGAACGACCATGAATCATTCCGAGATGCGTGGCATTTGCTTAAATAACCACCCCAAAAAAAACTTCACTTATTTGCATTAAATGTATTGACATGTATATACGTGTGGTATACGGTCACTTCGTGCCTGCGAAATGGGCGCATAAAAGAAAGCCAAAATGAAAGCCAATATTGAAAATAAAGCCAAAGCAAATCTTCCGACTGTTCAGCAGGCCGCGATTTGTGGCCTCGACCGTGCGCTCACCACTCAAGAACAAATTGAGGCGGATGATTATTGGAACAAACTCCTCAGCGGTGATTATGAAGCGATTACGCTCGAACTGAAGGATCAGTATTTCACCAAAGCGGGAAAACTTCGGGCCAAAGTCAATACCCGGTTTGTTGGGTATCTTTTAACTTTACGCGATTGCGGGGTCGAAGCGGGAGATGCGTACCTGGCACGACTGGAGGTGGCAGCATGACCCACAGATGGTCTCAAATATTCGATCTGCTGGACGATCATTCCGACAACGGTGACAGACAGGTCTCCTCCGCCAAAACGGCTACACGGCGCATCCTGCGCGGTATAGGCGACACTGAGCGGAACTATCCCCATCAAGCCACCAAGGATCGGATCGACCGATGGTTCGAGGCCGAGGTGAAGTGTGGGAAGAATGTCGAGGACAAGTTGGCCATCAAGAAGAAGCTCAACAAGTCCATCGCCCAAGTGCGGTACGGGGTGTTCAAGCGGTCGATGATGAAGTATTACAAGCTCGGCGCGGGGTTCGATCTGGACACCATCAAGATATTAAAATTCAAGCCGAGCAAGTATCGCCGCCCGACCGATGACCGGCATGAGCGGGCCGACAGGTATTTCCGCGAGGTGGTCAAGTTCGAGAATCCGAATGCCTACGGGTTTTACACAATGATGAGGATCTCCGCCCAGCGGAATATCGAGGTGGCCCATGCGAAGCGGGAGAACCTCCTGCCTGATGGATTCCTCAACGACCGTCTTGTGCCTCGGAAGAACGAGGTTGAGCGGGAGATTCCATACCCGGACGGGTTCACTGAGGAGGATCGGCAGTTTCTCCTGGGCCTCAATCCGGGCGGCGAGTATGTCCTGCCAGGAACCGACTGGGATCGGCACCATGGTTACAGCAAAAAGCTAAATGACCTCCTCCGCCCATTCGGATTCACGGCCTACCAATTACGCAAAGAGTGGGCCTGCCAGTTGTTGAACGAACAGCATGTGCCAGTCCACATCGTCGCTGAGATGATGGGTAACACAGTTCAGATCCTGCTTGATCACTATTGCGCCGTGAAGAAAACCAAATACAGTTTACAGTTAGGATAGGTGGGACACCGGTTGTCCCATCAGTTGCAAATGAATAAAACAGAACGAAAGAAAACATCATGTACCTTCAGACTTACACAGTGGCACCGGGACAAGCTCAAGCGGCTGGCTCAGTCCGCAAGACGCACGAAGACCTCGGTTCTGGAGGAACTGATCGAGGTCGCGAAGTGATCTGCCCGGTGCCACTCTCAATTCGGATCATCCACGCTATGTGGGTGGTGTTCATGTTCGGAGCCATAGCGATGCTGATGCTATTCGGATGAATTACCTGAGCGCACAACAGGTGGCCGACCGGTTGAAGATTAGCTGCAAGACCGTCAGGAAATACATCAAGCGAGGCAAGTTGCCATCGGTGAAGATGCTCAAGCTGAGACGCATTTCCGAGGCTGACCTGGAGGTGTTCATCGAGAAGCGCAGATTCCGAAGTGAGATGGAGACTGCCTACCACCAGCAGCGGATTGAACTACTCCAGAAAGCCGCCCGGGTGGTGGCCAACTGGTGTTCCAAGCGGGGGAAGTTATGGATCGAGGTGCATCAGGCGACCAACCCGGTGTTGTCTTGTAAGCGATGAATGGAAACCATGTTGTATCGTTATGCGACAAGACCGGGAACATGGTCAAACCGTGGGCTGAAGCGGGATTCACTTGCTGGTGTGTGGATGTGCAGCACTCCATCAGAAAGATGAAGGTCGATGGAAACATACGCTTTGTGTGGGGTGACATCAGAACGTGGGTGCCTCCTGTCGAAGTGCGTAGGAATCTGCGAATCCTGTTTGCGTTTCCGCCATGCACACATGTTGCAGTGAGTGGGGCGCGGGATTTCAGAACAAAGAATACAGCACTCCTCCGGGATAGTCTGGAGATGTTTTCGGCCTGCGAACATGCCGCCAACTGGTCTGGCGTTCCATACATGATCGAAAACCCGGTCGGTAAGTTCAGCGACCACATGGGCAAGCCAGACCATACGTTCCAGCCGTGGGAGTATGGGGAAAATTACACCAAGTTAACCTGCTTGTGGACGGGCAACGGGTTTGTGATGCCCGTCAAGACTGTCTTGAAAAAACCGGATAACGTCCAGCAGTTGATTTGGAAGATGCCTCCATCGAAGGAACGGCAGGACTTGAGAAGCGTCACTCCGATCAAATTTGCCAAGGCAGTATTTCTCTCAAATCTTTTGGCGGCATGAACAGCAGGAACAAAGGCGCAAGAGGCGAACGTATGTGGCGGGATCAGTTGAGAGAAGCGGGGTTTGACGCAATCAGAGGTTGCCAGAACGCGGGGCGAGATGCGGGAGGCAACGAGGCACCGGACATTATCTGTCCCGACATGCCGAAGATTCATCATGAGGTGAAGTTCGTTGAACGGTTGAACGTGCAGGATGCGATGGATCAAGCGGTGCGCGATGCCAAGCCTGGACAGATTCCAATCGTGGCGCACAAGCGAAAGAACTGCGACTGGTTGGTGACCGTCCGCGCCGAGGATTGGTTTAAGATTTTACGGGAAACAGATTTGGTGTGTGGATCATGATCATGAGTCCATGCACCTGCCTGGGGGCGTTATTTGGCTTTCCTCCCCAGGCGAACTTTGAGCGGATTAACCGCGCAAAATAGAAACGAAAATGATAATACAAGAATCAGGAAATGGCGGGGGAGAGTTACCCCCGAAGAAACCGCAAAGCGCGGTGTGTGTTGGCGTGATTGACGTTGGTGAAGCCTACGGCATCGCACCTGGCCCGGATGGTCGCCGGTTGGTTCCATCGATCAACCCGGCCTACCCGGAATCCAAACAGAAAGTCCGGTTCATATTCGAGTCGGAGGAGAAGATGGAGGACGGCAAGCCGTTCCAGTTAACAAAGCAGTTCAATGTCACGATGAGCGACCAAGGCTTTCTCAAGCCATTTTTGGATGGTTGGGGTGTCGAACTGGTCAAGACCGATGGCGGGATCGACCTGGAGGCATCCTGCGTGGGGAAAGTGGCGATGGTCAACGTGACCCATGACCCGGATCGGGCTGACCCGGAGAAACTCTGGGCGAACATCTCCACCGCTATGCCGAGCAATGTGGATGTCAAGTCGAGCGGTGAGTTCAGTAAGGCCGATTACCTCAAGCAATCACAGGAGAAGTCCGCCGAGCGTCAGTCCGGCAATACATACTGATGATCATTGCGGAACCTAAACGCATCGCCTCCAACGGTC
>CEPX01194367.1_pt1 | contig 10062 bp, 14 predicted proteins | sample 361361 | NCBI WGS metagenome assembly CEPX01 (sample SAMEA2619974, study PRJEB7988) | marine metagenome | biome: marine biome (ENVO:00000447); feature: mesopelagic zone (ENVO:00000213) & marine oxygen minimum zone (ENVO:01000065); material: "saline water (ENVO:00002010), including plankton...
CGTTTCGGCTTGCGGACCTTCCCTACACCGGCATCCGGCGGCCCTTTCTTGGGCTCCTCCGTCTTCGCATCGGCCTGCGTGGCAGTGGTGGCATCGGGCTGCGGCGGAGCCGCCACCCGCACCGGCTTCGGCCTCGGCGGAGCCATCTGGGGCTCCATCGCCTTGGCGTGAGAAGGTGCCATGACCGGATGCGGTCGAGGCTCGACCTTCACCATGACCGGCGAAGGCTCGCCGTCGTGGGGCTCGGGCTCAACCTCGGGTTCCGTCACGGCCACAGGGGCAATCACGGGCGGAGCCGGGGTCTCCACCGCCGGGGCTGGTGCTTCTGCGGGCGCTTCTTCCGCTGCTTCGAGGTGAGCTTCCGGTGCCTTGGCACAGGAGGCCGCCAAGAGGCTAAGGATTACGAAGCAAGCCCTTGATCTCTTTGAGATTCGAGTTCGCAGCATTGAGCTTCTCCTCCAAGCGCCCGAGGGTCTTCGAGTTCGTCTGGACTTCCTTGTTGATGCCGTCCACTTCTTCCAGATCCTTCTTCAACTGGGCGATCTCGGTGTCCTGCACGGCATTGCGGACCTCCAGCTTGACGCCCCACAGGATAAGCGGGATCACCAAGACCGACATGATCTTGAAGAACAGGTCTGCAATCCCACTCATGCTTGTCTTCGCTGGGGGCATCTTCGGCTCCTTGTGGACGCCCAGAAGTAGGCACGCCCTACCAACGGTTCGGGTATAGGGAAGGAACCGCAAGGAGTCCCCGATGTCAGGTTTCCGAGAAGTTGCACCGAACGTCTACGTCCTCGACCCCCAGTATGGCCCGGACACGCAGGCGGTCATGGGGGCCAAGTCCTCCCGAGCGCCGGACCTCAAAGCCCGGTGGACCGAGATGCTGGCTCTGCTGCCCGAGGGCCAGAAGAACTGGGACTACTCGGAGCCTCCGGCTCCGGTCGCCAAGTTCATCGACCAGAACCTCGGCGACTACGGCCATTCTTCCATCGCCGAACTTGCTGGCGGGTGCTGGGTCCATGTTCGGGGGTTCGGCTGGCCGTCGGCGTGGCTCATCGAGGACTTCCCCCTGTTCGTTGGGCAAGAGGTCTCCACACGGGCCGTGGACCCGACCCAGCTTCCGGGCATCTGCGACTACTGCCCCGAGGAGTTCACCGACCTGCACGACCGCTGGACCGAGGTGTTCCGGGCGGAGCGTGACCGGGAAGCCGGGAAGCGGGGCTACAAGTTCGATGAGGTCCGCTGGGCTCTCCCGGGCTCGATTCGGGCTGGGGTCACGATGCAGACGCAGGCCCGCAACGCCATCATGCACCTGCGGGACATCCAAGGGCTCCTGCCCGACCTCGCCGACCGCTTCCTCAAGGGCTACGCCGCCTGTGCCCCGACGGTGACGAAGCACTACGCCAAGGGGCCGAAGAACCCGCCGTCGATTTGGACGAAGGGCACCCTCTGCAAGAACCACCCGTTGAACCTCGATCTGGCCTCGTCCATCAGTGTGACCGACGAGTTCCGGGTCATGTCGAACCAGATGGCCCCCTACATCAGCGAGTGGCCTGACCGTCCGGCCCCTCGCCACTACGCCGACCCCATCTGGGAGCGGTTCCCCCGCTTCGGTGTCGGGATTTTCTGTTCGGTGGCCGTGGCCCGTGACTGGCACCGGCATCGTCCGATCATGCCGTGGACCATTGAGCCGGTCGTCAGCGGCGGTAGCCTCGTTCCGATGGCCGGGTATCCGGGCATGGCGGCGTGGCTGGAGACGGACGAGGGCAAGGCCCTGTGGGCGGACACCTCCAAGGTTTTCCTCGACTGGTCCGAGAAACACGCAGGGACCACCGACTGGTGGCAAGGGCTTCATGCCCTGCCCTTCGGAGCGATGGTCCACATCAAGGCTGTCGGAACCCTGCCGAAGATCCTCTACATGCTGGAGCTTCGGGCCACGACCCGTGGAGCCAACTTCGAGTACAAGGCTCAGGCCATCTCGGGGCTCCGCCAGTTCGCCCACCTCATCGGACCCACCCTCGACGCACGGCTCAAGGTGTCCGACGCAGTGACCCTCGCCGAGCAGGTCGAGATCGACAACTCCGTCGAACTGGAGTTGGTGTGATGGCTGACACACCCGATCCCTCCCCTCCCCTCACCAATCCCGAGGAAGAAGTCCCGCCCCCCAAGCCCAAGCCGGGGCCGCTCACGACCCCAGAGGAGTAGTTCGTGGATCGTCGGAAAGAGGCTCGGCGAGTAGGTGCCCTGTTCGGACAGGGCATCGGGGACGCCCTCGGGGTCCGTGACGAGTTTCGTCCTGCCAGCCAGATCGCCAAGTCTGACCGTAACCGCCTGATCTACGTCGCTTCCTCTCGCAAGGGAGTGCCGGAGTTCGAGGCCGGGGACTGGTCGGACGACACCGAGCAAGCCGTCTGCCTCCTTGAAGCGTACATCGAGGACGGAGGCCAGTTGGTCGGCACCACGGTCGCCCGGCGGTTCCAAGAATGGCTGGCAGGCGACGGCCGGGGCTGTGGCTCGCACACGATGCTCTGCCTCAACGACGGCCTGTTCGCCCTCGACCCCTACGCTGTCTCGGAGGCGGCGTGGGAAAACTCGGGCCGCTACACCGCAGCCAACGGGGCGGTCATGCGGTGCAGTGTCATCGGCACCCTCCGCCCGGACGACCTCGACTGGACTGAGCGGGTGGCTGCTCGTCAAGCTCGGATCACCCACTTCGACCCCCGCTGCGTGGCCTCCTCCGTGGCGGTCGCCGTCGCCGTGGCTCACCTGATCGCAGGCAACGCCCCGACCAAAGCCTTCTTCCAAGCGTGGAAGCGGAGCGAGAAGTACCACCCCGAGGCCATCAACTACATGAGGATGAGCCTCGCCGACCTGAAACTCGACGAAGGGCTGGTCGAGGGCAAGTGGAACACCAAAGCGCCCATCGGCTACACGTACAAGGCCCTCGGGGCAGGGTTCTGGGCTCTCCGCAACTCGGTGAGCACGATGAGCTTCACCGAGTCGCTCGACCCCATTCTTGCGGCCGGTGGCGACGTGGACTCGAACGCCTGTGTGGCCGGGGCTCTGCTCGGGGCCTACCTTGGCATCCACAACATCCCCGCCCCGCTGGTCCACGGGCTGAAGGGCAAAGACAAGCTGGTCCGTTTAGCTGACCAGATCCGTGTGTTGGAGGGGGCATGATCGGTGGGGAGCACCTCTACATCATGCAGATGGGGCGGACCGGGGCGATCAAGGTCGGCCGGTCCTCCGATGTCAAGCGCCGCCAGACGGAGATTCAGACCGGCTGCCCCTACGAGGTCCGGGTACTTCTCGTCGCCGAGGGTCAAGGGTGGCGGGAACGCCTCCTCCACCGAACGATGCGTCGGATGCGGCTTCGGGACCAGAAGGGCGAGTGGTTCAGCGAGTCGGCCATCGGTTCCATCCCTGATGACCTCTACGACATGATGGCTTTCGAGACTGTCGAGATGATGAACGGGGACTGGTGGCGTAGCTCCCGTGATCCGGGGCCGCTCGGATGAACTGGTGGGTCTACGTCATCCAGAGCGAGGTGCCGAGGTTCGGCAAGCGAGGCAAGCCCCTGCCCGGCTTCCACTACGTCGGCTCGACGACGGACCCTGCACGCCGTATCCGCCAGCACAACGGCGAGATCAAAGGCGGGGGCCGGTACACCGCCAAGCACCGCCCGTGGGCTCCCAGAGCCCTCTACGGGCCGTATGCGGACCGTTCTGAGGCGTTCAGGGCGGAGATGGCCCTCAAGCGGGGCAAGCGTGGGATAGCTCGCACGCAATGGCTCCCCAGCGACTCCAAATGGTGCCGGGGAGACGGTTCCAGCCACCCTTGGGTGGCCGACCCTGCGTGGAGAGCAGAAAGCGTAGTAGGGGTTCCCCAGCAGTGATATTACCGTCCACGGGCAATCCGGGCCTGACCACCGCCTTCACGGAGTTCGTCGCCCCTATGACGACGGCTTCCTCTGGTTCAGCCTTCCGGCAGGGTTGAGGAGCGGACCCTGACTGGGGACTTGCCCGGTCAGTCATTGATAAGATCCGAGTATTCGATCATCACCGCCGGATTGACGACACGCTTCGGCTTCTCGGGCTTCGCCTTCGGGCTGAACTGAGCTTCTCGGAGCCGTCGCTTGCGGTAGGCGAGCACGATTTCGCTCACCCCGGCCTCTTTCTCGCTCAGGGAACCGATCTCGGCTCGGGCGGCCTCGATGGCGGCTTCTTGCTCCGGGGACAGCGGCCCGCACTCCTCCTCGTCATCTTCTTCCCACGACGTTTCGGTGAGCAGCAGGCGGCGGCCCGTCTTGACGATGACGTACTCCCCTCCGTCCACCGAGATGGCGGTGCCTCCCCTGCCGTTGCTGTAGAACAGGACTTCGAGTTCCAACTGCTCCTCCAAATGAAATCAGGGTTCCCTGCCCGCTTCGATGGCTCCCACGAAGGCCCTACTCCCTCGGTGCTCCTGCTGACCGCCTCGAAAGACGGAGATTCGGAGCCGTTGGTCGGGGTCGTGGGTGATCAAGCCGCAACCCGAGTCTTGCCAGCGTGGTCAAACGCCTCCACGGACAGGGAATAACGCCTCCCCACCAGCGACCCCTCCGAGGTCCGGCCCTGCACTTCGCCTCATGTCAGGCACGGCAGCAGAGCGCCGCTTCGGGGCACTGTGGGGGCTTATCCACGGGCAATCCGGGCCTCACCGTCCCTGTCCCCAAACCTCATGGTTATCTCATTTCTGCCTCTCGGCAGGTTGGTTTAGAGGCTGATCGGGCCTCGTCCGAGCAGAATTGCTCGATAGGAGTTCTACCACCAACCAGAGCACCGGCCCCACATTCAGGGCAACGCCTTGAGCAGCGGTCATGGCCTTACTTGTTCTCCCCGAACACGTTGACGGGGGCGTCCTCGCCGGTCTCGAAGGCCCGCTTGGTCTTGCCGCTCGTCACGATGTCGTAGTCGAAAATGTTGTAGAGCCCGTTGCCGTCGATGTCCTTGGGCGGCTTGAGGTCGCCGTGGATCTCGGGGAACGGGTTGGCGAACATCCCGGCGAACTTGGCGAACGCCGTCCCGTTGTGCGTGGAGGCACGGCGCTGCTTGTTGAGCAGGTCTTGCTGGTTCCGCTGGAAGTCGTTGCGGCCCGCCTCGATGACGGTCTGGACCTTGGTGTACATGCTGGCGTCCGGGCGGATGTCCCGCTCCTTGAACCACTGCATCATGGCCTTCGAGCCGCCGTCGCCGAACTTGGCCTTGACCTCGCCGACGAGGAGATCCTTGAAGTCCTCCTTGTACTTGGCGGGCACCTGAGCGACCTCGACGATCTTCTTCCACATGGCGTCGTAGCTGTTCTGGTTGTCCCTGTACTGGGCGACGGTCCCGTTGTTCAGGTCCACCCCGGTGTCGTACCAACTGATCACGCTGAACAGCAGGCCAAAGACCACGGCTCCGACGCCGACGAGAACTGCGATTGTTGAACGCTTCATCTGTCTATCTCCCTTTACCAGCGCCGCCCAAAGCGGCGTGAACGGTTGGACCGGCCGAACCGGCTGAATCTCTCATCTCCGAAAACGTCCTCACGGTGCATCCAGTAGCCGAGGCCACAGGTGCCGAGGAACAGGCCAATGTACAACAGCCAGAGCATCCAGCCCTTCGGCTTGGCCGCCGAGCCGAGGTACTCGAACTCTGACATCGAGGTTCGGTGGAACTTGGCGGTGATCTCTCGACGGAGGAACGCCAGCCCGGTCTTCGGGTTGTCCAGCGCCATGCCCACCATACCGTCTCGGATTTCGATCTTGAGTTCCTCGACCCGGCTGATGGTCACGACCCGAGCCCAACTGATGTGGCCGTTGGACACGCCAGCGACGACGATGAGGGCGTTTTTGGGGCCGTAGAGCCACTTGGACTCCACCGCCTGTGCGTACTTGGGGTCTTGGATCTTGGTGAACAGCATCACCACGTCCACCTGCTTGCGGGCACCGAGGTCGGCGTTCAGTTCCATGAGCCCGTCCTGCCAGCCCGCAGGGACCGACACGCCGTGGGCGATGGCCTTCGTGACCTTGTGGAAGCTGTGGACTCTGGGGAACGCAGGCACCTCGGCGAGCAGGGCGGCCTCGGCTCCGTGGAGCATGAGGGATTCGGGATCGGCCAGCATGTAGTTGGTGAACCTGTGCGGCAGCGATGCCGGGTCGCCGACCCGAGCGTTGGCCCACGCCGCAGGCACCCGGCGCTTGTTGGGCTCGCAGTGGTCGATGACGTTGCGGTCGCCGGTCGAATAGTTGAGCGCCCAGTAGTAGTCCTGCGAGTGCCGGTAGCAGGTCTGGCAGACCTGTGAGCAGGAGCGGTTTGTCCCCGTCCCGGTACACGACTCGTAGCAGTTGCAGTCGTAGCTGTGGCAGCAGCCCTCGCTGTCGTGGACCTTGGACGTGACCCGCCCGTTCCAGTGCTCGGTGTCCGACAGGGCTCCGTAGCGGGCGAGGAAAAAGCCCGCTACGGCGACGACGAGGGCGATCCCCATCATCAAGGCGAACTCCTTTTTGGTGATGGTCGTCTTGAACTGGACGAACATCGCCCCGCCGACAACGCACGGGATCAACAGCAGTCCGAGCAGGTGGAACATCCTATGCCTCCCATGCCCGGCGAAGGGCGGTGTCCGCCAGCGCCTTGACCACGGTGGGGCGGTCGTAGGTCCAGCAGGAGACGGCACCGTCGGCGGCCACGATGCAGTTGCGGCGGTGCTTCACGTCGTTGACGAGGACCAGATTCGTCGGAGAGGACAACCTCACCGGGAGCCACGGACATCGAAAACGCAGAGATCCTGTAGACCCGCTCCCGCTTTGGGAGCGGAGAGTCTCCGGCGTACAGGAGCCACGGCCGCAGCCCCTCCAGCCCTGTCTCCTCCCGAAGCTCCCGCAAAGCAGCCGCTTCGAGGGTGGCGTCCTCGGCGTCCTTCTGGCCGCCGGGAAAGCACCACTTGCCGGGGAAGGAGCGGTCATCGAGCCGCCGCCGGAGCATGAGGACTCGGCCTCGGCTCCGGGCGACTGCGATGGCGCTGTCGATGGTCTGGGGCATGGCTCTCTATCTACCCGGCCGAGGGCCGAGCTAAAACTACTCGTCCTCGTCCTTGAGGGCGTAGATGGCCCATTCGCCACCGTGGGAGGTCAGGTAGCCGCTGCCGCCGCAGCGGTCGCAGTCGGGGTAGGGCCTGTCGCTGGTGTTGCCGGTGTGCTCGAACATGAAGTTGTCCACGCCCCGGTCACTCTCGTCCACCGACACCTTGCCGCTGGCAAGCCACTTGACGACCTTGCTGGGGTCCAGCGGCTCGGTCGGCTCTCCGGCCGCACCGAACCACTCGGCGAGCTTCCCGTGGCAGTGGCATTCGTGGTCCGTCTCGTTGAGGTCGCCCTCGAAGACCTTGACCATCGTGCCGTGGTCCTCGACCTCGTAGCTCTCGGGGAACTCATGGCGGGGGAAATGGCCGCTGTTCGAGGCGAAGGCCAGCACCGGGCAGGAGTGGCTGTGGTAGTCGTGTACGGCGTCCTGAAGCCCCATGTAGTCGAGGTCCGGGTCTTCCAGCACCACGACGGCCCCGCCGAGCGCCTCGGGGGCGTTCTCGAAGCTGTAGCCTCCGCAGTCGAGGTCGTAGCCGAGGCTCAGTTCACGCAGTCTTTCGGGGGTCGCCATGTCAGGCTCCTGTGGGGATGTTGGAGTTGCGGACCATGAGGGAGCGGCGGACCGGATCGGTCTCGGCCCACTCGGTCCCGAGGCGGACGGCCTCGTCGTAGCTGTGCCAGCCCCTCACGACGATCTGGCGCTCGTTGAGCCCGGACACCAGACGGACGTAAAAGCCGTTCATGCCCTTGACCACTTCGGCCTCCCGACGGCCACGGCCGTGGAAATCGACCTGAAGGTCGCACAGATCCTCGCCGTCCCGGCGGCGGTCCGTCATCTCGTCGTCCCACGGCTCGGGATTGCCTGCGAGGTTCGTGAAGTGCGTGTTGTTGAGCATCAGTTCGTGCCTCCGTCTTCACGTCATCTACCCACGGCCTTCCCGAACTAAAAAGTCGGGACGGCTTTTAGTTTGACGGTGCCGTGGGTAGATAAGGCGAACGAGGAGACAAACTGATGGCGAAACGGAACAAGAGTTGGGGAGCCAAGACCATCGAGGGTCCAGCGAACCGTTCGGCCAAGCACAGCAACGGCAAGCGCCGTGGCCTCAAAGCCATCGAGACGAAGACCCGCCGTGAAGGCAAAGCGGCTTGCAGGGAGCAGGGCTGATGGCTGACGAACTGAACCTCGACCGCACCCGAGCGGCCATTGCCGCCTACGACGCCAAGTGGGGCGACGACTACGACCCCTATCAGGACTGCCCGTTGGCTGTGGCCGTGGGTGAAGCCTTCGGCCTCGACACGGCCGACCGGAACGACCCGGCGACCTGCAAGGCGCTCGTCCGACCCAGTTCACGGACCCCGAGGCCCGGCGAAACCGACGTGAGCTTCGTCCGGCGGATGTGCCGGGACTATTAGCCCACCGAGGCGATGGGCCGCACTGAGCCCTGTTCGCCCTCCAGAGCTTCGATGATGCGGGCGACCAGCGGGTGCCTCACCACGTCCGCCGTGGTGAACTCATGGACCCCGATGCCCTCGATGTGCTGGAGAGAGGTCACGATGGGGGTCAGCCCGCTCCCCTGTCGCAGCAGGTCCGTCTGGGAGGCATCCCCCGTCAGCACGCAGCGTGAGCCCTCGCCGAGCCGGGTGAGGAGCATGACCAACTGCTTCCAAGTACAGTTCTGAGCTTCGTCCACGATGACGAAGGCGTCGTCCAGCGTCCGGCCCCGCATGTAGGCCAGCGGAGCGATCTCGATTTTGCCTTCCTTCTTCATCCGCTCGACCTGCCCCTTGCCCATGAGCTTGTGGAGGCTGTCGGAGAGCGGCTGGAGGTACGGGTCCACCTTTTCGGAGAACGTGCCCGGCAAGAACCCGAGCTTCTCCCCGGCCTCGACTGCGGGCCGGGTCAGGATGATGCGGCTGACATCGCCCCGGTGGAGGGTCTGAAGGGCCGTGGCAACGGCGAGGAACGTCTTTCCGGTGCCTGCGGGGCCAAGACCAAACACGATGTCGCTGTTGCTCATGCAGGTCAGGTAGGCGGCCTGTCCTTCGGTCTTGGGGGAGATACTGGTGGGCGTGGCACGACGAGTCTGTTTCTTCATAAAGGCGTCCGCAACCTCTGGTCTTGTTGGTTGACCCTGATGAGCCCGCATTGAAGCGAACAGCACCAGATCAGACGCAAGAACCATGTCCTGCTGCGAGGAGCCTTTCAGTACGAGCTTCTTCCCCTGAACGTGGGCTCGAACGTGGAGCCGTGAGAGCAGACGAAGCATGGCCCTTTCGGGGCCAAGGAAGGTCTTGAGCGCCGACGGATCTCGGAACTTGAAGGTTCGTTTGATGTCACCGGGCACCGCCACCTCCTACATAGAAGGGGCGGGCATAACGAGGCTACCGTGGCCGGTCGGCTTCAGCCCCGCTATTTAGGGCTCAGAGACAGATGGTTTCGAGCAGAACCCGGCTGACTTCGTAGGGATCAGCGTTGGCGCAGGGCCGTCGGTCTTCGAGGTAGCCCTTCTTCTCGACGCCGACGTGGGCCGGGATCCGGACGCTCGCCGTGCGGTCGCCGATGCCGAATCGGAACTCGTCGAACCGGCACGTCTCATGGTGCCCGGTGAGCCGCATCTCGTACCCGTGGCCGTACACGTCGAGGTGGGGCTGGACCCGCTCCCCCAGCTTGGTGCAGGCTTCGAGAATGGCGTCGAGGCCGCCCTCGTCCCGCATGGCGGCCGTGGAGAAGTTGATGTGGGCTCCGGCCCCGTTCCAGTCGCCCGTGACGGGCTTGGCATCGAGGGTGACGTGGATGCCCGAGTTCTCGCCGAGACGGTACAGGAGCCAGCGGGCGAGCCACAGGTGGTCGCTGACCAGCAGCGGATCCTTCTCGGGACCGCCGATCTGGAACTCCCACTGGCCGGGCATGACCTCGGCGTTGATGCCGCAGAAGGCGAGCCCTGCCTGCACGCAGGCGA
>CEPX01090017.1_pt1 | contig 10061 bp, 8 predicted proteins | sample 361361 | NCBI WGS metagenome assembly CEPX01 (sample SAMEA2619974, study PRJEB7988) | marine metagenome | biome: marine biome (ENVO:00000447); feature: mesopelagic zone (ENVO:00000213) & marine oxygen minimum zone (ENVO:01000065); material: "saline water (ENVO:00002010), including plankton...
TGCTGATGTTCGCCTCGTTTGACTCATCGCTGTCATCGTCCAGTACAACATAGTGCAAGCTAACCGTACCGATAAATCCTGCCGCAGGCGTAAAGGTGACGCTGCCATCTGTGCCATCGACGCTGGTGGTGCCGCTGGTCGTGTCGGTGGTAATCCGCACCGTGGCGGAATCGAGGAATCCGTCCACATCGCCGTCGTTATCAAGAATATCGATCACGACTGGTGTATTCACCGTAGTGGACGAAGAATCCCCAACTGCAACCGGTGGGTCGTTGATGTCATTGACAGTCACTGTAACGGCTGCCGACCCAGAGCCTGAATTGTTGTTGCTGGTTACCCTGTAGCTAAACGTGTCCGTTCCGTTGAAGTCTTCGCGAGGAGTGTATGTCACGATGCCGAGGGTATTGGCCGTGGTCGTGCCATTGCCGGGCGCTGTCGTTACAGTCACCGTTGCAGGGTCCATATTGCTGTCGTTGGCGGTGACATTGATGGCTACCGCAGTATCTTCATCGGTGCTCGCAGTGTCGTTCGTGGCGCTCGATGTGGGCGGCATGCCGCCGCCTCCGCCACCCCCACCGCAAGCGGTGATCATCAGGATGCAGATGGAAAATGTGAAACCGCTGAATCGAGACATGAAGCCACAAGGTCATGTAGGTGAGTTGTGCCGAGGACGGTCGCCCGCTTCGATATTAGCCATCCAGAGCCAGTCTTTCAAGATGGGCGACGTAATTCACGGGCGCGTGGTCTGAGATCGGTTCCGGAATCCGGATATTCCTGCCGCGATTGAGGTCTTCGGTGATTCTCCTCGTACCCCGCCTGCTGTCTGCGCGCACAGCCGCATGCCGGGGATTGACCCAAAGCTCACCGTCGTGGGAGATGTAGATGAGTTCACCCATATGGGTGTAGACCCGGGGGGAGGGCAGTCGAGTCGCCAGGTCTCGGTAGTTGACCACGGTATAGAATGGGATCTTGGCAAACGATCTCGCGAGTTCGCGCCTGCCGACCCGCGGCGACCCAAAGCCATAGACTGCCTGCGGGGGCCTTCTCCGCGCTGCAAGCGTGGCGAGGGCGGCTCCCATACTGTGACCGGTGTAGAAGACAGGGCAGCTGAGTTGATCGATGCAGCGCGTGACATCATCCCACACCTGATCGAGCGCCATGTCATAGCCGCGGTGTACGTCATTGCGCAGTGGCACGGTCACGGCGTTGGTCAGCCAGTTGCGTGGTTCACTGGAGCCTCGGAATACCAGCACGGCAAACGAGCCAGCATGCATGCCGGTTAGGTCGGCATCCCCTCCGGCATCCGATTCGATCAGCGCACAGTGGGTGCCCTTACGGGAAAAAAAGGCCACTTCCCGCAGCCCGCCGGCAGCGAGATACCGCTGCGGCAGCGAGCGATCCCCCCGCGACATACCGTCCAAGTTGTAGATCCAACGAGAGATCTCAGCCAACCACCAGGAATTGCCGGCCAGGAATTGCGTTGCGCTTGGATCGAAGCGGATCGCATCCGCCCGATCAAAATAACGATCGCCGATTTGGGGTTTGAAGACGGCATTCCAGCTGGTTGAAAACTCCACGATCAGCAGGTAGCCAGCAACTCGCTATAACGAATGATCCACGTCCAGTGCCGGTTGTGCAGCCTTGGGCCGACCGACGATTTCCGCCGGTACCCCAGCCACGGTGACGTGGGGCGGGACATCCTTCAACACAACGCTGCCTGCCCCCACTTTGGCTCCTTCACCCACTTCAATGTTACCGATCACTTCAGCCCCAGCCCCGATCAGAACGCCTTGACGAATCTTCGGATGCCGATCGCCGGTTTCCTTGCCGGTGCCGCCCAGGGTGACCGATTGCAGGATGGAAACGTCATCTTCCACCACGGCCGTTTCGCCCACCACCAGTCCAGTGGCATGGTCCAGCATGATGCCGCAGCCGATGCGAGCGGCCGGATGGATATCGACGCCGAAGACGGCGCTCATCTGGTTCTGTATAAACCACGCCAATGGTCGCCTGTCCTGGCTCCAGAGCCAGTGTGCGACGCGATAGGCCTGCAGGGAGTGGAAACCCTTGTAATACAAAAACGGCATGCTGTAGCCCTCACAGGCCGGATCTCTGTTCTTTGCCGCCTTGATATCGATTTCGGCCGCGTACAGGATGGATGGGTCCGATCGGATCGCTTCTTCGATGATCTCGCGGATCAGCATGCTGGAGACCACCGGGCTGTCCAGTTTACTGGCCAGTTGGAAGCTGAGGGCGGCCTCGAGGGAGTCGTGATTCAAAATGGTGGCGTGGAAGAACGTCGCCAGGATCGGCTCCATTTCCGCGTAGGTTTCGACCTCCAGGCGCATGGCCTCCCACAGGGATCCGGCTGCTGCGATCTCTGCGATGGTTCGCTCTTCGACCAGTTCTTGCGCATATCGCTTGTTGATGGCGCTGTTCATGGTAAGTGTCCTGTCGAATGTGTCACTTAGCACACAGAATTGTGGTTTTATGGATAAATTTCAAGAGCTTATTTATGCCAATCGCGAATAATTCATATGGGGCAGGCCAAACACGGCGCGCCAACTAATCCAATTGATATCTCGCCCTAGGGCCAGTACCCTGTAAAATTGATCTTCTTTTGTCAGCAACTCCTCCCAGGTGTGCAGCTAGCGTGACGAAATTCAACAGCATCGGCCTCATAGCCAAGATAGGCAACGCCAAGATCATCGAGTCTCTACAGCGCCTGGAGCGCTATCTGGCAGCACAGGACGTCAAAGTAACCCTGGAGACCACCACCGCGCGGTTCCTGCCCGACTGCAGCCTGCAGAGCACTTCCCAGGAGCAGATGGGCAGCCGCTGCGATCTCGTCATCGTGGTGGGCGGGGATGGCGTCATATTGGGTGCCGCGCGCACGCTGGCCCCCTTTGGCGTACCCATATTGGGAATCAATCGGGGTCGACTCGGCTTCCTGGCGGACGTATCACCCGACGACATCGAGTCGAAGGTTGGCGACGTGCTCGCCGGCAAATACACGCCGGAGGATCACTTCCTGCTCGAGGGCGAGGTGGTGCGGGACGGTGCAGTCATCGCCGAGGGATGTGCCCTCAACGATGTGGTCATGCATCCCGGCGAATTGCCGCGCATGCTGGAGTTCGATCTCCACATAGACGACCAGTTCGTCTACAAGCAGTATTCGGACGGGTTGATCATCTCAACGCCCACGGGTTCCACTGCGTATTCCCTGTCTGCCGGCGGTCCCATCATGCATCCGAGCCTCGACGCCATCGTGCTGGTACCGATGTTCCCGCATACCCTCAGCAGTCGACCCATAGTGGTTAGCGGCCAGTCTGAAATCCGCATCGTGATGGGCTCTGACACGGGCACCGTTGCTCAGGTGAGTTTTGACTCCCAGGTGGAGATCAATGCCGGACCAGGGGAATCGATCCTGGTGCGCCAGAGGCCCGACAAGCTGAAGCTGATTCACCCGCCCGGGCACAGCTTCTACGAGGTCTGCCGCAGCAAGTTGGATTGGGGCAGCCGTCTAGGAGAGTAACTACACTTCCAGATCTTCCGGCAGATCGATGTCCTGCAGTATGCCGGCGTCCGTCACATCGATCTCTATCACCTTGTCGCGATGCGCATCGACCACCGATTTTGCCCCGACGTCCCCTTGCAGTTCACTGATTTCGTCGAAATAGACGCGATCGAACAGCACCGGATGTCCCGCTCTACCTTCGAAGCGGGGCACGATGATCGGTGCATCATCTGCCGATTGCAGGTACTGCGCTACGATTGCCTGGTACGTCGACTGCTGGATGAAGGGCAGATCCCCGAGAATAATCAGGGCCGCCCGCCAATCCTCAAGCTCATCGATGGCATTGGCAAGACTGTGGGCCATGCCCAAGGCTGAATCCGGCGCCAGGTAGTAGCGCACTGAAGAACTGGCCACTTTCTCCGCCAGTTCACTCGCATAGATGCGATCGCCGTGGCGCAGCACCACCAGCACGTTCTGTAAACAGGCAGATGCCGTCTGAATGGTCTCCTCCAGCATGGTGTGACCGGATGAGAGCATCAGACTGCGTTTGTCCTCGCCAAACCTGCGGCTACTTCCCGCAGCGAGGATGACTCCTCCATAGGATTCCATCCCCTATCTCCTCCATCACTGTGCGACCAGCTGTTCCCTATTATGTTCCCTGAAATCAGCGGCCACGATGTCGCTCTTTTCCGACCGAAGGGCCGTCAGTTGCGCCAAAATGGCGATGGCGATTTCCGCCGGCGTCTTGCTGCCGATGGGCAGCCCCACCGGCGCATGCAGGGAGTTGACCTGCTCCTCGCTGAGATCCAACTGCAGCAATCTGTCCCGCCTCTTGGCCGATGTGCGCGTTGATCCGAGCGAACCCACGAAGAACGTGTCTCTCTTCAGCGCCTCCATCAGGCACATATCGTCGATGCGAGGGTCGTGGGTCAGGGTGATGACAGCGGTGAAGCTGTCATTGGCGAATTCCTTTACAGCGTCATCCGGCATCATGCCTGTCAACTGTGCGCCGTCGACGGACCACTGCTCCAGCATCTGTTCCCGTGGATCGCAAACCACCACGTGATAGTCCAGCGCTTGCGCCATCTCGGCCAGACACATGGCGAGTTGTCCGGCACCGATCAACAGCAACTGGTACCTTGGGCCATAGGTTTGAATCAGCGTTTTTTCGTCTGGAAATTGCAGGTGTTTGAATCGATCCCGCTGCTCGACCCGCATCTCGCCGCTCGCAATATCCACGGTCCGCTCGATGCACCTGCGCTCCCCCAGACGGGAGCTGACTTCCTGAAATTGCTGCAGGGATCTCTGATCCGGCATGGGTTCGATCACCACGTCAAGCTGGCCGCCGCAGGGCAGTCCCAAGCGCTCCGTTTCCTCGGCGGTGACGCCGTAGATCATCACTTCAGGATTGTCCCTGGCGAGCTCACCCTGCTGCAGTTTTTCAAGCAGATCTTCCTCGATGCAGCCACCGGATAGCGAACCGGCGATCTCTCCCTTGCTGTTACAGCAGAGCAGAGAACCCACTGGTCTGGGTGAAGAACCCCATGTCTTCACGACGGTGCACAGCCAGCACATCTCGCCTGCTTCTATCCAGCCGGTGAGCCGGGATATGACCTGTTGATCAGCGTTTTCCATGATCTTCCTTCACTGCGCCAGCGGCTGTTTGTCTGACGTCGGCGTCAGTGTAAACTGCACCGTTTGCTTTTTTGAATACGCGTACTGATGTGTCAGTGTACAACTTTTGAGTTCGTCTCACTATTTGGTTTCACCGTGCCGGGCAATGGTTCTGAACGGACCCCGAGGCAAGGCGAATGATTAAGGTGCTGGAGATCGATATCGGGGAGGATCTCAGCCTGTTCAGCAAATACCTATGGCAGTTGGGCATCCGCCATCGTATCAACGAGCATTCCGGCAATCAGCTTCTCTGGGTTGGTCGCGAAGAGCATCAACAGAAGGTGCTCGAGCTCTTCGAGCAGCTAAAGAGCGGCGAGTTACGGCTGGCCGAAGAATCCAATCCGGCCGGCCCGAAGTTCGCCGGCCGACTCGTTGCGCTGCTGATTCTGTATCGCCGCCTGCCCGCAGTTCTGACACTGATTCTGATCTGCCTGATCTGTTTCCCGCTGACCATCGGCTATGAAAAGGGCGAGAGTTCAGTACTGCTGCACTGGCTGACCTTCGTTGACTTTCAGATTAGAGGCGATCTCCTCTATTCCGCCGACCTGACCCACAGCGTTACGTCGGGGGAACTGTGGCGACTCTGGACCCCCATGTTCATTCACTTCGGTTGGATGCACCTGATCTTCAATCTGCTGTGGGTGTGGGAGATCGGCCGGCGCATCGAGCTGTTGCACAAAGCCCCCGCCATTCTGTTGATTACCGCGATATCCTCCCTGGTAGCCAATCTGGGTCAGTATTGGATGAGTGGGCCCACGCTGTTTGGCGGCATGTCCGGCGTCGTGTACGCGTATCTGGGTTACAGCTTCGTGTGGAGCCGTTTGCAGCCGACTCGATCGTTCGGCCTGCCCGAGGGTATCTACATCTTCATGCTGATCTGGCTGGTGCTGGGATTTAGTGGTGTGATCGACAGTTTCGGATTTGGATCGATCGCCAACGGAGCTCACCTTGGTGGGTTGGTTGCGGGGGCGATGATGGGATGGGCAGCTTGCCTGCTGTCGCGCCGTTCAAGGCTTGGCTGATCGCGGTGCTGGATGCGACCGGCAGAAGCAAGGTAAACAGATGGAATCGATTGCCAAAGGAACACTGAACAAAATGGCTTCCCGGCTGGCGCAGCCGGTGGAGTACTCCCTGCGCCTCGGAGAGGAGTCGATCCCGCTCAATCCACGCCTGCAACAGAAAATCGGACTGCGGTTTGCGGGAGTCATCCTCTGTCAGAGCTGCGGCAGAAAGACCAAAAGGAGCTTCAGCCAGGGCTACTGCTACCCCTGTTTCAAGAAGCTTGCTTCCTGCGACCTCTGCGTCGTCAGTCCGGACCGCTGCCATTATCGGCAGGGCACGTGCCGCGACCCCGAGTGGGGTGAGAAATTCTGCATGCAACCGCATCTCGTCTATCTAGCCAACTCATCCGCCGTCAAGGTGGGCATAACCCGCCCGGACCAGCTCCCTACCCGCTGGATCGATCAGGGAGCGATTCAGGCGCTTCCGGTGATGTGCGTAGAGACACGACACCAATCGGGTCTGGTGGAGGTGATCTTCAAACAGGAAGTATCTGACCGGACCCAGTGGCAAACCATGCTGAAGTCCGAAGGAGCCAAACTGGACCTCCTCTCGGTTCGCGACGAACTGTTCGCCAAACTCGATCCCCAATTCGAGGCCCTGCAACAAAAGTTCGGCGTTCAAGCAATCCAAAAGGACCCGGATGCCACCCCAGTAGATATCGAATACCCCATGCGGCAGTACCCCACCAAGGTCGTCTCACTCAACTTCGACAAGCAACCCAACATCGAGGGAATACTGTTGGGCGTCAAAGGCCAATACCTCGTCTTCGACATCGGGGTAATCAACCTGCGCAAATTCACATCCTACGAAGTCGAATTCTCGAATTGAGGGGACAGTTTACTTAATTCCACGTAATTCGTGACGTTATCTGCAGCAGTGAATTAAGTAAACTGTCCCCCTAATTCCCAGTAAACTGTTCTCACAATTCCCACCTAAGAAGCTTAGGAGAAAGAGGCACAGCATGAAGGACGCGAAACCCAAAGCCATCCACCTGAAGGACTATGAAGTCCCCCCCTTCCTCATCGAGGAGACTGAACTCAGAGTGGAACTGGGCGAAGAACACACTCAGGTGAAAACCAGTTTGAAGATGAAGCGCAACCCGGATGCCAAGACGGGCAAGCTGCCGCTGGTTCTTGATGGTGGGGACCTCGACCTCAAAGAGATCTACATCGATGGGCGGCTGTTGCTGTCTAACGAGTATAGCGTAGACGATGAGCACCTTACGCTGTTCGATGTACCGCATGAGTTCGTGTTGGAAACGAGCGTGGAGATCAAGCCCCAGCACAACACCTCCCTCGAAGGGCTGTACAAATCGGGTGACATGTTCTGCACGCAGTGTGAGGCGGAGGGATTCAGAAATATCACCTACTATCTGGACAGGCCCGATGTGATGTCCAGCTACCGCACCACCATCGAGGCGGACAAATCTCTCTATCCGGTGCTGCTCTCTAACGGCAATGATGTGGCGCGCGGCGAAAGCGAAAACGGTAAGCACTGGGTCACCTGGGAGGACCCGTTCAAGAAGCCCGCCTATCTGTTTGCCCTCGTTGCGGGCGATCTGCAGCATATCGAAGATGAGTTCACCACCTGCTCAGGACGCAGCATTACGCTCAAGATCTACACGGAGCCCGCCAACGCCAACAAGCTGGATCACGCCATGACCTCCCTTAAGAAAGCCATGGCTTGGGATGAACAGGTCTACGGCAGGGAGTATGACCTGGATATCTTCATGGTCGTCGCGGTGGAGAGTTTCAATATGGGTGCCATGGAAAACAAGGGGCTCAACATCTTCAACACCTCCTGCGTGCTGGCGAGGGCCGATACCACCACGGACCGGGCGTATCAGCGCGTGGAGCGCGTGGTGGCCCATGAGTATTTCCACAACTGGTCCGGCAACCGGGTCACGTGTCGTGACTGGTTTCAGTTGAGTTTGAAGGAGGGCTTTACAGTATTCCGGGATCAGCAGTTTTCGGCGGATATGGGTTCCGCCACGGTCTGCCGCTTGGGGGACGTGGCACTTCTGCGCAGCGCCCAGTTTCCCGAAGACGCCGGGCCGATGGCCCATCCCATCCGACCCGATTCCTACATCGAGATCAACAATTTCTATACCACCACGGTATACGAAAAAGGAGCGGAGGTGGTCAGGATGATCCACACGCTGCTGGGCGCGGACAGGTTCCGTCGGGGCACCGATCTGTATTTCGAGCGCCATGATGGTCAGGCGGTGACCACCGACGATTTCGTCACAGCCATGGAAGATGCCAACGAGGTGGATCTGCGCCAATTTAGGAACTGGTACAGCCAGGCGGGCACGCCGCTGCTGCGCGCAAGCGGCGAATACGACCAGGACGCGCAAACCTACACTCTGAACGTCAGCCAGTCCTGTCAGTCCACTCCCGGACAGGAGCATAAGGACCCGTTTCACATGCCGTTCAGCGTGGGCTTGCTGGACAGTGAGGGCAAGGATCTGGATCTTCAGATAGATGACGCTCAGGTTTCCGGCATGACTCGGGACGACAGTCATTGCACTGCGGTCTTGCCCCTGACACAGCCGGAGCAGCAGTTCACGTTCACCGATGTGAACGCGCCCCCTGTTCCCTCCCTGCTCAGAAGTTTTTCGGCGCCGGTCAAGCTCGAGTATGAATACTCACGGGATGAATTGATGTTTCTGATGAGCCATGACAGCGATGGGTTCAATCGTTGGGAGGCCGGGCAGCGATTGGCCGTTGATGTTATCCAGGAGGTCATCGGTCAGATCCAGTCGGGGCAATCGCTCAGTGTGGACGGGCGCTTGATTAAGGCGTGTGAATCGATCGTCGATCAGTCCATCGATCACCATCAGGATGGCACGATCGACAAGGCGATGATCGCGGATATGCTGGTCATGCCGGGGGAAGCCTATCTGGCGGAGTTGTCTGAAGTTGCGGATGTGGAAGCGATACACGCGGCGAGGGAACAGGTGCGACTGGCTATCGCGACGAATCTGAAAGGGAGTCTGCTATCCGTATACAAGCTGAACTTGAGCGACGAGCCCTATCAGCCGACGAGTGAGGATATTGCCCGGCGTGCGCTCAAGAATATCTGTCTTTCCTATTTGATGTTGCCGGAAGACGGTGAGATGGTCAATCTGTGTCAGAGTCAGTTTGAATCAGCTAACAATATGACTGATGTCGATGCGGCGCTGCGCGCGTTGGTAAATGCAGCAGACGCGAATGCGTTCGAACCCAGGGAGAAGGCGCTTACTGAGTTCTACAATAAGTGGGTGCATGAACCGCTGGTGATCGATCAGTGGTTTACCGTTCAGGCCGTTTGTCGCTTGCCGGGGACGCTCGAAAAGGTCACGGCGCTACTAGGTCATGAGGCGTACGATGACAAGGTTCCCAACAGGGTGCGCGCGCTGGTGGCTGCATTTGCCCAGAATGTTGTCAACTTTCATCACAGTAGCGGCGACGGTTATCGATTTCTGGCGGATCAGGTGATTCAACTCGATAGTAGCAATCCGCTCCTGGCGGCTAGGATTCTGGGGCCGCTGTCGAGGTGGCGCAAGTATGATGAGGAGCGGCAACGGTTGATGCGAGGGGAGCTGGAGCGAATCCTGTCGGCTGATGATCTTTCTAAGGATGTGTATGAGATCGCCTCGAAGAGCGTGTGATGGATAGAGGGGCAATAATAAGCAGGTAAGTTACCAGTTCATTGCTGTTTGTATCTGCGGGCCATGAGACATGGAATGGGGGTATTGCCTACGCTACTTGCCCCAGGCTAGGCTGGAGTTCTTTCCAGTGAGAGGAGATTATCCTTATTCTTTCAA
>CEPX01198161.1_pt1 | contig 10059 bp, 13 predicted proteins | sample 361361 | NCBI WGS metagenome assembly CEPX01 (sample SAMEA2619974, study PRJEB7988) | marine metagenome | biome: marine biome (ENVO:00000447); feature: mesopelagic zone (ENVO:00000213) & marine oxygen minimum zone (ENVO:01000065); material: "saline water (ENVO:00002010), including plankton...
AATTGTTTCAATTGGTACACCATAAGTAATTTTGTGTTGTTGTGAAAGTAGTTGTGCTCTTTCAATCAAAACTCTACCATCCATTACATAACCAACTGCAGTTCCTGCAATGTGGTGATCAACTTGGAAGATCTTTTCAACTGAACCTGCTACCACTAAATTATCTACAACTCTTTTGTCTGCTATAATTACTACTCCATCTTTACATACAATACCTATTGCTGTTGAACCTTGTTTAACAGCTTCTTTTGCGTATTCTACTTGTAATAATCGTCCATCTGGGCTGAACATTGTTGATGCCCTATCATAACCCATCATTTGATGTGCTCCTTCTTGCATTTTAATTACCCTCCTTTAAAAAATATTTTTTTCTTATTTTGTTAATGATGCCTGATGTTCCTAGGCTTTTAACTGTGAATTTTTTTATTAGTGCTAATGATGCTTTGCTGTGGTCAGTGTATTTAGTGTTAATTCTATAAATACCTCTATTATTTTCCCAATCTGGCAGAAATTCTAATCCTGCATTTGCCATTCCTAGTGTTCCTATGAATTCTTTCATTGTACTTATTATTTCTTTTTCTATAGTAGCTTTTGTAACTTGACCTTGTACTTCAAATGCTACATATCTTTTTTTTTCCCTTAAACTGGGTAATATTGGTTTTAATTTCATTTGAGAAAGTTTTAATCTCCTTATCTCTTCTCTTGTTGGAAATTAAGAAAATATTAGGATTTATAAGGTTTTTGGAATTATTCTACTGGTCTTGGTCTGTGGGCCTTATGAATATCACCTGTATTATTATCTACATGCAACTCTACTCCTGATTCACAATGTACATAGACTGAGTGATCAGCATATCTAGAAGGTCCAACAAACTGTACAGGATAGCCTCTTAAACAATTTCCTTCCTCTCCTCTTACGAGATCCATAATAGCTAAAGGTAAAAATCCTCTTTCTAGCATATTATCAATACTTGTATCTACACCTTCTAAATCATAACATTTACAAGGATCTTGAGGTACTACAGGTGTTTTATTTGTGTGTGCACAACCTGCCAAAGCTAGTAAGCCTATGGTTGCTGTTGTAATAATTGCTCTTCTCATATATTTATAGAATTTAGGGGTTATTAATAAGGTTTTTGGAATTATAAAATTAATAAGAAAAAAATAAAAAATTATCTATTTCTCAACCATGATAATGTTTTAATACCTAAAGTCAAAGCCAAAACACCTAATCCAACTGAACTACAAGTTAAAATACTTTGATCTCTTGTTGCAAGTTCTCCATCTAAGTTATCAATAGTACTTTCTAATTCATCAATTCTTGATTGATATTCAGCGCTAGTAGAATCTAAATCAGCCTTACTCTCCTTAAGATCATCAGATAATATATTTCTTTGTCTTGCCATACCAAAATAATCTTTTTCAGGACTAGTAACCATAGGATTATCACCTAAATACCATGATCTCATTACTTGGGCAGAATATTCACCAGCAGTAGTATCGCTACCTGATAAAGTCATTAATCTTCCTGTTTCACAAGGATTCCACATATCAAAAGATACAGTCATCCCTTGTTCTAACAAATGATCTCTCACAGCATCTGCTCTATCTTGGTATTCTTTAGCTATTTTTTCGTCTCTGCCTATAGCAGAATCAATTTCATATTGTTTAAAATTACATGTAGTCATTTTTTAAATTCCTCTTATATATTTAGCAATATTAATACTTTATAAACTTTTCTATTTTTACTTACTTAGAAGTAGTTACAGTAAACCTTATAAATTGTAAAAAATTTGAAAGAATATGCTATATTTAATAGGTTTAGGGCTGTGTAATGGCCAAGATATTAGCCTTAGAGGGCTTGAAAAGGTTAAATCCTGCGATTATATCTATTTGGAGAATTATACCTCTAAATTGGACTGTGATTTGTCTGAATTAGAGAAGTTATATGGTAAAAAGGTAATTTTGGCTGAAAGAGAGTTTGTTGAGGATGGACAGGTTATTCTGGACCAAAGTGTTGAAAATAATGTTGCTTTGTTGATAATTGGTGATGTTTTTGGTGCTACTACGCATATTTCTTTGTTTAAAGAGGCTAAACAGATGGGTATTGATGTTGAAATTGTGAATAATGCTTCTATTTTGAATGCTGTTGGAGTGGTTGGTTTGGAATTGTATAAATATGGTAAGGTTGCTTCTATTCCTTTTGGTCATGCTGATGTGAAGGTGCCTATTGATGTTTTAAAGATGAATCAAGCTAATGGTTTGCATTCTTTGTTTCTTTTGGATCTTGTTCCTAAAGAGAACAAGTATATGGAGTGTAAGGAAGCTGTTGATTATTTGATTTCTAATTCTGCTATTACTGCTGATACTAAAGTTGTTGTTTGTGCTAAGTTAGGTTGTAAAGATTATTTGGTTAAGTATTTACGAGCTGGAGATGTTAAGGATTTAATGCTTTATCCACAGTGTTTAATAGTTCCTGGTGAATTGCATTTTGTTGAAGAGGAGATGTTGGAGCTATGGAAGTGAGTATCGGCTTTAGATAAATAATGGCTAAACCGATATTCTTATAAATTCTAAAAATACTTGATATATATGATTTCAGATAAATTATATAAGAGGATATTAGAAAGAAAGAAAATAGTTAGTTCTCTTAGACCTTTTGATAAATTGCAGTTGAAAAAATTAAAAGAAGGGTTTGTTATAGAGTATGTTTATGATTCAACAACTATAGAAGGAAATACTTTAACTCTAAATGAAACTAGGCTAGTTCTTCAAGAAGGTATTACCATTGGAGGCAAGAGTTTGAGAGAACACTTAGATGTAACTAATCAGAAGGAGGCAATGGTTTGGATTGAAAAGATTGCTAAAAGGAATAAAAAAATTGAAGAAATTGATATTTTAACTCTACATAAAACCACATTAAAAGGGATTTCAGATTATTGGGCTGGAAAGTACAAAACATCACAAAATAGAATTGTTGGATCAAAGTTGAAAACAACTCCACCTTACAAAGTTCATTCTGAAATGAAAGATTTTATTAAAAATCTGCAAAAAAATCCTATGAAATATAACTCTATTGAACTTGCAGCTTATGCTCACCATGAGTTTGTTAAAATACATCCTTTTGTTGATGGAAATGGAAGAGTTGCAAGATTGTTGTGTAATTTAGTTCTTATTAGTAAGGGCTATATCCCCATTATAATTAGAAATAAAGATAGAAAAAAATATTTTGAGGTTTTAGAAAAAGCACATTTTGGGAATTTAGAAAGATTTGTTAATTTTGTTGGATTGATGGAGGAAGAAGCCTTAATGAGATATATTAATGCTTTACAGAAAACAACAAAGAAAAATGAATTGTTGCCTCTCTCTGAGATCGCTAGAAGCTCAAAGTATTCGCAAGAATATTTAAGCTTGTTAGCTAGAAGAGGAATATTACCTGCTACTAAAATAAATGGAATATGGCATAGTAGCAAAGAAGAGTTAGAGAGGTATATATCGGTATCGGCTAAAAAATAGCCTAGCCGATATTAGTCAAAATGGAGTGCATAGTTAAACCTGGTGCGAAAATTGATTCTATTGTTCTGAAAGAAGGTGTGTATTATGTTTCATTAAAGGCTAAACCTGTTGAAGGTAAAGCTAACTTGGCTTTGGTTAAACTGTTTAAGAAAGAGTGGGGTTTAGTAGTCAGAGTGAAGAAAGGATTCACTTCTAAGAGAAAGGTTTTGGAAGTTATTTAACTCTTAAGTCAGTCAAAGAATTAATTTCATGTTTTATAATTTCACCAGTTACAGCGTCTATTCTAACATTCAAAAACTTTAATTCGTTTGTAATCCAAGTTATATTCCAAATGGTTTGGTTATTTTGTAGTTGTAAAACAACAATTGCTTTTGCTAGAGAATAATTTTCTGAGTTTTCTTCTGTTTTTGTCCAAGCTTCTTCTAGAGTGACTTTTACATTGTCTAGTTTTAGCTCTTGTAATTCATGTTCTTCTTTTTGGAATACTTCGTGCTCTTCTACTGTTGCTTTGAAAAGGAAGTTTTTGTGTTTCTCTTTTGAATAGAAAGTTAATTCCCAGTTAATTTCAGTTAGGTCTAAACCCATGAAGAAAGCTGAGACTAGAACTAAATCAGGATTTTGTTCTTTTGCTTTTTTGTAATTTTCTGAATTTTGTAATTCTTCTAACTGTTGTTTAAGATCATCTAACATAGTTTTTAGAAAATTTTGTTGGTATAAAAAGGTTTTGTTATTGTAAAAATCCTTTGATTAAGGAAGAAAAATGATTTCTTTTTGGTTTAAAACAATCTTCCCTCAAATGTTTGATTGGGTGGCCATCCGGAGCGAATTCATAATGCACCCTTATTTCTCTATCATTGAACAATCGAATGTGATATTGACAACCTTTGTTGTCTAGTTTTCTCAGGCTTAATATTTCTCCATCATCAATCCATGAAAAATAACTTTTTTCAAATTTATTTTTACTTAAGTGAGATTTTAGTTTGCTTTGAAAACCTTTTTTGAGATAACCTAAATGAAAATCTTGTCTTCCTGAATGTTTTGTTATCCTTGTATTTTGACAAAAATCCCTGCTGATTTGATAAATTATTTTAGAAATTTTTAATTTTCCTATCTTGTTCCAAAAAATGTAAAAATTCATTTTATTTGCTTTGTATCAATCTCTTTTTGTAGTTGTGTAAGGAATTTCTTTGTGCTGACTCCAAAGTCTACTTTGCCTGACCTATGTCTGACAGCAAGAGTTTTGTTTTTTACTTCTTTGTCACCTATGGTTAAGATATAGTTAATTTTTTCTAAAGTTGCTTCTCTAACTTTTTTGCTAATTGATTCTGATCTGTCATCAATTTCAACTCTTATGTTATTTTGTTTTAGTTCATTTGCGATTTTTTCTGCAAATTTGTTTGCTCTGTCAGTTACTGTTAATATTTTTACTTGAACTGGTGATAACCATAATGGGAATTTTCCTGCAAAATGTTCAATTAAAATCCCATAGAATCTTTCAATACCACCATAAACAGTTCTGTGTATCATTATAGGCCTGTGTTTTTTACCATCTTGACCTTCATAATTCATATCAAACCTTTCTGGAAGATTCATATCTAACTGAATTGTTCCACATTGCCAAGTTCTTCCCAAAGCATCTTTAATATGGATATCAATCTTAGGACCATAAAAAGCACCATCTCCTGGATTTAACTCATATTTTTTTCCATATTTCTTAAGTGCACCTTTCAAAGCTTTTTCAGAAGCATTCCAAGCTTTATCAGTACCAATTCTTTTTTCAGGTCTTGTTGAAAGTTCAATATTATATTCTAAACCAAATGCAGAATATATCTCATCAATTAATTTTAATACATCAATAACTTCATCTTGTATTTGGTCTGAAGTCATGAAGATATGTGCATCATCTTGGAAAAAGGCTCTTACTCTAAACATTCCATTTAACACACCACTTAGTTCATGCCTATGTACCAAACCAACTTCAGCAACTCTCATTGGAAATTCTCTGTAAGAGTGCAATCTTTCATTATACCATAACATTCCACCTGGACAGTTCATTGGTTTGATTGCAACTTCATCTTTGTCTATTTTTGTTTCATACATATTCTCCCTATAATTATCCCAATGACCAGATTTGACCCAAAGATCTTTGTTTAAAATTATAGGTGTTCTAATTTCAACATAACCAAATTCATCATGTTTTTGTTTCCAAAATTTCATTAACAAATCCCAAAGAACCATTCCTTTTGGTTGTATGAATGGAAACCCTGCGCCTTCTTTGTGGAAAGAGAATAATCCTAATTGTTTACCTAATTTTAAATGACTTCTTTTTTCTGCTTCTTCTAAAAGTTTGATAAATGCTTTTAACTTTTGTTTATTTTCAAAAGCATAACCATAAATTCTTTGTAATTGCTTATTACTGGAGTCACCTTTCCAATATGCACCTGCAACTTTACTTAATTTATACACACCTTTCAATTCTTTAGTGTTTTCAACATGTGGGCCTTTACATAAATCAATAAACTCCCCTTGTTTGAAAAAAGTTGGTGTTTTAAGTTCTTTTGCAAGTTCTTTTTTGTAAGGTTCTTTTTTGAAGAAATCAGTTTGTTCTTTTTTTGTAAGTTTTACTTTTTCAATAGGTAATTTCCTTTTTGCAATCTCACGCATCTTTTTTTCAATTTTTTTTAGATCTTCTGGAGTGAAAGGTTCTGCTTTGTCAAAGTCATAATAAAAACCATTTTCTATTGCTGGACCTATTCCTAATTTAGCTTTGGGATATAATTCTTTTACTGCTTGTGCTAAAAGATGTGAACAACTGTGTCTTAAAATTTCTAGATCCATACCTCAATATATTGATTATAATTATATAAACCTTTCTACAAAACACAGCAAACTTTATAAATTAGTTAAGTCTAATAACTATCTATATGAAAAGAGGGTTATTAATTATATTAATTATTTGTTTATTATTGCCTGCAGTGAGTGCAACTATTGATATAGATGGTCCTTCACAATCCAGGTATAATGTAGGAGATACAGTCACAATTTCAGGTTCAATTCTAGAAGATGAAGACCTTACAGGGTATTTACAGTTAACTGTTGAATGTTATGATGAAGATTTTCCTTTGCAAAGGATACCTTTTGATATTTACTCTGGTGAAAGAGTTCAACTTTCTTCACTTAACTTGCCTAATATAATAATTACATCATCCATGGATGGATATTGTCACATTAAAGCACAAACTATTGTTTCTGGTAATGTGATTGACGAAGAAACATCTTCAAGTTTTGAAGTTGTGAAAGATATGGAAGGAACATTTGATGTTTCAGATACACTTTTCCAGTTAGGTGATACTTTGAGTTTGGATGGAAAAGTTGAGAAGTTGGATGGGACTAAGATTGATGGGTCTGCTGAGATTTATTTTGAGCAGGATGGAATTGAGTATCTTGTTGATGCTGTTGCTATCATTGGTGGTTATTTGAATTATGATTATCAATTTGTTTCAGGTTATCCTGGTGAATATGATATTAATTTGTTAGTTAGAGATTACTTTGGTAATATGCAAGCTTTTTCTAATGTTGGAAAGTTTGACTTGATTGATGATTTGTATGTTACTGTTGATTCTTCAGCTGATTCTTTTTTACCTGGAGAAGATATTATTGTTACAGGTGAGGTTAAGACTGCACAAAAAACTCCAGTGAGTAGTGCTTCTGTTTCAATTGGATTTGGTGATGAGTTGTATAGTGCTTCTTTGGTTGATAGTGAGTTTACATATGCTTTTGTTGTACCAAGAGATATTGAGTCAGGTGATCACAAGTTAATTGTTACTGTTAAAGATTCTTATGATAATGAAGGTACTAGTTATAAAACAATAGAAGTTGATCCTTTAGCAAGTTCTATTGATGTTGAACTTAGCAATTATACATTGTTTCCTGAAGAAGAATTAGAAATAGTTGCTTCTTTGTATGATCAAGCTGGTGATTTGATGGAAGGTTTGGTTGAGTTACAAGTTATAGACTCTGATCTTGATTTAATTTCTGAAAGAGATGTTCAAAGTGGTAAAAGTGTGATGTATGATATACCACAGTTTGGTAGACCTGGAACTTGGGAAATTTCTGTTTCTTATGATGAATTAGTTGATGATGAAACTTTGACTGTAGATATTGTTAGAGATCTTGAAATTAATATGGAAAATGATGTTTTGTATATTAGAAATATTGGTAATACAAGGTATATTGATGATATTGAGTTAGAAGTTGAGAGTGATAATGCTAAGTATATGATTAAAAGAAGTAAAAATTTAGATGTTAATGAAACTATGGCTATTGATCTTGCTGAAGAAGTTCCAACTGGTGTTTATTCTTTAGGATTGCCTACTGGTAATACTATTAGTGATTTGGTTATTGAAGATGGTACTACCAGAACTTCAATGACATGGGCTTATATTTTCCTTGCTTTATTATTTGTTGGTGGTTTAAGTTATTTGGTTTATTTAAGAGTTGGTCCAAAGTTAAAAGAGAGAAAGCTAAAAAAGAAAAAAGCTAAGAAGTTTGTTAAGAATGATGAACCCCCAATGAAAGTTGATAGTAAAAAAAAGAGTAAGAAGAAAAAGCCAAGTTTACAGTTTGAAAGTAAAGAGAAAGGTGTTGCTGATTTTAAGCATAGGGTTCTTGGTGAGATTAAGAAAACTGAGGCTAAGATTAAGAAAGGTGAAGATCAGAAAAAATTAGCTTCTGTTTTGCCTCCAAAAAAAGGTTCTGGTGGGAATAATCCTTTTAGTTTGTTTGACTAATTAAAATTAAATCTTTTTTTTCATCAATTTCTTTTAAATTAAAATTGTTTTTTAGTTTGCTGACTATTTCCTTGAAATGTTTTGCTTTTTTTAGTATGGTGAATGCATAGTTTTCAGCTTTTGATACTCTTTTAATTTCTTTTATTGCTTTGTCTATATCGCAATGGTGGAGTGCTGTCAGCGAGACTACTGTGTCGAAAGTATTATCTGGGAAGGGAAGGTTTTCTGCTTTTGCAACAACTGTTTTTCCCTTTGCTTGTTTTAGGAGATTTATTGCTGGGTCCACTGAAGTAACATTTTCGAAGTGTTTGGAGATTATTCCTGTTCCTGCACCAATGTCTAGAATTTTTCCTTTAAACTTGAAATGTTTTTTTATTATGTTTAGTTTATCTAACTGTTCCTGGTAATACAATTCATCATAACCTTTTGCTATTTCGTTGTACATGTTCCATGTCCTGGGCAGAGTGTTTTATAATCTTTTATTTTTTCTAATGAAGATTTCATTAACTCTGGTGCTGCAGTTGGTAAGTCGATCCTTCCAGGAATATCATTGTTGAAAAGAGTGTCTCCTGAGATTAGAATACCTTCTTTTTCTAAGCAAATAGAGCCTCTTGTGTGACCTGGAGTGTGTATTACTTTAAACCCCTCTAACTCTTCTAAAGGATTTATTTTTATTCCTCTTATATCTGCGTATGCATCTGGTGTTACTGTTGCTTGAGCTCCAAACTTTGCTAAGTCTTCTATTTCTTCTTTTGAAGCAAAGAATTCTGCTTTTGGAAATTTGCTTGGATCTCCTGTGTGATCATAGTGAAGATGTGTAAAGATTATCTTCTTTATATCTTCTGGACTAATATTTAACTCTCTAAGGTTTGCTATAAGTAAGTTGGTGTTATCTTTTGTTCCTAAGTCTACTAAAGTGTCTTTGTTTATCAGGAATACATTTGAGGTTAAGCCTTGCTTTCCTCCTACTTCATGTAACCAAGGTGTGATTTCCATAAGTTTTAAAAATTAGTTATAATTCTTAAATCTTGCGCCTCTGGTGTAACTCTGATGATAATGATTTAGAGTATCTGACAGAGGCGTACATAATCATAAAGCTTATAAATACCAAAAGTTAACTATTGTTAATTATGGACCTTCCCCAAGAAATTGAAGTGTGGTATATTATACCATCAATAAGAAAAGAGCTAGCTAAAGCTATTTTAGAAGAAGGTTTAACCCAAAAAGAAATTGCAAAAAGATTGTGTATTACTGAAGCTGCGGTATCGCAGTACATAAAAAATAAAAGAGGGAAAGAAGTTAAATTTACTCCTGCTGTGCTTAACCAAATAAAGATTTCTGCTCGAAGAATTGTAGACTCCAAAGCTAAAAGTGCAAGCATGAAGGAAATTCAAAGAATATGTAAGTATCTTAGAAGAAGAGATCATATTTGTAAGATTCACAAAGGTTTAAATCAAGGTTTGAAAGGATGTAGGGCGTGTAAAAGATGAAAGTGTATCTAGATAATGGTGCTACAACTCAGGTTGATGAAAAAGTTGTGGCTGAAATGAAAAAGGTTTTTGTTAGTGGGTATGGTAATCCCTCTTCTTTGCATTCATTTGGTGAGCAAGCTAAAGAGTTGTTGGAGAAATCAAGAAAGACTGTTGCTGATGAGATTGGTGCTGGAAGTGATGAGATTATTTTTACTTCAGGTGGAACTGAATCAAATAATTTAGCTATCAAAGGGTTGTTATCTAAGACTGAGAAAAAGCAT
>CEPX01118719.1_pt1 | contig 10057 bp, 11 predicted proteins | sample 361361 | NCBI WGS metagenome assembly CEPX01 (sample SAMEA2619974, study PRJEB7988) | marine metagenome | biome: marine biome (ENVO:00000447); feature: mesopelagic zone (ENVO:00000213) & marine oxygen minimum zone (ENVO:01000065); material: "saline water (ENVO:00002010), including plankton...
TCAGGGGTCGTCAGTCTTTCCATCGTCTTTCCGTAGCCTCTTACCATTTCTCCTGGAACTGATGATAAAAACTCTATCAACCCCCTCCCCGCCCTCTCTCTCCCCACAAACACATCTTTCATTGGGTCTCCTGTCCACTCTGGTACTGGGGTTTTTAACTCCACCTTTGTTTCTGGGAATCTTTGTAAAGCACGGCCAATCTCTCCTGGGAATCTGGCCTTAAGTTTCTCTTGCTCCTTAAATTCCGTCAACAAAGGGGTAACCTTTTCTTTTACCTTATGAAGAGTGGGCATAACAATCTCTCTCTTATATTTCTCTCTTTCCTCTGGTTCGGTTGCCACTGTCTGCCACGCTAAAAGATTACTTTTCCCTTGTTTTAGTTTTTGTTTAACTACATCAATCCAACTCATAGTCTTGCTCCTGATTTTGGACTAGCTCCATACCAGGCCTCCTTCTGTATATCATAAACCAACTTGGCCATTTTGGCGTTTTTCGTCGGATCGTACATATCCTTATAATCATATAGTCCTAATTCTTCAACCCTATCACCAAATCTATTTTGAAAATCATAAAAAGTATTATTGTTAATTCTGAACAAGCCTCGGTCTTCCGAAATTTCCTTTTCACCAGTCAGGGCATTAGTTATATATTTAGGTATTTTGTTACCATTTTCATCTAAAATATATTTGTCTCCTTCAGTACCATCTGGTTTGATATATTTTTCTGTTTTGTAGTTATAATCACCACGTTCTCCAGTTTCCTCGTTCTCCCAACCCTTCCCCGCGATATATCCAGTATTCTCCCCCTTAACGACACCCGCTTCGTCTATATATCTAAGTATTTCATGTGCAACACCAAAATCATCCCCCCACGCATCCTTGATTTCATTAAAGTAGGGTCGCTGTTCGTAAGGGATTTCCTTAATATAAGAAGGAATTGGGGTTGGTTTTGCCGTCGATGTTGGTGTTAGGGTCGGTGTGACTGGTGTAGTAGTTTTAACCGCCTCAATTTTTGGTGTTACTGTGGGCCGAGGGCTAGGTGTGGGCGTAGCGGTAGGCCAAGACAAGACATCACCATAAACACGATCCCAATTTTTAGGTCTTTCCCATCCCTGCCCCTCGTAAGCTTTTTTGGCACCTTCGGCCATCTGTAATTTACTCCGAGTTGGGGTGGGTGTCAGCGTCGGTTTCGAGATGGGAACACTTTTCTTAGGTTTAAAAAGCGACTTAAGCGACTCCCAAAAAGGCTTAACTTTTTCAGTAGCTTGTTGAAATGGGTTAGAAAGTGAGATGGCCATATCATTTTATGGAGTTGGAGTTGGAGTAGGAGTTCCTTGCCCGAATTGATAATCGCCATCATCGCTTGTAGGCTTCCAAGTTTTTGTCCAACTAGCAATTTCCTTTGGACTCTCCTGTGGTTTACCCCACCCACCAGGTTGACTATGGAATTTATTATATTCTTCGATAATAACGTAGAGGGGTATGTCGCCCTCAAACATTCTGACAAGTCTTTCTAATACTTCACCGTCCTCAATAGCTTTTATGAGAGAATCAGTAGCTTGGGCTGTATCCCTATCTGATTGAGTCCCTTTGGGTGCGTCCTTAAATTTATCCTTAAACTCCACCATTTCTTTCTCTCTGGCAAATTGTCTCTCTTCTCCCATCAACGAACTGGCTAAATTAGACCGCCAATCAACCTGTCCCATGGCCGAAGACAAACCAGCCTCGCCAACGCCTAAAGATCGGGTTAAATCAGATAGTTGTTCTGCTAGAGGTCGTCTTTCAACTGCTTCCATTCTCCTTCTTTGAGCCTCAGTTACTAGAAAATCCTTAGTTCTTGCCTCAATATCAGGTCTTAATTTGCTTAAAAGTCTTTCGGTATCAGCCACTTGACCTCTCAATCCTTGAACCGTGCTTGTCAAACCAGGTATTCCTAATTCTCCCATAAGACCAGAGCGATACTGTTCCATCTCTCCCATCTGAGATCGCCAATCCAATGCTCCTTGAGCCAAAGGAGAGGCCGCAGGAGAAGCGCCAGGAGCCGCGGGAGGAGTGGTAGTTGCTCCCGGTGAGGTAGGAGTAGCACCAGCGGCCATCCCTTGACCTGGGCCTTGTATGCGGCTTAAAAGAGCCTGATTTTGAGCGGCGGTGCCAGTGTAGCCAGAACCCAGACCAAAAGTTTTTCTCCGTTGTTCAATCGTTGGGAGTGTCTGTCCTTGATTTTTGTAGTATTCCCAAATGTTTGATGCTACTGGCATATAAAATAAAAGCCCCGCCGTAGCGGGGTGAATAAACCTCTAACTCATTATAGATGAATAACAATTTTTAATCAATTTATAGCTTGTTCCAAGCTCCTCCTCGATACTCGTATAACCCAGCTCCAGCCCCAGGGTTCCAGTTAGTACCGTCGGCAAAAGCCACTAACCCCTCTGTTCCGGTAGGAGCGCCTGTCCTGGGGTAAAAAAGAACCGAAGCCTCGCTACCACTAAGCCCTACCTGAATAACCCGACCAGAAGTGTTTAAAAGCATAGTAGTAGAACCTCCCGATCTCTCTTGAAAATAAATAGTTTCGGCATTCCCAGCCCTGATAGCCAAATTGCTAGAACCATCACAAAAGAGAGAGGCAGGATTTGACCCACCAGATGAATTGAAGAAAAGACCTGGACTTCCAGTATTTGAGAAAGTTTGGCCAGCATTTGAGAAAGTCACCATCGTGTTGTCAGAGCCATCTTTGACTACAATCTGAACATCATTGCCACTTCCTCCCGCAGTTAAAGTTCCAGTATCTATCTTAGCCGCTGATAAGTCCTTAATCTTGGCATTGGTGACAGCTAAGTTTCCTATCTTTGCCTCAGTTACAGCCAACGATCCAATTTTCCCTTCTTCTACAGCTAGGTTATTAATCTTAGCGGTAGTAACAGCTAGAGCATTTATCTTAGCAGTAGTGACTGCTAATGAGTTTATCTTGGCCGTAGTTACTGCCAAAGTGTTTATTTTGGCAGTCGTGACAGACAGGTCGTTAATCTTAGCGGTGGTTACAGCCAAAGTGTCAATCTTTGCAGTAGTAACCGCTAATTTAGCAATCTGAAGTTCATCAATGATTGGTTGATCCAGGGCGTTGTGGTAATGGGGAAGCGCTTGTGGTGTATTTGGTATGCTAGGAAGATCCATTAAAAGTGTCCCTCCGTCTTAGATTCCACAACTAATTTCGTCACAGTTGGAACAGTAGAAGTCCCTCCGAGAAGAATTTGTAACTGCAAATCGGTGGCCCTGAACCCCTTGTTTAATAGCTTGAAAGTAACAGCCCCGTCATCAGCAAAAGTGGCAGTATCAACCGTTGTCCACGATCCCGTCCTGTCAGCATCATATTTTAAAGTAATTGTATCCCCGCTAGCGAGAGCTTCGAAGTAAAGCTTAAACCTAGAAAATTCAGTCTCTTTGGCCATTTCAATAATCGGGCTTTCTAAGGTAGCGGCGGTTTGTCCTGTGTGAGAAAGAATAAGCTCGAAGTCAATAGGTTGCTTGCCAGTAATTATGATAGGTACGGTCATTTCATCAAAATAGGCAACCATTTTATTAAGAGTTGGCATTCCAGATGTCCCCGCCAACGTTGCCTGAAATTGAATATCCATTGCCTTAATCACACTCCCAAGTTTGCTGATAAATTTATGAGTAACCGACCCTTCGACATCAACACTAGCTGAGCCTAAACTCTGCCAACTAGATTGTCTGTCCGCTTTATACTTAATCGTGATAGTTTGACCAGTGGCTAATGTATCAAAGTATATCCTAACCCCTCTGAATGTGCCTAGTTTAGACAAAGAGATGATCCTACTTTCATAAACCACCGATAACTGCTTGACAGTAGTGCTAACCAGATCAACCCCATAAGTAGAGCTGGACTTCCAACCGATATAGAAATTAGTCCCGACGGCTTTAGTCGATCCAATGTCAATTGCAGTTCCAGTATTTACTCCCGAAGTAATAGAAGGAGAGATAGGATGCTCGAAGTTTAAGCCATTTGGATAGTTTTTATTCGGTTGACCCCACGAATAAGCTCCTCGATGGACAGTTGTAGAAGTCCCTCCGGCAAGACCGAAATGAACCAGTCCCTCATAGTTTGTAACTGCCCCAGGATAAGCATAAATAGTTTTCTTGTCACTAACGAAAGGAATCTTTTTGATCTTTTGAACCCCGCCGGTGTAGACATACATATTACCTTCGTGTCCTGCCCAAATATAGAGAGAATTTTGCCTCCCCAAAACTGCATTAATTGGCCCATCGTCTACACTGACAAAATCATTATAAGAAGAAGATGTACCATCCCACAAAAATATGAGTCCTCGGGTCGCTGAAGCGGGTTCTGCGGCATCGTTTACCCCGATTGCCATGTAAGATCCCACCTCACCCAAACAATGAACATACCAACCAGCAGGGAAAGTCAGTTTAGTAGCAGTCCATGTAGTGTCGTCCCAATGAGCCAGGTATCTACCATTCCCTACGGCTATAAAATTCATAAAAGCATAAATAGGTCGCCATTCTGTAGTTCCATTTAAAGAAGTCTGCCAGTTGTCAGTAAAAGATGGAGAACCTGCCAATGAGCCATATCTGCCTATTTGAGAGTCTTGGGTGTAATAAAGATAATCAGCGTAAACTGCCAAGCCCTGTCCTCCAGAATTTGATGTAGTTTGGAGAAGTGACCAAGTTCCCCCAGAAGTTCGTTTGTAAATCTTCCCTGCGTCCCCATAATAAAAGGTGTTTCCATTAATCGGATCGTGAGCTACCCATTTAACCAGATCAGCTACAGTTGATCCACTATTCTTAGCGGCAACATAATTAGCCGTAATAGAATCTGGGTCGTTTCTGTAATTTAAACCTTTTGCCCAATAAAAACTTCCAGGAATTCCCACGCGTGTTCCATCACTAAGCCCACCTGAAAAGTCAGAAATTTCAATTGTTTTCATAAAACTTTCCCTTGAAAATAGTTAATCCAATCCTCCCTGCTAAAGTTAGTTTGGGCGTGACAACTTCTACATAAACTAATTAAATTATTCAAACTGTTGTTCTTTTTATCATAGTCAATGTGGTGAACAGGAAGATTGTACCTTAGCTGTTCCTGTGTATAACCACACTCTTGGCAAACATAGTTATCCCTTTTTCTAACTCGGTTTTTTAACTTTCTATTAAACTCCGAAGGATATGGCTCAAATGATTTGCCACCAAGCCAATTATTGCTATTTTCCCCCAAAAAAGCTCCTGTCTTTAGCCAATATTGTGCTACACACTTTCTTGAACAAAACTTCCCGTATCCTCGTCTGATCCCCCAACCATCGGCAACAAATACCTTTCCGCAATTTGTACAAAATTTTCTCAATTCAGGTTTTCTAATTTTCCCTTTTTGTATCTTTGTGTAGCATTTTTTAGAACAACATTTTCCACGTCCATCTTTCTCTCTTGCTGGCGTAGTCCAAAAGTTTTTTCCACAAACCTTACATTCTTTATGCTTCCCAGTTTTGCTTTTTGTTATCTTGTTCCCCGTGCTTTGTGCTTTTCCCATACATCCAGAAGAACAATATTTTCTTTTTCTCCACTGCTCATAGCTTGTTTTTGGGTAATTTTTTCTATAAAGCTTCTCGCCGCACGTTTTGCACACCTTAGCTTTTGTAAGATATCTACTTCCCCACTTTCCTTTCAAAAATTTACCTTTTCTGTCTCTTTTAATCATGTGAGTTTTTATTACGATAAACTTCCTGGGCTTGGTGTACGAAGCAATGAATGGAATTTTCTCTTACTAAACGCAGATGGATAAATATATTGAGCGTCCGTTTTTTCTCCAAAACGGGAGTGTAGTCTTGAAAGTTTGTAGTTGAATTTATCTTGCCATAATTTGTAGTCCGTATGATTTCCTTTAGAAAGGAAATAAGTAGCCGTCGCTCCCTGCCACAACATATCGTGAAAAGCGGAGGGCAAAACTGGCATTTCCCCAAGATTGTAGGTAGCCCCGCTAGACGTGGCAATAGCCGCCTTATAAAGCGTCAAGCTGGTAGTAGAAACAAAAGTCTGAATTTCATACCATCTTCCGACAACCTTAATCCACCTGCCAGCCATTGCAGAGGTAAAGGTAGTTCCCGATCCAGTAATCGTCCTAGAACCCGCAGTTGAGGTAATTGTTCCCGTTGAGTAGTCAGCAACAGTCATTTCCTTGTGATCCTTAGAATAAGAAAGGGTTATCGTATTTCCAGAGGATGAGGGTATTGGATAAATCCTGACGTAGTCACCGAATATAAAAAACCTGGTCGGGATATCGGAAGTGATAACGGTTTCGTTCAGGACGTTCCACTCCTCATAACTTAAAACTTCAAGTGGCGTGTAGCTGACACTGTTAACTGAAACCTTTATATTATTCCACCTTCCATAGTCAGGAGGCAGACGATAAGACTGTTGATTGGCAACCGTAGAGGCTGTCCTCTCACGTTCTAAAAAGGGCCAGTTTTTGTCAGCGAGTACCTGAATTTCTAGATCATTTATGAGTTCTTTACCAAGCGTGGTGTTGGCGGCTGAATCGTCCTTGGTTACTGCTAGATATCGCGTATACGATTGATTAAATGTTTTCATGTCCAAGAAGTATTAACTGATAATGATAGTCCCCCCCCATAGAGAACATTATCACCATAAACGATTCTGGTGGTTTCATTATACTCTGTTCCATAAGTGTGTCTCAAGCCTATTCCATAGGCAGTGTTGGTGGGATCAACCCCACTCCAAGAGGTATTTATAGGATCGGTATCAGACCATGCAGTATTCGTCATGCGGCTATATCTCCAAAGCCCTTCCAAGTACCAGGCTCTCCTGCAACAACACAAACCCAACCATACGCTTCTCCGGCATCAGGATCGTTATTAAGGATTACATCTCCCTGATCCCAAGTCCCTGATGCTGGGGCGGCTGTACCTTGGCCTAAAATTTTATTATGTCCGCTAACAGAATCAAACGTTTGAACGTAGGTCGCTTTAGAGTTTTGATTTCCACCCATAGTCACGAAGTCATAAAAAGTGTCAGGAGTTAGGTCTGTAGCATAACAACAGGGAACAACATTTAAGTTATCAGGGTAAGAATCAGACCAAGTACCAGTGAACAGAAAGGTGTTATTTTGTATGTAATAGGTGCGTGTCGTAGAAGATAAAATACCATAGAGTTGTCCCGAACTAGCCCCTTGATCTTCACTGCTTATAAACGTATTCCCTCTAATAATTACGTGAAGGCTAGCGTGGGCAGTTCCTCGATAAATAGCACAGTCACTAGCTCCATTTGCGGTGTCTTCAAAAGTGTTATTTTCAATTAAATAAATCCCCTGGCAGGTAGCTAGGTGGACAGCATCATCATTGTCAAAGAAATAATTACCCTTAATTACTTGCCTGGTGGTACTGGCAGTAGAACCGTAACCGCAACCTTGTCCGTTTTTAGTGACTGTGTTGTTTTCAAACTTAGAGTTTTGACCCAAAAATCCATAAGTATCAAAAGCCCTTATGGTGTTTCCTTTAACCACTGAAGCCTGACCTCTAATCCCTATCATGCTGTTAGCCCCCGCCGCCGCACTTGTATTATCACAATGGTTATTCTCAATTAAAACCCCATCTTGAACAGTTTTACCACCCTCAACCCATATAGCGGCATTACTTTCAGTTCCCCTACTTGTATTCATGTTGGTAATATTATTGTCGCTAATCACGATATTGTCGCAGTCATCAGTAGCCAGTCCCTCAACCACGATTCCAATTCTTTTACAATTAGCTATTCGGTTGTTGGTAACATTCATCTCATGACAGTCAGCCATCAATATACCATCAGCAAATTTAGAGTTATCTGTGTCTGTACTGCCGGCGGCAGTCATGTTTCCCAAAATGTTACTTATATTATTCCCGGTGATTATTGAATCGTCAGTAGTATGAATGGTGAACCCAGAAGTCCCATTCCCATGGACATAGTTCTTGTTAATAAATAGGTAGGAACAGGCAGTGGCAGTAGATATTGCCACCGCTAATCCAGTAAATTCACAATTTTGGATGTAAATATTGCTAGAGGCGGTGATATAAGCCCCCAATAAAGCATTGGTAAACCCGACTGAATTACCCCCACCCAAAGGATTGGCGAAAGGTGTCGCTGTCCACGTTCCTGCACCATCAATTTTAATGTGGTCGATCATTATGTTCGATAGGGTGGCAATTCGGAATATATTATTATCGCTAGCCCCCTTACCGGTTAAAACTGGCTTGATGGTTGCCCCTTTTGCTCCTGTAACCCTAATGTTACTTAAAAGGGTAAGTTGGGCGGTGATGTAGTAATTCCCAGGGGGGAAATAGACTGTGCCACCAGAACTCAAGGCCGTAATGGCACTTTGAATAGCTGTCGTGTCGTCTGTCGAACCATCACCAATAGCCCCATAGTCTTTGACATTAGTTCGAGTCATGTTATCAATAACAACTCGAATCTCGTTTACGTGGCCAGGATATAGGTGATCTGAATCGGTGAGTGTCTCGCTTCCGCTAACATCTCCAACTGTCCAAGGGGGATAGGTCACAAGTCTGCTGAAAGGATAATACGAGCCGAAGTATCATTCTCAGCCACTAATTGCGTTAAAGCTCCTTGAGTCAATCCAGCCGCTACTGTTGCGATGAGTAAAATATTGTTCCCAGACGTTTGAGAATCAACCGTTATTCCGCTAGTAGAAACAATAGTGTTGGCAGAGTTTCTCGTTGCTTGTCCGGTCATAAAAATAAAAAAACCCGCACACGGCGGGTGAAATAACCTCTACGAAATTCTAACAAAACGAGAGGTTACAGTCAATCCTTTTTTTCTAGCAAGTCAGATATCCTCCCAAAAAGTAGAGGATTTACGTTAGCAACCACACCAAGTCTCTTTTTGATAAAGGCGGCCTCTTCAACCGACAGGTCTATATCTTTAGAAACTGACCATAGTTTTGTGCTTAGCTGATAAATTCTCCCTTTATCTTCGGCAGTAAGTGTTTTTTGTTGGCCTTGTGGGTTCAATTCTACTCCGTTGATAGCAGAATTTAGAGCGTCCCTAACAGTCAAGTCCCTTTCCTTGTCATTCTCCCCGACCATTTTCATATTCTCCCCCTGATAACTCTTCAAAACCTGACGAATATTCAGTTTCATAATTTATTCTATCACACTAATAAACTGTTGTTATTTTGGTTCAGCTAATGCTACTGTAGCTTCGTCTATCTTCTCTTGGATCGGAGCCTTACTAGCTTCAAGATCAACGATTTGGTCGTCAATCTTAGCCAGTTTTTCCTCTAATTGAGTGATTGAGAACTTCTCCTCCTGGGGAGCATCGAAGGTTCTGACTATCACTCGATCTTTGGTCGCTACGTCTTCTTGAGACTCATAGACATATTTTTCGTTTTTGTCTGTCATGATTTATTATAAACTAATAATTAAATAAGGGCTAGTAAATCAATAAGGTTGGCTTCTGTAAGTGTGGTTGAACCCATTGTAAAGTTTTTATCAGCAGGAAGGATTAGTTCATCCCCGCTGGGGCTTATTGTTAGGTCGCCAGCCGTATCTACCGCAAAGACAGCATTATCAGTAGCATCAAAGGATAGTTTAAGTTGGTTGCCAGCGTTAAATACTTCTAATCTAGTATCTGGATCAGTAACCCCAATGCCGACGTTGCCAGCATTCATTATTACGTCCCCATCCGTCTGCAAAAGGAGCTGGTCAGTATTACCTTCCGTGAAGATATTTAAAGGACGCAAAGTGCCTGTTCCGTCAGCCTCAGACCATATTTGAAATTCAGTAGCGGCTGCTCCCCATCCTACCAGTAATCTTTCTCTGTTGGTTATGCTTGCACTTGCTCCTACTGCATAAGCCTGATAAAACACATCATCTCCTCCATCACCATCACCAGCAAACAATCCTAGACTCGAAGAACCCCCGGTATCTCCTTCAACAGTCAACTTGTATCTTGGCCCCGTTGTCCCAATACCGACGTTGCCGTTCTTTAAACTTAACCCATCTGAAAAAGTTCCAACTCCT
>CEPX01029210.1_pt1 | contig 10055 bp, 11 predicted proteins | sample 361361 | NCBI WGS metagenome assembly CEPX01 (sample SAMEA2619974, study PRJEB7988) | marine metagenome | biome: marine biome (ENVO:00000447); feature: mesopelagic zone (ENVO:00000213) & marine oxygen minimum zone (ENVO:01000065); material: "saline water (ENVO:00002010), including plankton...
GGCGACTGGAAGGCAGACGACCCCGAAGTGGTCGGTGGTGTTGGCATGTACAAGTGCAATATGGCTACCGTATGTGAGACCCCGCAGGCTGTTGGTGTTATTGTCGGCTGTCACGACTAAGCCGTAATAACAAAAAGAGTTGACTGTTTAATTAAGAAAGGTGGTAAAACACTATGGGCTCAAAATTTAACATGGGAATACCCACCAAGTTTGAAGGCGAGCTGTCAGACTGCCGACAGGTATTTACCTTTTGGGATGATTTCATCTCTGCCTCAACAGGGGCGATTGACGCTGCGACTTGGCTGCACACGGAAACTACTGGAACGGTAACGAATCTGGAGGCGACCGATGCCGCTCAGGAGTTCGCTGGCGGCATAATGGCACTTACTACCGAGGCTACATCGACGGACATCTGTTGCATGACGCTTAATGGTGAGCACTTTATGATCGACCAAGGTTATCCGCTGTACTTCGAGGCACGGTTCTCGATCACAAACACTGGTTACACCGGCGGGTTTATCGGGTTTACCGACTTCGACGTGCAAGAAAATGCCTTTAGAGTTCCCGATAGTCCGGCGCTTGGTTTTAAGCCGAACGGCGATGCTATGGACTGTGTGGCAGTAAACGCAGGTGGAACGAACACGGACGCTGACCTGATGACAATAGCGGATGCTATCTGGTATAGAGTGGCGATTTACTACGATGGTGACGATACCGTTACCTTCTACGTAGCCACAGCAGATGGAGCGTTTGTCCCGATCGACAAAATGCTACTCAGTACAACTACCGATTATGTTCCTCAAGACTTAATGATGAGCATAAACTTCACCAATGAGTGCTATGTTAGCGGTGCGAGTACGATGTACGTCGATTACGTCCTTGCTCAGCAAGCGAGATGTTTCGCTCCTGAGTAAGCCGTTATTTACATTTCGATAGAATGGGCGGTGGGGCAGGCTAATACCTGTCCTTCCTCCCATAATTAAGGAGATAATAATGGCTAATATGACTATTGGCGCAGTTACTACTATTGTAAACCAAGACCGCAAGGCGTCGAGGATGCGCAAGGTAACATTTTCCCATACAGCAATCGGGACTGCTGCCGGAAGCGCGACGACGACGTTTACTATATGTGGTACATTACTCAGATATGTAACGTCGGGCGGTGATGCCGACTGGGATTTAACGTTTAATGATGGTGTGGCTGATATATATGCGATAGAGCAACTGACTGCAACGGCGACGAGCAAACCTTTTTACATGGCCGACCAAGCAATATCCGACGATGAATCCCATTACGTTCTCGGTATCCCCCTTGTCGGTACATTGACTTGTTCAACGGCTGGTATTGCGGCGGCAGGTGGCGGAACCGTACCGTCTATTACCGTGCTATGGGAGGAAAGTGACTGATGACTATTAGCGAGGTAACTTCGGTAGTTACGCAGGATCGCAAGCAGTCACGAATGAGAAAAGTTACTTTCACCCATGAGACAGCGGGCGGTGCTGGAACTGAGACTGCGACGACTACGTTTACGTTATGTGGCCGACTTGTGCGAGTTGCTTTTACGGCAGGCGAGGCGGGCGGCTGGAACTTTTCTTTAAGCGATGGTGTAGCTACTATATGGACGGGCGAGATGTATGCTAATGCAGCCAAGAGTCTGCCTCTGTATATGGATACCACTGACCGCGCTGACCACTTGACTACCTATGTTAAGGGCATCCCTATCTGTGGGCCTCTTACCTGCACAACTACATCTGTGGCGACGGTCGCACCAGCGATAACGATTTACTGGGAGGAGGACAAATGAGAAATAACCCTGTCTATGTCCAACTTCTGCAATACGCTCTGGACCACGACTATACGATAGCTCAGGTCGAAGGAGCAACTGCGCAGCAGGTGGCGAACGTGCTCGGTATTGACAAGAGCGAGTTGCCTAACAACTTCGAGAATGCGCGGTCTCTGTTGATAAGGGACTTGCAGGAACGTGACGATAACGCAACTCTTGCCGAAGTGAAGAGTAGAGTGCAGACTTGGCTCGATAACAACTTTCCAGACTGGGAAGGTGAGAAGGGCAGGGAAGGGGATAAGAGGTTTGTCAAGATATGGCTGGACGGTAAACCGGAGGTGACATAATGGCGGCAGCGGGAGTATTTGGAGATGAAGCGACAGTCTTTTTCGTGGGCGCCTTGGGTGCTAAAACGGGCGATGCCGACGCAGGCGGAGTAACGAAAGCAACGTGGTTGGCCGACCCTACCCTTGCAACTTATATAGGTACAGATGGTGCAGCAAAATATGAAGATGAGGGGGGTTCCTATGCTACGGCTACAGGGATAGTTACTCTGAGCGCAGATATAATTCCGTCAAACGATGCGGTCAACGGTTTCGTGGTGCATATAACGGGAGCGGCCCTAACTAACGGCTATTACAAGATCACCGATAGTACTGGTGGTGCTGGTACGAGTACGATAACGATAGATGCAGGTCTAACAGATGACGCGGATGTTGACACTTGGATAGGGGGTGCTTTGGATACTCTGCAACATGCAGCAGATTTTACCGATGCCGAAAACTACGATGTTTTTATCCTGACCAATAAAAATGAAACTTTGGGAGGGGATGCTATTGGTATTGATACTGGTATGCCTGACCCTAAATACGGTGTGGGAAAATTTGTAATTGGTTTCAATACTACCGCACCGAGCAATACAGATTTGACAGATGGGGATATGGATTATGGTGGTGCTTATTACCAAAACGCTTTAGATGCTTATGTTAATGGCGTAACTGCGGGATATAGTGTAAAATTAGACGGAAATAATGGGGCACATGATATTATAACTATTACAGGGCACAATTTAACGCTGCGAAATCTTTATATCTACCAAACAGATGGAGCAGCTACAAATGATGGGGTAGTTTTTTCGGGTAATTGTTTCAATCCAACGATAAAAAATTGTAAGTTTGATGATTTGTACACTTGTATAAATGGAACAACATACAGAATGATAATCGAGGATACGTATTTTGGTCCACTTCATGGTAATTATTATCAAATAACCAGTCCTTCTTATGGAGGTTCAGTTTCTAATTGTGTTTTTGAGGGTAAAGCTTCCGCTTATATTGCTGCTATGGCATATATCAGTTTTGATAATTGTATTTTTATTGGTGGTTATTATGGTATTTATACTCAAGTTTTCGGTCATGTATCTAATTGTATTTTTTATAATCAAACAACTGCTTGTCTCGGTCCAAATAGTACAACGCAGGCTTATATAAAAGCGCATAATTGTATTTTTATGCCCGCTGCGACAGCAGATTATGCTGTTTATGGACTTGCCAAAGGAGGAGTACATGTAGGGTTGAGTACACACAATCAAATATGGTCTGTTGCTGGTGCTGATTTAACAAATCACATATCAATAAACGGCAACACTCGTCAATTTCCTACCGATACTAACGCAGTTGGAGACCCATTATTCGTTGACGCAGCGAATGGTGATTTCAGGTTAAAGCCAACTTCACCTTGTCTTAATACGGGCAGACCGATACCGGCAGACCCAGTATCGGCAGGAACAAATGACGGATACGCTAACAAGGGCGCATGGCAAAGAAAATCTATCTTGAGGTATAAAGAAAATGGCTGATAGGCATATAAAAGCAGGAACAACGGATGTAACAATTATGGTGCGTATGTTTGATGCGTATACAGGTGCGCCTGCGACTGGTCTTACTATAGCCAATATAGACGTGAACATATATCGGTTGGACGACGATAACGATGTCGAGGCCGTGCAGGGCTGGACGGCGCTTACTGCTCACAACGCTTTGACGGATGCTCACGCGGATAATTATGGCTATGAAATGGCAAGCGGTTTTTATCGGATAGACTTGCCGAATGGAGCTTGTCAGGCAGGAAGTCCGAGCGGAGTAGAAACGGTAGTTTTAGTCAGGGACCCAACGGCGACCGAACTATGTTTAGAGGTGGCGTACAGAATACAGCTCGAATTGGTATCTGTGGATGTGATAGAGGTCGGCGGAACGGCGCAGACTGCCAACGATAACGGGGCTGACATAAACGCTATATTAGTTGATACCGCCGAAATAGGCGCGGCAGGTGCGGGACTTACTGACCTTGGCGGTATGTCAACTGGCATGAAGGCTGAGGTGGAGGCAGAAGCAAATGACGCTCTTGTAGCCCTTAACCTTGACCACTTAATGAAAGTAGCGGTCGGAAACCGTACTGATATGACGACCGAAGTTGTTGACGACACTGTACTTGCCAACCTTATGACTAAAACCGATGGTGACACTTCTGACTTTGACCCAACAGTTGATTCACTTGAAGCTATTGCAGAGGATACGACATTCTGCGCAGGCAAAATCGGCACGCCAGCGAACATAGACGGCAAAGGCGCAACGCTTGCGGATAATATAAATGCTCTATCGAGTGATGCTGGCACATTCGACGCAACAACGGATTCGCTTGAGGCTATCAGAGATAACATGGCGACTATTGATACGTGGGCTATTCAGACAACGGTAGATAATGGTGATACTGCTTTTTCGTTCACTCTGACGGCAGGAGTAGCGGTCAACGACGCTTACAACGGCATGGCAATATCTATCATTGACGCGGATGACAGTCATGCGGAAGTGAGGAGAATTGTCGATTATACGAGCGGCCTTGTGGTAACTGTTGACCGTGCGTTTGGTTTCACTCCGGCGGCGGGGGATGTGGTAAAGTTATCAGAGGTAGCCTACCCCGGCCCTAACATGGCGAGAGGTGCTCTTGAAATAACATATACCGTCAAAGAGGATGACGGTAACGGCGACCCGATAGACGGTGTTGAGGTATGGATAACAACCGATGCAGGCGGAACGAACGTGATATGGAGCGGGACGACTGACACTAACGGTATCCTGCGAGAAGCAGGTGACGCAAAGCCTTGGCTCGACGCAGGGACTTACCACTTTTGGAGAAAAAAAGCGGGATACACTTTTACGAACCCGGATAGTGAAACCTTTTCATAAGAGTGTCTATAACACAAGAAATGAATTCTGGACGGTTGTGTTTTATGATACGGTTAAGTAAACCATGTTCATGTTTGGATAAAAGAGAAAGATTTTCAAGATTGTTATTTAGAGGATTGCAGTCAATATGATGAACACACTCATTAGTTTTAAGCAGGCGCCCGATTTTTTTCTCAATGACAAGTCGATGTTCGGCTTTGTAATTATGGCGAAGGCCATGAGTTACTTTTACGTACCTGTAGCCATGATTTATAATCGTGTGACCAAGAGGAGGTATTTGACCGCTTTTGCGACGAGATTTAAGGGCGTTTGCTTGGCCTATCAAAGAATTGCCCGTTCCAATACCGGAGAAACCAAACTCTTTTTGCCATTTATAAAAGGTTTCTTGGTGAATACCAAGTTTTTTGCAGAATTGTTGATTAGTAAGTTTACGTTCTTTGATGTGTTTAGCGAAAAGGCAACGAGCGGAAAGACCAAACTTTTCTTCTATTTTATCTTTTCGAGCCTGCTTTCTTACTATGCGGCTGCACACTACACAGCGCGCGTACTTGTTCCAAATAGTTGCTTGGCAGTCTTTGCATTTTTTATTTTTCTTAGTCGCAATAAAGAGAATACTAAACCATGTTTAGTGTGTCAAGATAAAAATGTTTTACCTTTGGAGATATAATGGCACAGACAGGTGAAGGATACGGCGTAGCCGCCTCAACGAGCGGTATATCATTGTCGGACCTAAAGACGATATGCTACTATCACGGCTGGTCCGACAGTACACCTACTGGAGCGGCTCAACTGACCAATTTTATAAACGATAGCCTTGAGATATTATGCACCCTTGCCCCTTGGCCCGAATACTGCCAAAGGGACGGGAGTGCGACTTTTGCGATCGCTGATGACGATGTGGCTCTTGACGAGACCAAGATTATCAGGATCGGGTCGGTAGTTCGGGACGACAGGGTGGCTCCTCTGGACGAGTATCCAGACGGCGTTGACGGCTGGCTGCTCGATAAGAAGTACCATGCAGGTTCAGGGCCGCCTACCAGATACGCCTTGCGCAAATATGTATCTTCCGGCGATATTCTGATAGAGATGCTTGTATATCCAAAACCGGCTGCGGAAATAATCCTGTACTACACCTATCAGAACGGACCGACTACTTTAGATCAGGACTCTGATACGTCCGACTGGCCCACCGTCAGGAAATGGTTGCTGATAAAGGCGTTGCAGACTCGTTTAGCGACCGTTGACAGAGACACAACCGGGGCGGTTTTATATGGAGCAGAGTTCATGCAATATGTCAATCGTGCGTTCAATCATTCGAGGCCGAGTTACAGACCGATAGTGGCAGATGCTCCTGTGATCGGAACGTGGAAAACACCCTTATCGCGTATAGAAAAGACTATTGTGAGTTAAAATGGCAGAGAAAATACAACCTAACGTGGATACTTTTCACGGTCTGAACAACCGTTTGAGCCCATGTTCTGCGCAGTACAGGCAGGGCATGGCCTATAAGGCGACTAACAGCAGGATTAACGAGAGCGGGATATGGGATAAAGCTCCGTCTTTGTCGGCGGCGTCTATGGGTTCAGTTGTCTTGCGCGGGTTGCCTGTTTCAAATACGACCGACCACCCGCATTTCTCAGAGCAAACGGTTGACTCGACACAAATGATAGTTCAGTATCTCAAAAACGACACTCATGTTTCTGTAGGTCCGAATAAATACGCCTACGCCGTTGACGACAATTTGGGCTCATCGAGAGAGGTTTACTGGTGGGACGGGACGGATAAATCAACGGCGGTGACTTTTACGACTAATGTAGCTGCCTGCAATTACGCGGTAGCTGGCTTGGTTCCGCCTGCCGGGACAATTCTTAGCGTTGGCAAAAACGCAACGAATAGTCTCGGTGGTCGCATGGAAATAGGAACGTATTACTATATGTACACCTATTACGACGAAGTGAGAGAAGTGGAAAGTTTGCCATCATCTGTGGTTGACTGGACGGCAGATGCTTGGTCTGGTTCTCCTGAATCAGCTATCTATCCTGTTGTCAAGGTAACTGCTGACACCGATGCGACGAGACTGGACGTAAATACAAGGGTTCGCATTTACCGTTCTAAACGTAGCTACCAAACCGGCAACGACATTAACTCGCCCAATGTATTCTATTACGTCGGAGATGTTCAATACTTTAAGGGCGCAGGCAATCTTGGTTTCGACTTCACCGGAGGTATTTGTGAGAACAAACTCGTCGGTCAGATCAACGACTTTCTCGGTCTCGCCGCAGGTGATACGATACACCTGACCGCTGACGGTGGTGTAGTGGCGGGTAATTACTCTATCGCGTCGGTAGCCTCAAACTATTCTTATTTGTGTCTGGATGCAGATGCAACAAATCTCACGGCTGACGGTTCTGGTATAACGGCCTCTATGGAGTGGCTGTACGATTATACACATGATACTGAAATAGAGAATGACGTTTACGAGGGCAGGGGTAGCAGACCGCCTTCGGCTGTTGACTGTATAGCTGGTTTCGATAACAGGATGTATTATTTTGTAGGCAACGTGGTTTACTGGTCAAGTTCGGGCAGGCCGGAAGAGGTGGCGCAGGAATACACCTTAACATACGAGTTGACCAACCCTAACGGAGATGGTACTCAGACAACGACCGTACCAGCCCAACCCATGTTGACAGGCGGGTTATATGCCGAGGCTAAGTACGAAATAACAGAGCTCGCAAGTCAAACCGTAATTGGTGCTTATCCTCTGGACGGAAACTTGTGGGTCTGGACGGAGAATACTACAGGATACTTGCGCCCGACCCTGCGTAATGAGGGCGTAAAGTACGTTCTGGTACGCAAGGGTGTCGGCTTGGTGTCGGATAAAACCCTTTCGCATAACCCGTTCGGTCTATTTGGCGCAGACCGTGAAGGTGTCTGGCAGATAACCAGCACAAGGGCATTACGCCGTATCAGTAAGGGCGTTATAGATATAGACGACTCTACCAAGGATACCTACTTCTTGCAGTCAACACTTAACGAAAGTTTCGGTGTATGGGTTCCTGTCCTTGAGGAATATCTATGGTGCGCCGTAAATACCGGAGAGAGTACCGTCCATAAGCAACTTGCTTATCAGCCTTCGAGAAAGATTTTCAGCGGTTTATACGAACATCCGTCCCTTACGGGGGGATGTACGCTCTGGTCGAGCGGTGGTGCGCAGGCTTATTTGACCAAGAATACGACAAGCGGTTATACCTTAATAAGCACTACAGGAGCGACCCTTACTCAGACAATCCAGTTCTGGATGGGTCAGCACTCGCTCGAATCGGTTAAGGACAATGTGAAGATCGAGATTATCTACGAGTCCATAACGGCTGACAAGAACGTAACGATAAATGTCTATCAGAATAACGTGGCCTCAACGACCGGAGCGCAGTCTGTTGCCGGAATAGTCCACGATGACGATAACCTTGTCGGCAAAGTGGAACCGCCTTACAGCGGCAGGATGTTCTTAGTGGAGATTTCCATACCTGACGTCTGCGTGGCTCCCATTATCGGGGTTGCATATACGGCCAATCATATTCTTTGGGCAGAAAAGAGTTTGCGATGACGCTAAAAATTGATAAACCGAGAAAGCCGATAAAGGGAGAAAAGTCCTTTTTATTTACCGGCCTTTCCGCTGTGCCAGATAAGGGCAAAATTGCCGAGGAGGACTGGATGCGTGACCTAATCCAGAGTATTTTGAGACAGGACAAAGAGGAGGATGCTGTCGATTACTATTACAGCGAGGAAAGTATAATCAATAATTATTATTCTGATAATACTCAAATAGTTGGAGATTTCGGTATAGACGAAACATTGTATGGTAACGTTTACTGGTTGGACGTTGTACCGACAGACTTTTTGGTAACGGTGTGCTGATGTACGAGTTAGATGGATGTTTTGATGCGTTTGGTGCGAAATATCGACCGAAATGGGCCGACCCATGCGGCAACGGCTGGCTGTACGGCTGTATGGATGCTGTGGGCGTAAAATACAGGCCGATGCTGGACGACGCTATCGGTGATTGCGACGGACCTTACTATGGCAAGAACACGGCCTCCGGCGTGAAGTATTTACCCACACTCTGCATCGACGGCTATGATACACTCGATTCGTTAGTAGAGGACTGTTGCCCTTCGTCGAGCAGCAGCTCGTCAAGTTCTTCCAGCTCATCAAGTTCTTCGAGCTCTTCAAGTTCGTCAAGTTCCAGTAGTACGTCTGAAAGTTCCAGCAGCTCCAGCAGTTCAGGCTCGTCCAGCAGCTCGCTAATAGAGTGCGGCGACTGTTGCGGCGAGTTGCCTGCGATGGCGAAACTGACGATTTCTCATCCTTGGGGAATTATAGATGCCTGCGACGGCGAATCCGGTCTGCCGGATTGTTCACCGGAGATAGTTGCGCGGGAAGGCTGTGTTTATACCCATACCTGTTTTACGGTTACATATTGCACGTCTTACGGAAGCGCTGATATGTGGGTAAGGTTCGAGGGCACACAAACAGGGATTTGTCATAGTGCGGATAATACCTGTTCACTATGGATTGGACCTGTACCAGAGAATTGTGACGGGTACTTGCCTTTCCCTGCGGGATGTACAACTCTTGTTGATCTCCTTGAAATGAAGATTGAGGCGGCATAATGGAAGATAGGCATAAATTTTGTGAAAACTTCGAGGGCGGCTATTGCCCCCATATCGGGATGAACATTCAGCCTAAAATAGCCTCTCTTTTTTGTGGAACGAGGTGTCAGCGTGACCCCGAAGCCTACAATGCCCGTCCAAGCGAGCCTATAAAACCGGCAAAGCAACCAACAAAGCAACAAGTAGCGGAAATGAGAAGAAGTAAAAAGAGGGAGAAAAGGGCAAAACCAACCGTTCCTGAAATGGCAAAGAGTTTCTCAAAGGCGATGGCGAGGTGGGCCAAAAAGGGATTTGAGACTGTATCCGAGGAAGAGTATATAAGGCGAAGGGCCGTTTGTGCCGATTGTGCAGGCGGC
>CEPX01066650.1_pt1 | contig 10055 bp, 13 predicted proteins | sample 361361 | NCBI WGS metagenome assembly CEPX01 (sample SAMEA2619974, study PRJEB7988) | marine metagenome | biome: marine biome (ENVO:00000447); feature: mesopelagic zone (ENVO:00000213) & marine oxygen minimum zone (ENVO:01000065); material: "saline water (ENVO:00002010), including plankton...
CATCAGCAACAAATCTTTCTGGAGCTATACCCTCTCTATCCAACACTGTTAGAACATCATTCAAATTAATTGATTCACCAGAATGACTATTCATGTCCATCAACTTTTGTGAAGCAGTAACCATCTTAATAATATTCTCTGTAGCTTTATGAGCAGAATCCAAATACCCTTGTGGGTGTTGACCACTCATATATAAATCTTCTGGAGAAGTAATCATGTTATCATACTTCTTAAAAGTTTCAAGTGCTATGTTTCTTTCTTCAAGTGAGTTAGAAAATATGAGAGCAAAAATTTCATCAAGTGTTTTACCTTCAAACAATTTGATAGACTTTAGTCTTTCTAATCCAACCCCTTCTTCTTTTGAATCATTGTCCATATTATTTCTCTTATTATACTTCTTCACCCAAAATGTTGAATGACAAATCTGGATTCAGACTTTTGAGTAATGGTTGTAATTCTGTTAATACATCAACAAACTTCATCACAGTAGGGTCATTACTATAGATTTCCCTAGACATTAGATCTTCAATAGCTACTGATAGGTTGTTAAGTTCTGCATGAATACTCTCATGGGTATCTTCATAAGTTTGATTAAGTACAATGCTCTTATATATACCAACTGCAAGAACAATACACCCAATTAATAATATCCACCACGTTACATCAAAAAACAATTCCATATTTTCCTCTAATCGGGCAACTCAATGGCCGATCCGTTATAATTATAAGTATCTAGTACTCGTTTAACAATTCCACTTCTAATACAATCTTCAGGTGCGAACTGGTGAAAATCTACTCCCTCTACATCTCTCAACCTAACCCATACATCATAAAATCCACTTTGTGAATAATCATCTTTATACTTATCACATTGTGATAGGTCACCTTGTATAATCAACTTTGTTGTATCGCCTATTCTTGTAACCAATGTTTTGATTTGTAATGGTGATACGTTTTGTGCTTCATCAAGTATGACATACATATCCTCTAAATTTACACCACGAAGGTGATTAATAACACGAAACTCAATTTTTCCGTCATCAATAAACTTCTTAGTCATATCTTTGTTAATTATTTTGTTGAGAATATAAAAAGCGCTATCATTGTATAACTCAATCTTATCCATCAATGTGCCAGGCAAATACCCTAACGAATCTTCTTTACCTACATCAACAGTAGGATTGATGATACATATTTTTTTATAATTATTTCCCCTTCTCAACATATCCTCTAAGGCTTTGTGCAAACTTACAAATGTTTTACCTGACCCTGCAAGACCGTGACAAACAACAATGTTCGTATTAGATGCTCCTATAATTTCGTGATAAAGTTTTTGGTTGTCTGTTAAAAAATTAATTGGTGGTAGTAATTTAGGAGTAGCCAACTTATGTCTCCTTTATTTTTATTAGGGATTAAGAAGACCTTAGTGATGCTATATTATAAATATCAATTATCTTTCAAACACTACGTTTACTACCTTACTATTATGTTAATGTTACGCTCCAAGATTATAAAATAAAATCTTACCTTCAATTTGGTCAATGTTATTAACCAACCAATACCAAGCCTTCTTATCCCAATACTTATTTAATGGGAAGGGTGTATCAAAATCATCCATTTCATCATAGAAATCAAATTCAGACTGATGAACACTTATACGTTCATCATTCTCCAACCCAAACTTCTTCAAAGCCCTTAGAACGGTCTTCTCCTTCGACGTAGACGGTAGGTATATATTCCTACCGGGAAAACCTTTAGACATCCCAAGACACGTTACAGGCGTTCCAGCACACACTACAAGGTTATCATAGTCATCATACGTTGACAACTTCTCTTCCCAATAGGCGTGATACTCTGGATGGTTGAAACCGTACGGAATGTATTGATATCCTCTCTCTGCGGCAACCTTTTTCATAAAGGATAACACAATACTGTTTACGTTTGGTCTAAGTGGGATTGACTCGGCGCCGAACGATTCCCATTGATCAATATTCTCTTGTGGGAAATTCTTGCTGTTAGGATATGCTATCTTGATATCATAACCAGCTTCTTTACCTAATTGTGAAAGTGCCCATCCTGAGTAACTTGCTCGAATGGAAAGCTGAATGATTGGAATCTTGTAGTCTAGTTCTTCTGTCTTTAACAACCTTTCAATAGCAGCGAGTTTCGCCCATGGCGGCAATTCAATACCATCACCTTGATGATCATCACGTTTAACATGAATGATCTTACCATTTACTTTATATTCTTCAATCGGTGTCTCATAATTAATTTTCATCCTTATTCCTTTGTTTTCTTTTTAATTGAAAAAAAACGGCAGTTGATATTTTTTATCAACTGCCGTTATACCTAAATTAATTATTACCAAGTCGTGCTTACAACAAAGTAAGTAGTCTCGGAATCTGGATTATAAATAAGAGAAGCGCCATAATCATCATTGCTCACAGAAAGAGCCGTATTGACTAAAGTAAAATCTCCATCTACAGTGTAAGCGCCATCACCAGCGCCGACGGTGAGGCCGAGATCAGCAAGTTCATAACCAAACTCAACATAAGTATCATCCTTGACCCTATCACCAGAGACGAATCTACCCAAAAGCAGATCCACATCAGCATAAGAAGTAGAAAAAGCCACTTCAACTTCGTGAGTATCACTCTCTAACAGCGGCCCACCAAAAGTGTAGGAAGTAATATCGACTGTACCGTACTCGCCAATGGGCTGAGAAACAATAAAGTCATATTCGGTATCGCCGCCAGCGTCAGTAATGGGAATTGATCCCCACACAGTAACACTAGTTGTGCCAATATTGGTTGCCACTGGCACTGTGACTTGAGGTTGAACCGATATTGAACTAGTACCAGCAGTACCTCTCCATACGTGTCTACTAAAAACTGAAACCTCCGTATCCGCCTCGGCAAATACTGTTGTTCCGGTAGTAAGCAACATAGCAAGAGCCATTATTGCCATAATAAACTTTCTCATATATCTCTTCTCCTTTTGAATGGATATAAGGTTACACCGTAACATACATAATAAAATGTAAAAATATTCTAAACTTTTTTACTTGTTAATTCAATAGTATCTTTTAACAATTTTAAAAACTCATATTTTTCCATATCTTTATATTTCCAACTAGTATGTTCAGTATAATTGAAATTACTAAACGATAACAGTTTATCACGTTGATACGAACCTACTGTATCAATATAAATACTATTAAATTTCTTATTCAACAACCCTTCAATCAAGTCATCGTTATTATGTGTTGCTGGACGACTTATAGAGATAAAATCAATGGGCGAAGTATATATATCAAACAATTCCTTGCAGAAAAAGTTTTCATTATTTTTATAATCAAACTTATCATAAGGAATACAAGAAATAACAGTTTTCACATTTTTAACATCTTCTTCATCAAGTGTCGTTAACCTTCCTACTCCAAAATGTTCAACGCCCTGTAAGGTTAAAATATTTTCTATATGTGACCCGATTATACCATTCATACCATAAACCACTACAGGCCCTTGTCTTATTTTGTCAACACACCATTGAGCACAACTCTCTGTATATTGATTGAGTTTATATATCTTAATACCTTTTTTATCACACATCTCTTTATTTATCAAGTCGTGGCCATGACCCCTTATTACCACGGCCTTCAAATTAGGAAACTTTTGTAATGTAGTCTTGCCTATCTTAGAAAACTTTGTCGATAGAAGTTCAATATCATTCGTATCAAACTTTGGCTTCTCCATTGCCCCTAACACATGGACAGGGAAATCTAAATATTCTTCTACACCTTTTAAATCTGCTTTGTCTTTCAACAAAATCTTACTCTCTGTCATCTTAATTTTCACTTTCTTTTTTACTGGAAACTTGAACAACTTGTTGTATATGTTTGTCATTTTCTCTTTATCATCACGAAGATAATCTGTATGACACCCAACTTGGAATGTTTCTTTCTTACGATACAACAATTCTTTCGGCATCCCCTCTCCTAACAAAAATTCAAATGCTTTTCGTAGAGGGAACTTCATGTGTCCCTTATTCGACCAATTGATATCGGTGAACTCATTAGAATGCTTGTGATGTTTTGCATCAATCGTTACAACTGATAAAGCGTATTCAACAAAGTCTCTATCTAAAAAAGGAGTTCGTAGTTCGACTGTGCCTCCATACATCATAGCCTTGTTGGTTCGTATAAGATTGTTCTTGTGTAAATTACGAATGAGACTGATACGAGCCTTTTGATTTGTGTCTTGTTTGTAGTACATCTTCTGAATGTTTCCATAACTACCAAACAATTCGTCTGCACCCTCACCACCAAATACTACCTTGTAACCATCATCGCTAATTTTTTTAGCCAGAAATAATTGTGCTACTGCCGGAGTTATCTGTGTCCAACTATCCATTTCAGCAGCCCAAATACTTTCCTTCAACTTTTTGTTAATGTCACTCTTTGTTACAATCACTTCCTCTAACGGAATATCCAACCATTGTGCTGCCATTCGGGCATAGTGTAAGTCATCCTTATTACCTCCACCTACACTCACAACATAAGCCGTGAGGTTTGGAAGTTGTTGCTTAAGAAGATAGGTGATTAACACACTGTCTATCCCACCTGAAAGAATTGTGCACACTGGTACGTCAGATATGAGTTCGTTTTTTACAGCATTGGTGAGTCGATTACGGATTTCTTTGGTGACGGAGTAGAGGGCACTATCACTTTTTGGGATGTTATCTTCAATGTTGTAATATTGTTTTGTGGTAAATTCACCTGTCTCCAAATCATACACACAATAAGTGCCGGGTTGAACCATCTTAATATCTTTGGCAGCGTCAGGAAAACTCTCTGTCAACGCTTTTAATTCAGATGAAAATGCTAAACCACCATACTTGTATAGATAATAGAACGGTAAACGTCCTACCCAATCTCTACCCAATACAATTTCTTTTTTAATGTGATCGTGAATAGCAAATGAAAACATACCATCTAAATGATTAAAAACATCCTTGCGAAAGTTACGAAACATATATAACAGTAATTCAGTGTCAGACTTTTTTGTTCTAAAAGGAAATTCCTGTCGAAGATAAGCATATTTTTTTATCGTCTGTTGCCATAGTTCACCATTAAAAACTAAACGAAGACTATTAAGATTATCAACCATAGGTTGATTAGCCTTACTATCCAAATCTTGAATTGCTAACCGGTTATGGCCCATCCATACACCGTTGTGATATGTTATATTGGCTGCATCTTTTCCTCTATGAGAAATAAGATCTTGTGCATTTTTTACTTGGGCACGATTAGTGAATAAGTTACCACCGATGATTCCACACATAAGCTATTCTAAAGAACCATCTACTTGTAGAAGAAATAATGTATTTTTAATAACAAAATAATTTGCTGTTAACAACAACCCTGCAACCCATAACAACCTTAGAAAATTAACATTAATTTGTTCTACAAATGGACGAGGAGTTGAAAACACAAAAATCAATGTAAGTGTTATAATTACAAAAATGCCAACCAAATCAGCACACAATACAATTGTATCAAATAACTCCATCTATTCCTCCTAAAATCTCTTCTGCATATTTCTTAAGCATATCTCTTGCTTCCTGTTTTGTTTTGTATGGACCGTAACAATTAAGAGCTGCTTCATCCCAAAAATAATATCCATCATCATACAAAGTAATATGTTTATCATCTGAATGTTTATCTACCATAAATTACTAACTCCATAACCTACAGCAAATAATAAAATCCAAAAAATAATACTAAGAACTCCAACATTCCACAGACCTCTAAAAAAGTTTAACTCATCATCTTTTCTACTCAAAAACGGTATCATTATCATACTCCTAACTATTTTATTTGATGATTAAATAATCCTGGCAACATAACGCCAACAGAATAATTAAAGTCTTTATAGTTTTCATTAGCAACTATTTGCTGTTCAAAGTCCTGTGTATGTGTATACTCTTCTAAAGAATTATATTTATCAACACCATAATCAACAAGATTGATAAGATTTACAAACCATTCTCTTTTACATAAAAAAGGATTGTTAGACCAACCAGCATCCTCTGATGACATTCGCCACAACTCTGTTCCATGATCTTCACCAATCAGCTCACATATATCTGGATGTTGTGGTCCGAAGTTAGGGTCAGCAGTAAATCCCACATACCTTGATGTTTGTGGACATCCCTTTATACCATCATCCCTGCAGGTTGTATGGTAGTCAAGTACATTACGATACTTTATAATATCTACGTTATTGTTTTCTATATTCTCAATACCCATATATAGTTGCATATATGTTTCAGATCGGGCCGCAATTAATTCAAAATCATTTTCTATAAACAAAATATATTCGCTATCGCCGCCATTCAACACTGACATTACCATACCCCAACCAATTTTTGAGTTAATGGAGTTACCACTACACTTAAATGATGGATAATTTTTCATCAACTCAACATCTGACTCAGAATACTCATTAAAAAAAATTGAATGATCGGGAACAATATCATACAACCCATTATTTTTATGTGACTCTATCGTTTTAACAAGTCTTTGATGTTCGCCACAACTTAAAATTGATATGCCTAGGTTTTGTATCGTACCACTCACAATGGTTTTCTTTCTATTGAAATGAAATATGGTCTGATCTCACCAAAAGGATTTATCACATACAATTCCTCTACAGTCAGACCACGACTTTTACCAAAGTTGGAAATTTCATGTCCCAAACTAATGATAACACCATTATCGTTCAAACACTTTATAATAGAATCCTTCATCTTTGTATATTTCCCGACACGGCGGCCGCCAAAAAACTCCTTAGACTTCCTATCGGTGAACGGTGGATCATAAACAATAACGTCCCAACTCTTTTCTTCATCAATAGACTTATGTAAGAAATCAAAAGCATCACCATGATAATCTGGATCAAATTCAGCTGAAAGATCTACACGGAACTCTTTTAATACATTCAGTTTATGTTTGCCAGCAAAAAGATTTAACACTTCTGTATCAAACTTATTGCAATGTTCTTCTACAACACTCTTAACTTTTTCTTCACGAAAGGTATAACGATACAAATTACCTTCTAGGTAATGCATGTTTGGGTTATTAATCATCATCACCCCTCCAACCAATATTAAAAGCAACAAACAAAGATATTATAGCACACAACCACTTTTCACTTGAAGTGTCTGCAATAGCAACGGCCATATACACAAGACCAGTTATTGTAGCTAGTATACCAAAATTAATCAAAATTGTTTTCATTCTATTCCTCAATCCTTATGATCTGTACTTTCTTATCTTCTTCTCAATTATTTCCAAAATCTTTATTGTGCCAAGAAAGTAACTACCTATTCCAACTGTTATAAATAACAAAAACAACAATACATTCATTCACCTTCATCCTTTTTATGGTTTATAAAAACAAAATATTGGTTCATACTTGAGTGTCTTACCATCATACTTCACAGAGTTTTCCAACCCTTCATTATCTAATCCAGTCATAGCGGTCATAAGTTGCTTAAGTTTTCCCTTATAAACCATACCACACGACTCAAGAATACTAATACTATCTTCTTCTAATGGTAGATAACCTGTTGGATATTTCTTTGTCTTGTTAACTTTGATACTCGCAATATTCCAACACAGGTATCTATCATTTCTCAATGATTCAGCGGCAGTCTCTAATGTAGGACAAAGAAAATTATCTCTCCATTCTTCATATGTTTTATATGCTTTGAAACTTTGTGTTTCATCCTGAGAGTATTGTTCTCTATGAAAATATGGTGGTGACGTAAATACAAAATCTAACTTTCCTTTATACTGTTGAAAGTCGGGATGGTCACCGATATGTTCAGATCCCACATCAAAAATATGATGTGTGTTCGGTACACGATAACTTTCTCTCACACCTTCTACATAATCTTCAGGTAGTTTCTTAAACTCCCTCTTATACATATTTCCAAACTCAGGTGGTTCAGTCAATGGTAGACACTTATCATTAAAGAAATCAGCTACCCACTCATATCGTGATTGTGTTTTTTCTATACCGTCGAGTTCAGCCGTGACGTTATGGTTGTCTGTATTCGGATCTGTTCCGATATAATGTATGATACGCTCAGCAGCCATAGCGCCAAGTATCCTACCACCCCAACCAGCAGAAGGATCATAAATATTAACTTTTTCATTTCGACTAATATGTTTCGTAAAATGTTCATACAACCAACGTGCTGTAAGGGCAGGATAATTTACAGCTGGTTGTCCAAGGCTCAATCTAAAGGTCTGTAGTGCCTTGGGAAAAATCTTAAACTTCTTTGGATAATAACGAACAAGATACATATGGTACTGTCGTCTGTCGATCTCATCTAAACGTTGACGTTCAACAAACTCTGCATCTGTTTCTTTCTTCTTCTGTTTAATTTCTTTACGGTCTGACAGTTCGTATTCTGTTACACCTTCGATACCACCACAATAACGAAGCATACGATCATCAATAAATCCTTGTTCATAAGCAGTCCTAACGTATGCAGGCAAGAGCACAATGTAGCCCTGTTTCTCATACTTGGTAACAATCTTGTTCAAATTCTTATCCATATATGGACGTATAAAAATACCAATGTCAGGATCGTCACCATACTTTTCAAAAAATGTTTGAACATTGACTTTATTGCCAACCCAATCAACTTCATCATTTTTCGTTGTGTGTAACGATTTCGTATAACTACACATCGAATCCTTAATGAGTGCTCGAATCATCGTGTGTTTAAAAGCATCACGTAGCTTATCATTTGAGAAATAATCAAAGATAGATCTAGCACCATCGACGTTAACTCCCGTTGTAATACGGGTCTTTAACATCGTGGGAAAAAATTGATTAACGGTCCCTGAGTTCTTAGAAAAGTTTGCCACTAGACCATATGACTCTACACCAGCATTCTCTTCTTCAGAAAAGAATCCACTGATATCATATGAACGTAGTGACGAGAAGGCTTTGACAATCCCTTCTTCCACCTTACCAATGGTGGGGGGAGTAGGCGATTCTTCATTATCCCATTGTGTTATAATTTCGTGTCGTAATAAATCAACCCAACTGTCAACTTCCTCATCGGTCATTCCGATAAGGTCATCATACATTACGTTGGATTCAAAATTGACAATGTTACTCTTGATATAGAACGGTTTTGACATAATCTTTCTCCATTAATTCATACTACTAATATAACACATTCTTGGAGAAATGTCAAGCAAAATCAAGCATAAAAATCAATCTGTGTTCCTCTAAAATTCATATCCAAACATTTCAATATCTTTAGCAAACACATCAGCAATGATATCTTTCATTCTTGGAGTATATACCTCTCTATAAGGTGAGTGATCTGAAGCATGTATTTTCTCTATAGGATTAGAGATATTAAGCCAATCAAGAATTTTTTGTGCATCATCGGCATAAGTCTCAAATCTACCTATCACATTTACCAATTGATTGCCATGTTCATCATAGATGAATAAATGTTGTGGGAAAAACTGCGGATCAACAATAACCTCATCGCCCGGCCATGGCTTATGAGCAAACTCCAGATCCTTATTATGGAGAGTATTAAAAACTATTCTACTATAGTTCTCATAAAAAACATCCTCAATATCAAAAGTAAAATTCTCATTAATGAAAGGAACAATAGTAGGCAACTTATTTACATAGTCTTCAAAACTCTTGCAATACATATGATAATGATTAGTGTAAACGGATAGAGCCTTATCCCACGGATTCCTTACAAACGCAAACTTTAAATACTCATCAAATATGTTACGATCAATTATGTTTAACTGAAAGATATGCTTCATACATAGATGTTCTTTATGTAATATTCTAGGAGTTTTATGAGATGCTAATGCAGGATTTTTATGACATACTGATAATAATCCTTCTCCATTTATTTGATCCCAAGATGCATCAGCATAAGTCGCATTGTAAGCCGTATCTTTATCTATATCCAGAATCTTTCTAAACGAAGTGCCACCC
>CEPX01145177.1_pt1 | contig 10055 bp, 3 predicted proteins | sample 361361 | NCBI WGS metagenome assembly CEPX01 (sample SAMEA2619974, study PRJEB7988) | marine metagenome | biome: marine biome (ENVO:00000447); feature: mesopelagic zone (ENVO:00000213) & marine oxygen minimum zone (ENVO:01000065); material: "saline water (ENVO:00002010), including plankton...
CAGCAACTGGTATCCGTATTGACTAGTGCCTCCAGGTGTACCATTTACTTCAGCAAACTGTGCTACTGCTTCACTAAATTTTTCTTGCTGCAAATACACTTTACCAAGCAATGCTCTGGCCGCTCCTTGTGTTGCCCTTCCTCCTTCAGTTTCTACCGAAACAGAAGATGGCAAGAATTCAATCGCAGCAAGTAACTCTTCTTCTAAGAACTGATACACAACCGTAGGATCCTCTTGAGTCACGTTGTACATTTCTGCAGTAGAGATAGGCTCTCTGAACAATGGAACATTTTCAAAGAATCTTATTAGATCAAAATAGAACCACGCTCTTAAGAATCGTCCTTCAGCAAGATATCTCGCCTTTAAGTTTTCATCCATTGGCACATCTGGCAGTTTTGATATGATCACATTGGCTCTAAAAATACCGGAGAAGCCTTTGGACCAAAGTGATTCTTGTGGACCTGTAGCCGGGTCCAACGTATAATTGTTCCATACCTGAATTGCTGTGATATCCGAGGAGTTACCTCCACCGGCATAACAATCATCAGAGGCAGCATTAGTAGCTAAAAACTTATCAACATAAGGACCGCTTACACCACCCACATTATCATAGACTGCAATGAGACCAGCTAGTGCCTCTTCTGCATTTCTGTAGTAGTTACCCTCTAATTCAGTTCCTTTAGGTTCTACTTCCAAAAAGTCCTCTCCACAAGCTGAAGCGATAAATACTACTGCTAGAAAAAGGGAATATATTTTTATCAAATTTTTCATATCAATCTCTATTTATCGATTAGAAATTAAAGTTTAGACCAAGCATATAAGTACGTGCTTGAGGATAAATTCCTCTGTCAATACTCATTACCCCTCCTCCAATTTCAGGATCATAACCAGTGTACTTAGTGAATGTCAATAGGTTCTCTGCCATGAGATAAACTCTCACCTTATCGATACCTGCTTTAGCTATAAGATTAGTTGGCAAGGTGTAACCCAGTTGGACTGTCTTGAATCGGAAGTAATCACCTTTTTCGAGGTAAAAATCTGACGGATTGGTGAAGTTTCCGTTTGGATCTGAATCAATCAATCTTGGATAATCATTAGAAGTGCCTTCACCAGTCCATCTACCTAAGGCAGCAGTTTGATAGTTAGCATTGGTTACATCTAGTCTTCTAAGCCCCTGGAATATCATATTTCCAGCTACTCCCTGACCAAACACCACTAAATCAAATCCCTTGTAAGCAAGATTTACGGTAAGTCCATAAGACCAGTTAGGAGTAGGATCACCAATGAATGTTCTATCAGCTTCAGTAATAGATCCGTCGCCATCGACATCTTCCCACATAAAGTCACCTGGCTTTGCATTAGGCTGGATCATACCACCTTCTGAATTCGTATAGTTTCTAACCTCTTCCTCGTTTTGGAAGATTCCCAAACGTCTGAATCCATAGAAGGAATTTATTGCCTCACCAACTGCAGTTCTGGTGATAGGATAAGAACTTGCCTGGAATGACTGACCACCAGACAGATAATCTACACCAGTACCAAGGTCAGTAACTTCATTTTGCAAGTAAGAAACATTACCGTTCACACCAAGGTATAAGTCACCAATGTTCTTTCTGTAACCCAATTCCAACTCAACACCACGGTTCTCCATCGTTGCCACGTTAGCAGCAGGATTGCTAATAGCACCTACATATGCTGGAATACGTGGATTCATCAAGATATCACTCGTAACTTTCTTGTACCAGTCAAAAGTCACTGTTACATCATGGAAAATAGAAGCTTCGAAACCAACGTTTAGTTGAGAAGTTGACTCCCACTTAAGATCAGGATTAGAAGGTGAGTTTGGACTTACACCGTTGTAGTATGCTCCAGTAGTACCAAATGCGTAGTTTCTGCCTCCTCCTACAGTAGCCAAATAAGCAAAGTCACCAATATTATCATTACCAACAACACCATATCCACCTCTGATTTTTAAGAAGTTGACCACATCATTTTTTGGGAAGAACGATTCCGATGAAGTCACCCAACCCAATGACATGGATGGGAAGAAACCATATTTGTTATTCGAACCAAATCTTGAAGAACCATCTCTTCTCATTACCGCGGTTAAAAGATACTTCTCATCAAAGTTGTAGTTTAATCGAGCAAAAATAGAGCTTACCTTGTGTTGTGCGCCCTCATAACCACTGGCAGTTATCTGATCAGAAGGAATGCTGTAGTTCATAGATGCACCATCAAAATCAGTTGCTGGGATATCTCGATAAGTTACCCCGATACCATTGGTGTTATTGTCCATATAGGCACCCTGACCAAGCATCACACTTACGTTGTGCTGTGCAAAGTCTCTGGTATAAGAGACAGTGTTTTCTACATTATAATTAAGTCCTTTATTGCTTCCTCGGTAAAATGAATTTGTTGTGTTCATATTTGAGGAATTCAACCAAAATACTGGAGTGAATGACTCAGAACCCCAAAAAGCCAATTTCACACCAAGGTTGGATCTAATTTTCAATCCATCAATTGGGGCAACTTCAAAGAAAGTATTTCCAATCACATTGTCACTCCAACCAAAATTTCCTTTTCGAGTTTGGATGTATGCTAATGGGTTGGTCATTTCCTGACCTACAATAGTAGATATACCGTAAGGGTTGCCATTGGCATCTCTTTGAATACCAGTATTCGTATATGGAGCGCCATTAGCCGCAGCTCCAGTGACCACAAGTGGGGTAATTGGATCAAGGTTGATTGCTGAACTTAATGGTCCACCAAACTCACTATTAGTGTTACCTAGACCTACAGATTTTTCACGGGCATATCCGATATTTTCTCCAAAAGTCAACCAATCCGTGAGTTTGTGGGTAGAGTTCACTCGGATATTGTATCGTGTATATTGTGAAATATCTGAGGCAACAATTCCTTCCTGATCCCAAAAACCAAATGAAGTATAGAAAGTAGAAATATCATTTCCACCGCTGAAACTTACTTCATGGTTCTGCTTAATAGCGTTGCTATTGAATATGGCTTCTTGCCAATCCGTACCTTCTCCCAAACTCGCAGGATTACTAAATTGTGGAGCTTTCCCAGCAGCAATTTGAGATTCATTTCTTAGGGTAGCATACTCAGTGGCATTTAGTAAGTCAAGTTTTCTTGCAGGAGCAGAGCTACCATAAAAACCATTGTAGCTTACTTTCATACTCCCTTTTTGACCTTTTTTGGTTGTAACCAGGATTACTCCCGCTGCTGCTCGGGCACCATATATTGCTTGTGAAGCTGCATCTTTCAGCACCTCGATTGACGCTATATCTGATTGGTTTAGGTAACCAATTCCTCCATTGTCTACCACCACACCATCTACCACCCAGAGTGGATCGTTGTTGTTTAGTGAAGTGATACCACGCACACGAACGGTTGCTGAAGAACCCGGCTGACCAGAATTGGCTGCAATGGTTAGACCAGAAGTACGACCTTGTAGCGCCTGCTCTACTCTATTGATTGGCATAGATTCCAGATCAGATGCCTTAATACTAGAAATAGCTCCAGTTACAACACTCTTCTTTTGAGTACCGTATCCTGTCACAACCACTTCTTCCAAAGACTGAATATCAATGTCCATGGTCACGTTAATCACACTACGTCCATTGAGCTCAATTTCCTGTGTAGTGAAGCCCACAAAAGAAAAAATCAACTTTGCATTTTCAGATGGTACGTTTAGGGTAAAAACACCATCAATATCGGTAATGGTACCGTTGGAGGCACCTTCTACCAGAACAGTCACACCGGGTAAGGTTTCACCGGTCTCTTTGTCAGTTACTGTTCCCGTCACTTTAACTTCCTGGGCATAAGACACACCCCAGAAAAGTGAAAGACCGAATACCGTTAAGAGCCTAACTAAGCCCTTAAACTCGGGTAAAATTTTCAATCTCATATTTATCAGGTTTATCATGAATGGTTAATTGTTAGAATTTCAAAGGATCAAGTCCTAAATGACAAATTCCTCAATACCAAATATAGATTCCCTGATTAGTGATATTAAATTTCGGACTACACTTTGATTACTTCACTACTTCATGAGCCTCGCCATTACTACTTCATTGATTATTACTAACTGTATACCAATTACTTAACATCTTAAAATGCAAGGAAAAAAATGAACTTAACGATTGATAACATGAAAAAATCATCTTAGAAATATCCAATTAACAGAATGATATATGAATTGTTGTCATAAATGACCTCATACATACGATCAACTCAACCATTGAACAGAGTACATCCCATGCTTAGATTGAATTAACCCTAAATATCAAGTAGAAAAAATGAAATAATGTTGATCACAGGGCAATGCTAAGACCATGCTTTATGAAAATGGTATTATTTGAAGCAACAAAACCTTAAACAATGTTAGGTAGATTAGTGCCGGATTAGAAATTTGTCAGAACTGACAATTCCAGCAGTAGATTCTAAATGTAAGAAATAAAGCCCATCAGGCATATCAGCGACGGAAATGCTTAAAGATTGATTGACTGAATGCTGATATTGTTGGTATTGCACTTGATTATTGATATTGAAAATGGTCACTAAATAGTCATCTGAACATCCCACCTCAATATTTAGTAACCTATTCGCTGGATTTGGATAGAACATCAATTGAGGAGAAGAAATCGTAACCAAGGGAGTCGCTGGAAAACTTATATCTATCCAGTTTAAGTTAAAACCATCAATTAACACCTTGATTTTTAGTTTATGTTCACCTTGCGGGAGTTCCAACTCCCATTCAGAGTTACTCCAACTTTGCCAGCCTCCAGTAGCAGGAAGCGACACATCCAAAACCTTAATTTCATCAAGAACAAGGTCTAATTTCCCTAATCGAACACCAGCATATCGCAAATCAAAGACGTAGACACTGTCTTTTGGGACTTCAATATTGTACACCAGGTAATCCCCTGCTTCGAGGTATCCAACATTTATCTCATTTTCTCCATCCGCACAAAGTTCCAGCTGAATACCTAACATCTGCTGATAAGCCTCTGCTTCTATTCTAGCTGGAATCGGTGTGAAAAAACCAGGATCATGAATGGGCATTTTAACATAAAACTCCCCAAGAGATGTCAATTCACCATCCGAACCCAAGACTGAAATATAAGGGCCATCCCCTCTTCCAGTGAACCATGCATATTTTTCCACAAGTGGATTACTCTCCATTTGGTCCACAGCATTGATTAAAAAGCTCTTTTGCTGATCAAGCGTAATATTCTCTTGATCCCAGCAGGCAATTTCAGTTACCCAAATAGGTAAGCCATATTTTGAAAACTGCTCAAGATACCAATCAAGTCCTCCACAGCCATACCAATGTACCGCTAGGTAGTCTACTTGACAACCAACACATACTTCGAAAAAATCATCTAAATAATCAATTGGATCAGAGTAAGTAATTCCATTTTCAGAAACGCAATTACCACAATAATTAACGGCAGGACCGATTATCTTTAAATCAAATTCATCAGCAATTGCTTCGATCTTGGACCAGGCAGTAGCAGCTTCGGATGGAGTCATATTTGCCTGATCTGTAAAATTCGGCTCATTGAAACCCAATAAATACTCGATCTGTGGATTTGTTGATAAAAATTGGCGCATCCCTTCCATCTCAAAATCACCATTCCAAGCCATAGGAACATAAGCCACTTCTAAATCCTGAAAAGATTCACGCAGAGCTTCATCAGGAAGGTGATACCAATTATACCACCAACTGATTCCTTGCTCTAACTGAAGCATATCGGCTTTTGAGTGATATCCATAGGCTATACCTCGTTTGATGCTTTTCTGTGAATTAGCACCAAAACAAAAACCTAGCACTATGATTAAAATGGCGCCGCGCACTTACTCGATAATAATTTTTCCTTTGAATCGCTGAGTTGAATTCCAAACATCCACTAAATACACTCCTGAGTCCAGCTTTGAAACATCCACTTTATCCCCATTTGCAACCTGTGTTTTCCTTATTTTTCGGCCATCCATAGTGAATATCTCTAGACTCAAAAGACCACTCGCATTTGGTATCAATATTTCAAACGAATCTCTAGCAGGATTTGGATGAAACACCATATCCAGTGTTTTTTCAGCCAATGGCCCACTCGTCAATGAGGTTAACTTAAACCAGTTCACATTAAACTCTGGATCGAGAATCTTCATTCTCAAAATACCTCGAGCTTGATCCAAATCGATGGTTCCGGATACGGTCTCCCACGTTTGCCAGCCACCAGTTACTGGCACAGCAACATCAGCTTTGTTTAATACAGCACCTTCTTCATTCAATTGTTGGAATTGAATTTTACCAGAATTGGATTCACAAGCTACCCGAACCTCCAGTTTGTAAGTTCCTGTTTCAGCGATAGCCACCTGATAATCTAAATAGTCTCCAGTACTGGTATAACCAACATTCTGTCCGCCACCTAAGTCCGATGTAGTCTCCAGCTCCAAGCCTTGATTGACAATAAAGTCTTCCGCTTCAATTTTGCCAGGTATTGGAATATGATACGGCAGATTATTCGCAATAGACAATTCGGAAAAAGACTCAAGAGAAGTTCCGTCAGTGGCTTTTATGCCACTACCGGAATATGAAATAGACAACTCATCTGTATCAATTAGAATCCCAGAAGCTTCCAGACTAACCTGATAGTCACCTTCAATTTGAACTGTGTTAATTTCCGACTCATTACCATTTACTGAAAGAGTAAATCCATCCAACGTGGATGACTCCATCAATTCTTTGTTTAAATCAAGAATGATCAATCCATCCTCTGTGGTTTTACCAGAAACTACCTCAAACGCTATATCAGTGAGTTTGGCGGTCAAAAAAAAACCGAAGTAACTCAAGTTAGACCCTCCTTTTTCAATGACAAATTTAATTTTATGGTCACCCTTGTTGAGCGGCACTTTTTCAATAACCTTATCACCCCACACTTGATAACCTCCAGTGGCAGTCAGTTCAATTGGCCCTGTTACATTAATTCCGTCAATTTCCAAATGAGCAAACCCGCCTGATTGACCGGCATATCGGATTGTCAAGTCATATGCTGCTGATGAATCGACTTTTACTGTGTATAGCATCCATTCGCCATCCTCAGTCCAGCCAACATTATATCCATTGGAAAACTCTGAGTCATCCTGTGTTTCTTCGATATCCACACCATCGTTTCTATACGCGTAACCCAGGTTCCAGGCTTGTCCTCCTGCATTACCAGTGGTATTGGTTACCTCGGTATCAGAATAAGCAAATTCACTTTTACCCAAGTCATAGTCTGAAAAATTGATTGCTAAAAACTCTTTGGATGTGAGATGATGTGGCTTGAAAGGCAAGGTTTCGTCTGTGTGTGGTTGCCGAATCTTAGCATCCACCACATCAGGATGGTAAATATTATTTTCAAGTTTGAGGTCTTCCGCCAACTGCATCAATGCAGCAAACGCATCTTCTTCTGAAGGCTTTGAGCCGCTCCCATTCCAATAGTTTAAAATCTTTTGATAACCATCATTCATTGGAATTTGTAAAGGATTATTACCCCCTAATTTCTTCAATGGCCACCAGGACCAGCCCATACTATTCTCTTCAAAGAGACTAACCGCATTGGTGAACCATGTATTTGAGTTCTCGCCAGTTTCACCAAGCCAAATCGGCGCATTTCTACTTGTACGCATATCCAGCATTCCCTGAATTGCTCCTTGTGTATTGGCATTCCAGTACTTATGGTAACTGATCACCAAATTATCATCCCAAAGAGCTGGAAGTCCATTGTAATTATTGCCCCAACAGTTTCCTTCGATTACGATGATATGCTTTTCATCAACTTCTCTTATGGCTTCGGTTATTCTTTTCTGAAGATTCCATAGCAATGTATTTTGAGTTTCTCCACACCCATTCGGATCATCTTCATGATTCTGAAACCCCCAGTTTGGTTCGTTGATGATATCATAGGCACCAATCATTGGTTCATCCTTGTATCTATCCGCAAGTTTTCTCCACAAGGCAACCATCTTGTCCTGATTTTCGGTGCTTTCCCATAAAGACGGCTTTGTGGGATCATAATCACTGATATCAGCATTCTCACCCTGACCGCCAGGGGTAGCATGCAAGTCAAGAATCAAATAGATGTCATTGCCTTTACACCATTCCAATAACTCATCCACCATTTCGAATCCTTTATCATTCCAGGTTATTTCCCCAGTGACAGGCTCATCTTCTATTGGTGGAGTAAATAATTTATAATGCATTGGTAGACGGATCATATTATAACCCCAACTAGCCATGGAATCGACATCAATCTTTCTCATATGGTTGGCCCACCAGGCCTCGTAAAATTCTCGTGTTTTAGTGGGACCGATCAGCGCTTCAATCTTGGCCTCAATCTCATGCTGGGGACCAGAAGTTCGGAGCATATAGCCTTCTTGAAGCATCCATCCCCCCAGGCCTATACCTCGCCAAATGAATTCCTCTCCATCTTCATCTACTATTTTAGTACCATCAGCACGAAGATACTGCGCTGATACCATGCATGACCAAAGCAACAAAACCAGTGATAATCCCAATGCTTTTGATAGATGGCTATTTTGAAAGTTTGATTTTTTTAACATTAAATTTGGAGTCGTTTTTAATGGATTTACAAAATCCAATCGTTTTCATTCAATAATTCCTCAATACCAAAAATAGTTTGATTGTACCTCGCTCAATAATGATTGGGTACATCTTAAATACATCAATAAAATGTTGAAGTACTTCATCACTACTTCACGTGATGCTATATATTTGATTTTCAGAATATTGAACAGCTTGAATCAACCGAAAAAACTGCTTATGAAAGCTCACTTTGCATTGATTATAGGGTTGCTTTTTGGGGCTTTTGCTTCTTCATACGGTCAAACAACTGAGCAACCATTCAATCGCCCTGCAGAGATTAAAGGTACACCGAGACTCATTCATTATAGTCGCGAGGATTTTCTTGGTGATCCACAAATCTGGACTATGTGTCAGGATGCAGAAGGCATTCTCTATTTTGGCAACAATGATGGAACTCTCATTTTCGATGGGGCACGATGGAGTAAAATCACACTTCCGAACAACTCATCTATTAGAAGCCTCTTATATAGCTCAGATGGCAAAGTCTATGCTGGTGGATTCAATGATTTTGGAGTTATCTCAAAGGACGAGTTTGGGAACTATAATTATGAGTCCTACCTAAATCAGCTGCGAGCTGAGGAACGCAACCTGGAGAATATCTGGGATATTCACGAAGTACAAAATCACATCATTTTCAGAAGTTTTTCTAGACTGGTGGCCATTTCAGGCAACAAGGCTTTCACCATTCCTGCTGAAGGATTTTACTACTCTAGCGTAATCAACAACCAATTGTACCTGGCAGACCCGGAAGGTATCAAAACATTGAATCTGCAGACCTTTGAATTTGAAACACTAATTCTGCATTCCCAATTAGACAATGAATCAATTGCTGAAATTATCCCAGGACCTAATGATTCAACTATTAACATACTAACCAAACAAGGTTCATCATTCCACTACAACCTTGTCAAGAAAAGCCTGAGTCATTTTCGAGACTATCTCGAACGCAATTCAAGCAATCAACTTATCTCTGCCATTAAAAGCAGTGGCGGAAACTATTATATCGGTACCTTAAGTTCACAAATCATTGTTTTGAATGAAAAAGGAGACATCATATCCACTCAGGAGGATTTCCTTGAACTTCAAGACAATACCGTTCTAAACCTCTTTGAAAGTGCTGAAGGCAACATTTGGGCCTTACTAAATAATGGGATCGACTGCATCAACATTACATCCCCTGTGAGCGTATTATTTGAGAATGCCTCTGTTTTTGATGTAATCATTCGTGGGGGAAAGTTTTATGCTGCTACCAACCAGGGATTGTTTGTCTCTGAAAAAATCACCAACAATCCTTTTTTTACCAGCCTCAACTTCAAAAAAATTCCTGGTCTCGAAGGTCAAACCTGGTCTATTCAAATCATAAATGGCAAAATACTGTGCAGCCATG
>CEPX01040032.1_pt1 | contig 10054 bp, 12 predicted proteins | sample 361361 | NCBI WGS metagenome assembly CEPX01 (sample SAMEA2619974, study PRJEB7988) | marine metagenome | biome: marine biome (ENVO:00000447); feature: mesopelagic zone (ENVO:00000213) & marine oxygen minimum zone (ENVO:01000065); material: "saline water (ENVO:00002010), including plankton...
TCATCTATGATTTTATCATATTGCTTCTGAAGCTGTGTAAACTTAAAATTTTCTCTTTTTCCTAATGTCTCATCAGTTCCGTTCATTTCATCTCTATACGATGAATAAATAAAATCTTGTTCATTCCACTCAAACTTGTCAGAGTCTTCATCGGGAAAGTAAAGATTGGTCGCCTTTCCTGTTCTCGCAGTTGCAACATAGTGACGAGACGAAGAGTGCATATCTATAACAGTTGTTACTTCAGGGAATATTCTAGCAATCTGAAGATACATCTGATATGCTATTACATTATCTGTTGTAGGTTGAATTTGCTTGTCCATTCTTTGCCTAATAAAGTTTAAAATATCTTTTAAATTAAACCTTGCATAATAATGAGTTTCTAGACACCTTGGAAGTATTGTTCTAGCATCCATAATAGATATCTTTCTTGTATTAATCATATCGCAATATAATTTTTTTGCTTCTTCAACGTGCTTCTTCCATCTATCACTAAGCTCTGGACTATTTTCAACTGGACCTGGAACAAGAGCATCTGCATGAGATTGCCATCTATCACCAGTACACTGTGCAGAAAACGATCCTGTCCTATGTCGTATGAGATGAGTAACTGTCTGAAGATCGATACCTTCTATTCTAAATGTAAAATCTAGAGTTTCAAGGACTGTGGGCAGCGCTTTAAATTGAAGTGCAGCTTCAAGTGCTTGAAAAAGTTTCCAGTCTTCAACGTTATCTGGATTGTGCAATCCTGGCTCATCCTCCCATGTTGCATTAATAAATTGATATACCATCCTTCTAGATCTAATTGGATCTGGATGATCTAGAAGAACGACATTTATTGAATCAAGATCATTTTTAAACTCTGTTGTAGGGTCTTCATCAAACCTAAGATTCATTGGAAATGTTACAGGTTCAAGAGAATTATTAATAGGCATATAGTCTCCAGTAAGTGCTATAAAGAATTATAAACATAGTAACTCATATTTTTCAAAAATATATCTAAATTTTTAAAATTTATAAAATCTGAAGTAGATTATTCAGATCAGTATACATGTCACAATTTTTAAGATCTTCTAGTTCAGTATTGTAAGATTTCTTAGGAGAAAATACTTTTATACCGTGCTTTTCGTACTCTGTTGCATGCTTAGGCGAATCGTCAATTGCAAAAGCTATGGATGATGATGTCCAGTAATTAGACTTCATACACCATCTTAGTTTTTCTGAAGAAAAATCTATCTTGTCAAAATATATGTTATTCACTTCAAGCCATTCAAAAGTATTATAATAGCATCTCAAATTAGATGAGGGCCTAGCTGTTAAAAGATGAACAAAGTATCCCTTGTCTTTTAGACCAGTCATAAAGTCTCTTGCTAAAGCAACTGGTTCAAGTGAAAGAAACCCGTCATCTGATATAAAATCAAAAAATACATCTTCAGGATTTAAACCTGTTTTTTCCAACGCGTCTATAAAATAATATTCACTAGATCTTACATCAGTTTGAACGTCAAGTGATTCCAAAAGCCATCTTGAAAAACCAACTCTAAACTCACATAGCACATCGTCAATATCGACTATTGCAACGGAATTACCGTTCCATTGATTTTTTTCACATAATGAAGATGCCTTTAGATATTTATCCTTGGTTCTCCAGGCTGCTAAAAACTTCTCAGGCGATATATTCCACAAATTTAAAATTGCTATAATATATCTAACGACATCAACTGACTCAAATAAAATTTTATCAGAATCAGGTGTAAATGTTTCTCCTCGATGAGATTTATAATTAGTACCAGAAACAAGCTCACCTACTTCAGAATATAGAGCAAGTGCGAGAGTTTTTGTAAGATCGTCAATCTCTTTCGGTGTTAAATTTTCTGGAAGCCCAAGAATATCCCAGAAATAGCTCTGGTCTTTAAATAGATCCTGTAACACTTAATGCCCCTTTATCTGAGAGTGCTAGTATTATTGAATCGGGAAGCGAAGAATTAAATACTAGTGAGCTATTTCCGACAATGCCCCTCTCTTTAAACTGACTAAATTCAATAAATCCACTTATTTCTGTGCACTCCAATGTTTTTAGATGATCAATAATTTCGCAAATAGATTCAAATATTTGTTCATTTGAATTATATACTTTTAAAGTAATCATTGACCTTGTTTTAGTACCCTGTCTTCAACCTGCTATTAATTATGTCATCTTTTTTTCTATAGGCAGAAATAAGATCATCATCAGAGAAACCAGTTAAAACAAGTATGGATAAAAAATAATTAAATGCATCAACTATCTCTTCTAGAAATTCATCTTTGTCGAAGTCTGGTAGTTCAGTTTTTCTATGAGGTTTCCAATTCTTAAGATGCTGGATTGCTTCAAACATCTCCTCAACACCTCTCAGCGCCATATCTCTTACGTGTTGCTGATTTTTTTTTAAGGAAAGATCCAGTGGCCACTTTTCAGGAGAAGAGTTCATTGAAGCCTCTAGCCTTCTCATAAAAGACTTTCTTCTCTCAAATATTTCTGCGAGTCTGTCTTCCATTTTACTCTACACTAATTGATTCTTCTCTTAGCGTTGCAACTTTCTCTACAAGCTTTTGAATATGATTTTCTGAAATCTCTGCATAAGATTTTGAAAGATTAAGCTCAGATGTATCCTCATTGTAAAACACACGAAGCATTCTTAAATTATCTACGATATCCGTGCCTGTCAATATTGCAAGCTGTAAAAGTTTTGCTACTTGACCAATAACGTCATCGCCAAGCTTCATATCCGTATTTTCCATTTTTTCTCCTATAGGTGAAAATTACATTTATTTTAATATTATATACGATTAACTAGCCCATGTATCATATCATTTAAACTCATAGCTAAAAATATTTATAATGTCTTGAAATGCCAGTTTTACTTGAATTTTTTCCAAGGTGCCATAATACTCTGTGTAATGGTGATCAGACTTCCTTTGGAAACTTTTAAGACGATGAAGAATTTCTGATTTAATCTCTAATCGACTACATACATTTTCATAATCACTCTGTAAGCTTTCATATCTCATCACGTGATCTACATCTCTGTAAAACTCTTTAGTAATACTTGATACCCAGTCGATTACTCTACTTGCACCTTCACAACCTCGAGGGCCAGAATTAAAAATACCTACTGTTTCAATAAATGTAGAAAATTTACTCCTAAGGTCATCAATAGTATCTAGCGAGCTTGGATAAATATTGCAATTACCTGATGATGATTTGGCAAAAGAATTCCACCAAAAGTAAGAGACCATTAAATCCCATGGGTTTCTAACAATTGTAAACTTGTAATAGTCTAACCATGGGCTGTTAGTAATATTAAAAAGACCAACTGGTGAAGTATGTGCATGAAATTTATAGCTGCCGTCACTATTCTTAACATTTCTTTCAATATATCCAAACTTTTCTCTCTCATCTAAGAGATCAGATCCCGTTATAATATCGCTATCACCGCAGTGTGAAATCAACGATGCTTCAACACTACTTCCGGCAACTTTCATAGGCTTGTAAAAAATAAATTTATTCTTGTGAGAAATTATCATCTTTTTAAAAATACTATTTCATATTTAATTTTATAATAGTAATAAGGAAATAAATAATTGTTCAGATGAAAAGAATAGTCATATCAGATACACACATCGGAACGAAATTCTATAAGTCTGATTGTCTACTTCGCTTTTTAAAAAGTGAAGACTACGATGAAATAGTTCTTGCAGGAGATATTATTGATTTTATTAAGATTCCAGTATTTACAGAAAGGTGTCTTCAAATTATCCAGCAAATTGGAAAATCAAAGCAAATAGTTTATGTTGTTGGAAATCATGATGAATGTTTAACTTCTGTTATTGGAAAAACAATATCTGATATAAAATTCGTAAAGCAGTATAGCTTTGAAGAAAACGGTAGAAAATTTAGAATTGAACATGGCGATGCATATGATAGAGGCGCACTTGCCAATAAAATATTTATTACATTTCTTTCAGTAATACAAAACATGCTAGAATTTACATTTAATTTTGATTTTACAACATGGTGGACAGAAATTCAGATTAAAAAACACAAACTAAGAAGTATCATTAATATTCTTAGACACCACCCAAAAATTGATGTATTTATTATGGGCCACACTCATATACCAGAAGCATTAATATGGATTGATGAAAATCAACATATCAAAACTTATATTAATGCAGGCGACTGGGTAACTCACCAGACATATGTTACTATTGAAGACGGTGTTGCAAGATTACAAAAATTTGAAAATTCACCCTAGTAGTTATCAAATATAACACTAAGCTTTTTTGACTTTACTATATCTTTTGGAGAAATAACAGGTTCATCCATGTTGACATCTCCTCCCCACCTATCTTCCATTACCTTTCTAATTTTTGGAATCCATATATTGAAACTTCTAATTGTTCTTGTGTCACCAAGATAAATGTCAATATCATTAAAAATTTTCCATGTAGACTCAGAACAGTACATTTTATCATCAGACCATTTGAATGCTAAGTCATACCTTTTTCCTAGATATGACTTTCTAGCCTTCCATAGTAAATTCTTTTGATCATCTGTCAATCCTTCAAAATCATCATTCCCAGTGTATCTGAGAATTGTAAATTTCTCGTCTTCACCCCTTTCAATAAAAGCTTCTAGCTTTGTCATTCTTGTAGTTGAAATAGATTCAAATACATACGTGTTATTGCTTCCAACGAATACAACACCAACATGACTGTATTTTGACATTGTTCCGACTTGAATCATCAAGCTTTGACTTGACTGTGAAGTGTGTGCAATAATATCGCCTGTTTGCGGTGTATACTCATCACTTGCAAAAGCAGGGGACAAAAGCATGTGAATCAAAAGCATAAGTTTCATTTAAAACCTCTTATGGTAATTTTACAATTATATGCCTTTATTATACACACAATTTAAAAAAATTGCACGAATTTTATACTATCTTCTAACTTTGCTTTGCGAATCTCTTCTGTAAGTTAAAACATCTTTCTTATCAACAGTCTTTCCCTTGGCAAGAGTTTGAGGAAATAAAACTCTTGCGATTCGGATCATTGTTTCAGGTGCTGCTAGTAAAACCATTACATTTGATAAAACTTTTGACCAGCTTCCATATACACCTGTCAGTGCAACTTTCAATCCATATGTTCCACAATTATCATAAGCATAAGCATCTAGTCCAATCATATTTGTTATAATCTTAGGTAGCATTCCTGGAATCAATAGGTAAGGTCTCCACTCACTATCTTCACCTGCAAATTTCATTGCTCTACTATATACACACCCATCAACAATCAATGGGTTTCTAGTAGTTCCAGGATAACCCCCTTTTCTTAAAACTTTCTCAACAAGTCTTTCAGCCTCTTCAGGAGATATTGTATAGTTTCCGTTTTTCTTTCGTATAAGATCACATGATCCCAAATTTGATATTTTCGTTCTTCCGGGTACAGCTAATCCCATTTCCTTTCTAAGCTTGCTAGTAGTATCCATATCATCTGAAGCGTTTAGCTCATCCCATATGGCATCAGACATTTCATTCTCTAGAGCTGCAGGTGCTTTTCCTTTGTATCTTCCAAATTCACATGCAGTTGCTTTACCTACTGTTCCTCCATCTGTGGGCGGAAGGATTACTATTGTTCCGCCATGACCTTCTGGAATTTTTCTAACAATAGTCTTAATAATTGTTTTCATTGTAGATTTCTTGCTAGAATCCATTTTAGATGACTCAATTTTGTCAAAAACACTGTCTAAAATTGGATCAGATGCAGGACTAAATTCACCTGTGAAAATTATACACGGTGCTTTAATAATACCATCCTTTTTTCTTTTTTCTTTTTTTGCTGTTGAGCGTCGTTCTTTTCTTTTATCTCGTCTTTCTTCTTTCTTTCTTCTTCTTTCTTCTGCAGGATCATCTATTTCTTCTTCAGGCTCTATAGTAAAATCAAAATTAATAATAGCATTATAAGCAGAAGACCCCTTCCTAACCTTGTGTGGATTTTCACGAGTGCGCTCAGGGCGCTGTGGATCTTTGGTGACGTAAATATCATTACCATCTTTCATATACTCCCATTTACCGCCGTGCTCTGTTGCATACCCAACAGACTCTTCAATTACAGATTGTAAAACTTCAGAAATAATATTTCTTAATCGCTCTTCTGTTATTTTCACTTATATAATCCCTAGCAAATTATAAATATATCTTTTTCATAACTATTATTCTAAAGACATCATACTATCATAAGCTTTTAGTTTTAGATCACTTAGTCTCTTAAGATATTCAGTTCTTCTTAGTACTTTAAAAGCTATATTTTCAGCAGAGTATGGTCCGCTTTCTGATTCAAGACCTATTTGTCTCATTCTACCTATTCTATCACTAATTATCTCACCTAAAGACAATGCTTCCTCATCGCTATCATTGAAAATATCCTCTGCAATCTCAATCTGATTCATTATAGATGCTGCTTTCTTTTTAACTAATGGTACATTAATTTTAAATAATTGCTCAGGTGACGGTATTGAGAGCCACTCCTCTCTAGTGATAGAGTAAACTCCTCTATCTCTGTCAGAATGAACATCTCCTATATTTTCAACATAGATCTCCACTTCATATCCTTCTATTGTAATATCATGTCGTAAATTCCACAGCCCTCTTTTATAATTAAAGTACCCTCTAACAAGATCCTCATCGTCATCAAGCTGGTAAAAATCAACTACAATATGAAGATCTACATCAGAATATTTTGACCAATTATAATTTGCTAATGATCCTGTAATGTGTACATCATGGACATCAACTTGAACAGTAAGGCTTTCAATAAAATTACCTACTATTTCTAGTAATCGTCTTCTAACTTGAGGTCTTAGGCTATCGTTTTTTTCCCACAGTGCAGGATTGAGTGTAGATTTTAAATCAAAACCAGCAACTGGAACATCAGAGTCTGATATCTCCTCTGAGAGAAAGTATATGTCATGAATATCCATACCTATAAATATCTAGCTCGTTACGTATAAACTATCTATTCGCATATGAAACTACGCTTGAATAGACACGCTTAGCTGTCTACATGTCATCTTCACCCTGCCGTCGTTGTTGTTGTTGAGCTCGTCGCCATTTTGCTGTGTAGATTGCGTCATCCTTTTTTTCCCTCTGTGCCATCCAATTTATTTGTTCTATAGCTTCGCCATGGGCTCCGCGAAAGACCTTTTTTCCCTCTTTGTCCACATATTCCTCTATATCTGGATTAGCTCTGAGTGCCTGAATGGCTAGGGTGATCATCTCAAGCGTCATCTTAACATCGTGTATTGCCTGGTGGTGTCCTTCTGATTCTAATCCGAACCCACTTCTTACTGGTGCTAGACCGCTTCGTCCACGGGACGCGTCTAAGAATTTTATTGCTGCAGGATCTTTTATGTGTTTTAAAGTCTTCATCAGTGGTGTGAGAAATAGCCGGTTTATCCTTAATGTATCTACAACAGTGTATCTTTGAATTTGCTGTTTAAATCTAGCAGACAGCCACTTGAGATCGAATGCAGCATTTTGAATTACTAAAACAGGATTGGGATATGACTCTATAAACCTAAAAAGAGAATTAATCGCTACCTGCTCATCAATATACTCTTTGTCCCAGTCCCAGTAATTGGTATAATCGAGAGCTTGTGTTAGCGTCCACTCCCAGCCACGGGATTCAATCTCTTCAGATGTTAAGTTTTTTTCACGCTCAAGTTGCTCTTCTGAGTCTTCGTGGAGCGTAATCTTTTCATGATATTCACCGATCACTTCGGGAACCCGTACCCAATCATTAGGTTTAACTGCAATAGCTGCTATCTCAGTTAGCTGACCCTCGTGAACAGTTCTAGATAAACCTGTCGTTTCTGTGTCTAAAACTATCCACGTATTATCACCAAGGTTAGTAATGTAGGTGAGCATGTCTTCTAAAGACATTCCAACATATTGAGATTCTTTAATAATCTCTTCCTTGATTATCTGCCTAAGATTATTAAGTGTTATTTTCATAGCGCCTCAATAATAATTATCTACAAAAAAAGTGATATTCTATTAGTTTTTAAATGTCTAATTTCTATCTAGACAATACATTGGTGTATTTTTAACCTGATGGAGTAATTTTGGCAAATCTAGTCCTGCACAATCTATTTTACCCTTTGTAAAATTGTAGTGATTACAAAATCCGTGAAATTTACCTTTAACACATTCATCATATACACCAGTACACAAGCCAAGATCAAGTTGACCTGCGGAATTTTTAGGATAATTTAACGGTATTCCAATTCCAATATGAATAGCTTTCCAAAGTGTTTTAAGTGCTTCAAGTTGAACTGGATAAAAATCTAAAAACGGATCTAGTGTTCTTCCGTGCACAATACCATTCTCCTGAATGGGTCTCTCACCGAAACCATGTTTGACATACCAGTCTTGATATTTAAGATAATAAGCATTAGATATCTCTACACCTATCCCGTTAGAATTTCCCCCGACTCCATTACTAATTCCTGCATGCCAGGCCTTGTGCTGAGTATCTAATAACTGATATATCGTTCCATCGTTATCAATACAAAAGTGAACAGATACACCTCGTCTGTTCAAGACTTTTTCGCAAGACTCAGCACTGAGACATACATCCCAGTGATTGACAAACATTGTTGGTTTTCTGTCTTCCTTTCCAGAGAGATCTGTATAACAGCCTTTATTAGATTTTAGTCCATCATCTTCATTCCATAAAATCACATTATCCCACTCAATTGGAATAAAGTGACCATTGTGAACTATATATTTATCATCGTCATTGTATGAGTTTCTTTGTCTTGATGGCGCATAATCAGAAATATTTACTTCTCTCTCAGTCCAAATTCGTCTATATGTCATCGGTCCAACAAGACCGTCTGCTTTTAAACCCATGGATTTTTGCCATTTTTGAACTGCTTTTACTAAATTATTATCGAATTCTTCGCATCCAAACCAAGATGTATTCCAGCCTAAGCTATCTGAACTTGATTTATTATAAAAGTCTTTATCCACACTCACCTTCCAATTCTAATTTCTTATACCTGTCTTTTACTTTATCACTTATGGGAATAGGTTCACCATCGCCATCAACTCTCAAATAAGTAATTTCTGTTTCACAAACTGTCTTTTGTGTTCCGTTGTATGGGCTATGTCTTCTTGCTTCTAGTTTGATAATAATTGATGTATTTCCTACACTCAAGACATGACCATAAATCTTAATAAGGTGTCCTGGCCTAACGGGTTTCTTAAAGACAGTCTCAGCCATCTTTAATGTAACCATTCTAGGTGTATCACAACACTGACCTGCAAAAGCTCCGCCTGCTTCATCTAACCATGAAAGCATAACACCCCCAAATAAATTTCCGTGAACTCCAATATTCTGACCTTTACAAATATGTGTTGAAATAAGCTCCATTAATTACTCAAGATCAATATCTACGTTAACATTTATACTAATTTTAGGAATTCGAATCTGATTTGCCATTCCGTGCTTTTTCGCCTCAGCAGCATCTAAAAACCAGTCAGCATGACTTTTTCTATGAACGATTTTTAAAAAATAATCATCCTTCTTGCCACAATTTCTAGCCATCATAGTGTATACAATCTGGTTTAATCTGTCTGTTTCTTCTGCGCTTACTTTAATCTCCTCTACTTTTCCCCATGCCATGCTAGATACATCGTGAATCATTATAGTAGCATCTGGATCCATAAAGCGAAGACCTTGCTCACCAAAAGAAAATAAAATTGCGCCGCACGACATAGCTTTCCCTTCAATGATTGTTGCAACTGGTAATTCAGAATTTTTAATTGCACTAATCATAGCCATAAGTGAATAAACTTGACCACCGTATGAATCAATTACAACTGGTATTACTTTTTGACCAGTATTATGTGCAAGTGATATCTGATCTTGAAATTCTTTAGCAGCTTTTTCATCAAACTTATTGACTCTCACTATTACAGGATTTTTTCTTAGTTCTATTTCTTTAATTAAAGGA
>CEPX01040870.1_pt1 | contig 10049 bp, 13 predicted proteins | sample 361361 | NCBI WGS metagenome assembly CEPX01 (sample SAMEA2619974, study PRJEB7988) | marine metagenome | biome: marine biome (ENVO:00000447); feature: mesopelagic zone (ENVO:00000213) & marine oxygen minimum zone (ENVO:01000065); material: "saline water (ENVO:00002010), including plankton...
CTGCTGATAAACTTCCCTCTTGCCTTCACAATCACTTCATCTGCATTCTTGGCGGTAAACTGCATCACAACTGCGGTTACATAATTCATAAACGGCTTCCCACCAATAAAGATACTATTGTCTTCAGCCATGTTTCTCACCCTCCTTGTTTTAAGCAAAACACAACGTATTCTGCTTTATTTCTTGCTTTTAGTTAATCTAGTTACATATCCGGCAATAATGTTCTTAATCTTCTTGCTATGGATAATAGCTAACTCATTAACAAGTACCTTATTCTCTTTAAAGTCACCTTTAAAAGCATCCTTATTCTCTTTAACAAGCTTATGAGTGATTCTCTTAATAAGTTTTGTTTTAATTCTTCCCATAGTAAACAAGATATAAGGATTATTTATAAACATTATGCTTTTTCAGTATAAAACCTGCTTTCAGCAGGATTCTGCCACTAATTTAGCCCCTAAACTAACCGTCATCTCATTAACATCCTTCAACGGGTTAATCTCCACCAAATCCAGCATCTTAAGATTCCTTAACAATTTCAGCCTATTAAGGAAATACAACATATCTCTTGATGTTAACCCTCCAGGCTCCATATACCCGGTTCCCGGAGCAGAGCTTGGATCAACAGCATCAATATCCATAGAAACATACAAACCATCAAAATTCTTAGCAACCGACATAACAGCCTCACTAACTTCTCTAACACCTTCAGCAGAAATCTCCTTCATAGAATAAAATTTAATTCTATTCTGCTTAAGAAAAGCATACTCCTCCTTATGCCAGTTTCTTAAACCTACAATAATCACATTCTCTTTCTTCAAAACCCCTTTCTCTATAAGCACTTTCAAATAATCCTCATGCGTAGGCGGCTCAAAATTATTCACACAATCAGGATGCGCATCAAAAACAACCAGTCCAGGGTTCTCAAACCCTTCAGCAAAAGCCTTAAACCCTGAAAAAGTAATAGAATGGTCACCACCCAACAGCATAACCCTATCAGTTTCTTTCACACTTTCTTTAACAGCATTAAAAATATTAGTATTAGTCTCTTCTATATTCCCTTCATTAACTTTAACATCTTTCACCTTAAAAAAGGGTAGCCTGCCATCTTCATTAAGGTAAAACTTCTTAATCCTTTCCAACACTTTATCAGGAGCCTTCTCAGTACCTTTATTCTTCCCAAGGCTTCCTCCTGAAAAACCTGCTTTTAATAGTATCATAGCATAGAAAAACAAAGAATTCTATATAAATCTTATAGTCAAACGCACTTCAGTTTCCCACTAATCTTATCAATCTTCTCTTCCTCATCAGGTCCAATCCCTAAACAGGTAACAGTCCCAGGCTCAACAACAGTATGCCCAGCATCCTTAATCAAAGAATTAACCAATCCAAGCTTATCAGCCTGCTTCTTAAACTTAAGCAATTCATCAAGATTCTCTACTTTAAGAACAACCTTCTTCATCCCCAATGACTTCCACTCTTCAACAACCTTCTTATCACTATTCAAAGCGCAATCAGTAGAAGCATGTGCTACCTGGACAGCCAACTTACCCTTAGGCAGCTTCAAATCCTTCCTAATTAGTATAACCTGTTTCAATGCCATTTACTTAACTCTATTTTAATAGTTTATAAAATTTTTCAATACGGCTGCCGGGACTTTCACCAACTTCTTTATTTCAAAAAAGCTGTTTTGAACCCGGGTAACAAGCTTTCTCCTTTTAATGGGAAGCTCGTATCATACCGCTAGATCACAGCCGTGTTTATAAACTAAGAACAAACAGAATTATTTAAACATACCGAATAAAAAACAGAAAAAGAAAAAAATAAAATATATCTTCAGATAATATTAAGCATCCTTAGATTGAACAGTCTTTCTACCATTACCCTTTGCTCTTTCAACAGCTCTATTAACCATTGACTCAACACTACCGCTCAAAGCTTCAACAAAATTTCCGCCTGTATTACAACCTGCGCCCTTAACTATTTCCTTTATTTTACTTGCTACAACTAAAACTTCTCCCATTTTATATCACCTTGTTTCGTTTTTAACATATAATACTCTTAAAGAGTGAGATAAATATAAACTTTATAAATGTTTTTATTCTTTTTGGGGCTGCTACCCATTAAAAGAGTATGTTAGCCTCATTATAGTAAACATTCCAACAAGGAATATCACCACAAGCCCTAAAACTTTCGGATGGAAAAGTGTACTAAAAAAAGCACCTTGTCCCTTTGTTCCTATATCTCCTGGATCTCCAGTTTCTATTACATTTTCATCTTCATCATATCCAAAAGGCGTGCCACCTTTCTGCCCTAAAACATATGATAAAGATCCAATACCTATTATAATCGAGATTACAATAAACCATGTTACAATAGTTCTACCCTCACGTGCATGCAACAGACTCATCACATCCGAATCTGTGGCACCAAATACTTTAAACACCATTAAGCTAAAGAAAATAAAAATAAACACAAACAAAAACCATGGAACCATGGTATCTATCATTTCTCTTATTGTGGGAGTTATGATTACAACAAAGCCTGCCACCAACGCAATCGCTCCTATCAAACTCTTATTCTCTCCAAACGACTTTGTATACAATAAGCTTCCATAAATAATAACAAAAGTCAAAAGAAAAGGTAAAATAATAGAAAACTGCTTTACCAATCCCACATCAAGAGGTGTAGCCATTTTCTATTTCTTGGCAAGGTCTCCTACTTTCTTTATAATATTCCCTAACCCTATCTTATCCTTCTTATCCCTGGGTTCCTTTGTAATCCACCATATCACTATTCCAAACGCAAGAATCACCAACACAATAGACATTGTTTGATCATTCAGCCAGCCTTCAAACAGCTTTGGTATCTTCCATCCCCATCCAGCGGCTGCTCCAAAGATATAAACTATAGCAACAAATGCGGCAATTGCAATCCATCCTGCAAGGCTTGTTTCCATAAACTCTATATCTTTGCCAAAAGCTCCTATTAATATCAATAGCATTATTATTGCCACAATTACCACAGAAACATGCGGAATAGCTTGGTTGATTATATTCACAACATCAGCAGGTCCTCCTGGATTCGTAACATGAGGCAGTACAACCAACAACGCTACTATAAGCGCAATAATCACATGAATATTCTTTTTATCTCCTCCAATCACCTTCGTCTTTTGCAGAATAGCAAAAATCACCGTAAATATCAACAGAAAAGGTAACAAAGCATCTAACATACCCCAACCTTCTAATGTTGTAAAAAATTCTTTAAAATTAAGACCTGCCATTTTTTAATCCTCCTTTTTTTCCTTTTTTGACGATTTAGGTTTCTTCTCATCCTTAGTTATATAAAACATAAATCCTATAATAACCAATAAAAGTATAACAGAAGCAACAGCTTTGCTGCTCCAATGAGTTGACATAAACCTCCAGAACCATTCAAGCCAACTCTCTCCGCTCTTTGTTTTAATAGCTTGTAAAAATATTGTAATAATTCCTATAAACATTATTATCATAAAAATGGTATTCCATGGTTTATTCAAAAACACGCCATCCTTGAAATCTTCAGCATTATAAAACGATCCAACAAGCAACAGAAAGAATATAGAAAGCATCAACAATATAACAACCTGTGAAGAAATATCTGAGATAATCTCAACCAGCCTCGAAGAAGCAATCACCATAAATCCTATCACAAAAGAAGTTATAGCATTAAGGTTCTTTCTTGTAACTTTTACTCCATCAACCTCCTCCGTGCCAAACACTTTCGTCTTCTCAAGAATAGCAAAAACTATTGTAAAAACTAATAAGAATGGCAAAACCACATCATAAATGCCTATCTCACCAAAAAATACCAATGCTTCTCTAAACGCAGATTCTTGTGCCATAATACTTTTTTTATGATAAGAATTATATATAAAACTTTCGTTAGTAAGAAAATTCCTCAAATAGGCAGTAAAAGTCTAAATTTATCACTTCAGGCAATTTAATTTATATTTCTTAGTGACTAAAAATTTATAAACCCAGTGTATTCTCTCTTTTCTATGGAAACATTTGATACATTAATCATAGGCACAGGCTGCGCAGGCTTTGGAGCTGCCATCTACTGCGGAAGGTTCAACCTAAAAACATTAATCCTTGGAAAAATAATGGGCGGAACAATCAACACAACACATTCAGTTGAGAACTATCCTGGCTTTGCCCAAATTGGTGGCATGGCTTTAGCCAATAAGCTAAAAGAACATGCTATGAAATATGACATAACTCTCAAAGAAGAAAAAGTAACTAAAATAAAAAAACAAGCCACTTTATTCAATATCTCAACAAAAGAAAACAATTACCTAACAAAAACCATCATCTTCTGCACAGGCACAAAAGTAAGAAAGCTAAACATTCCTGGCGAAAAAGAATTCACAGGCAAAGGCGTGCACTACTGCGCCTTATGCGATGGTTATTTTTATAGAAATAAAATAATAGGAGTTGTAGGAGGCTCAGACTCAGCAGCAAAAGAAGCTCTTTTACTCTCACAGTATGCAAAAAAAGTATACATCATCTACAGGAAAGAAAAAATCCGTGCAGAACCTATAAGTTATAATAAAGTCATTGAAAACAAAAAGATTGAAATCATCACCAACACAAACATCCTCGAAATCAAAGGCGACAAATTTGTAAATCAAATAATCTTTGACAAGCCATACAAAGGAAAGAAAGAATTCAACATAGATGGATTATTCATTGAAATTGGCAGGCTTCCTCTTTCAAGCTTGGCAAAAGATTTAGGAATAAAAACCAATCAAAAAGACGAAATCATAATCGATAGAAAATCAAAAACCAATATCCCTGGATTATTTGCAGCAGGTGACGTTGTAGACACAGCTTTCAAGCAAGCCATAACAGGCGTTGCTGAAGGGGTCATGGCAGCCCACTCAGCTTACAATTATCTAACCAATAAATAAAAATTACTATGATTACTACTTTCATGATTCTCGGACTGATTATAATCTTCCTTGCAGGCATAACCTCAGGATTAACCGGCTTTGGCTTTGCCCTTGTATCAGTGCCTTTAATGATGCTCTTTCTTCCTTTAAAGACAATCACTCCTATCATCCTTCTGCTCCAAATACTAATCAATCTATTCCTCTTATTTGAAGCAAGAAAATTTGTTAATCTAAAAAGAATCTGGCCATTAATACTAGTAGGCATATTAGGAATCCCTCTTGGAACTTACCTCTTAATATTTTTAGACGTCACTATACTAAAAATATCTGTTGGCTTAATTATTATCTTATTTGCTATAGCTTTCTTAATTGGTTTCAAGAAAGAAATAAAAAAAGAAAAGTCCGCCTTTGCCATAGTAGGCTTTATCAGTGGAATCTTAAATGGAAGCACTGCAATGGGTGGTCCTCCAGTTGTACTATTCTTCACAAACCAAAACATAGAAAAGCGAATATTCAGGGCAAACCTAATAGCTTACTTTACCGCCCTTAATCTAATAACAATCCCTTTCTTTCTGATAGGAAATCTAATAACCCTAGAAACAATCGGCTACACAGCATTATTCATGCCAGCTTTATTCTTGGGAGGATTAACTGGAACCAAGCTTATCCACAAGATAAATGAAAAACTATTCAAGAAGATTGTGTTAATCATCATCATCGTCTCAGGTTTACTATCAACAGCCTCCGGTTTAGGAATAATTTAAACAATAAATTCTTTAATGGTTATTTCCATTAGCCACAAGAACTCTTATCCTACCAGCATGCTCAAACTTAAAACGGTCATACTTTCCGAGGAATTCTCCATCAACTTCTAATTGAACAGGTACTGAACTATCTATCACTAAACTTTCTGCTTTGTTATTATAAACTCCAGGATTCTTGATATGATTTCCTGTATAAACTGCAGGCAGGTTCTGAAGTATTGTCCCTAAGTTTTCCATAATACATAAATCCATCTGTCCATCATTAGATACAGCATTTGGGGCTATTTTCATCTTATCAGCGTAAAGTGTGATATTAGAAACAACTCCAATATAAACATCCTTATCAACCTCTTCTCTATCAATCTTAAGTCTCATACTATTAGGAGTATACCTGAAAATAACTCTCAAAGCGCCAGCAACATAAGCCATCTTCCTTTTAAAGAAACGTCTCTTATCTCTCTCTTCTAACACCGCTGCCCCGAACCCCATGCATCCAAAACCCCAAAGAATTTCTTTTTCATTTACTCTCCATGCATCCATCTCTTCTTCAGTTCCTTTAATCAGATTATCACAAACATTATTCAGGTTGCCATAACCGCATTCTTCAGCAATGTTGTTAGCAGAACCTCCAGACAATGCAACTAAAATCTTATCCTCTCTATACCTATTCTGCATTAGCCCATTCATTATAGCATTATTCGTACCATCTCCTCCGAATCCAAATATAACTTCATGCATCCAATCTTTTCTAACTATCTCTATAGCTTCTTCTCTTGTTGTAGGAGTCTCTACATCACAATAAAAACCTGCGCTTCTAAGAGAATATATTACTGGCTCAGATTTCTCCAATGCCCTTCCTTCATTAGCGTTAGGATTCACTATCACTAACGGCTTCTTTATTCTATCTGATAGACTCATTAAAACACAGAAATAGGCACGAGCTTATATTCTTTTTGGTGTAATCTAAACTAAGAACTCTTCACTCTCTCAACAAAATCTCAACAACATTAGCAAACGCAGGCCTTGTAATAAAAATGCCAATACTAACACCAATAATAGTTGTAAGTGCAAACCCTTTCAACAATCCAGCACCTGCAAAAATAAGTGGCATCATAGCCACAACAGTAGTAAGATATGCAGCCGTAATAATAAAGAACGCCTTCTTAATCCTCTTCTTCCAGTCAAATATCTGTGCAGATTTCCCGCCAATAGTCTCATCAGCAATCACAATCTGATGGTCAACTCCAGTACCAATAGCAATAATAATACCAGCAATCGCCGGCAAATCAATATTCCATCCAATAATTGAAGCAACCCCAATCAGCAGGACAACCTCTGAAATCAAACTAACAGTCATTGGCACAGTAATCTGAATCTTTCTATATCTCAAAGAAACCATCACTGCAACGCTTATTAAAATCAATAATCCCATAAAAAGTGCATTCTTAACAAACTCTTCACCCAGGACAGGAGAAACATTATCAGTCTTAACAATATTAAGTTTCACAGGAAGCGAACCAGTAATCAACATAGTCTGCAGCTTCTTCATATTCTGCAATGAATTATACACTGCCTCCTGATTAGTAGCTCCTCCTCCTGAGCCTGAAATCTGTATATCTGTCACAGCTCTTCCTTTCAAATCAGCGCCAATATTAAGCTGGTCAACCTCCTTATCATCAAGATAAAGATACAGCTTCTCGCTAAGATACTCATCATTATTTTCAACAATAACCTCCAAATCCCTTGTAAGGCTTGCCTGCCTCTCAGCAGCTTCAGGACTCAACGATATAGAAAACCTAAACCTACACACATAACCTCCTCCTTCAGTAACTCCGCAGCCTCTGCCAGGGTCAATTCCTGAACAATCTGCGCTTCTGCAAACATAAGTAATATCTTCTCCTCCTCTAAACACCGTATTATTCCCTACCTTTGCTTCAAACTTGCCCTGCTTTGCAATAAGCTCTTTAACCTCTTCCTCATTAGCTCCTGCAAGCTCAATAAGGATATATTGGTTGCCTGACAAATCATTTGAACTCCTAATCACAACATCACTCAACCCATATACATTAAGCCTTTGGTTAAGGCTTGAAATAAGATCATCAGTATAAGTCTTTGAAACCTTCTCTTCAGGCTTAAGCAAAACCCTAACCCCTCCTTGTAAATCAAGCCCCTGCTTAACATTAGTCTTAGGAGGATTATACACTCTCAATCCAATATCTTCAACGCCAAGAACATAAGTCTCCTTCTTATGCTCCTCCACAATCTTTGTAACATTCTTTGTCTTATTAGTAGCCTCATCAAAAACTTCTTCAGTCACTATCTTTTTAATTGTCTCATTCAACACAACTTCTTCAGTCTCAGCCCTAGTTAACAGTTTATACAATCCTCTATTAGTCTTAACATGGACAGTCTGATTAATCTCCAGCTTTTCTACAACATCATAATACTCTTCAACATCATTAATCACAACATTATTTATAGCCAATATCCTTTCTCTGTTCATCGGCCTTGCATTCGGAGCCGGGCCTACAATCCCTGCAATAGAAGCTGATGAATTCACAACAACATTTCTTATAGTAACACCTTTAACATTAAGATTAGGAGCTATAGAAACAACAGCCAAAACTAAACAAATTATTAAAATTATTATCCTGGGATTCGTAAAAATCTTCTTAATCTTCCTATTCATATTCTCCCTCAACATCACTGCCTGACTTTTCTTCATATGGCTTCTGCTTCCTTTCCACATAAAGTCTTAACAACCCTGCATTCTGTATCCATGTATTAATCAGGTCTATGCCAAGGCCAATAAGCAAGATAATCATAATCTGCCTAATAACCTCAGATTGAGTAAAAATTAAAGCAGTTAATATAGCAACTATAGTTGTCCCGCTCATCATAAGCCCTGTTCTCATTGCTCCCTTAATCTTCTCAAACACAGTGCCTTCAGTCACCTTAAGCACTCTTGTTGACAACAATATATCAGTATCAACAGAATAACCAATCAACATAAGGAACGCTGCAATACCAGCAGTTGACAGCTTAATCTCTAACAAATTCACAATAACCAATGTTTCTATAATATCTGAGAATGCTGACAAAATAACAGCAATACTTGGCACAAAGCTCCTAAAATAAATAAACACCACAATACCCATAAACAGAAACGCAATTGAAATCGCAACAATAGTTTCCCTAAAAAAGCTCTCACCCAATGCTGAGCCAATAACTTCAATAGAATAATCATTCTTTCCTATGCTAAGCTCTCTCTCTACTCTTTCAAGGAATTCATTCAATTCACTAATCCTTTCAGGATCAACATCAGCTTCTATAATAATCCCTGAACTCTGTCCTATCCTTGACAACTCTCTAATATTAATATCATATTCAGGAAAACTAGCCAAAAGAGTCCCTTGAAGCTCTTCTATGTTAACCCCCTGAACCATAGGGATAGTAATAGTAGTCCCTCCTTTCAATGAAATGCCCTTTTCAATAAACTCACCAGTAGTAGAATACTTATAGAAAATAAGCACCAATGCTATGAAAAGCAACACAAAAGGTATAATTAACAGCTTCTTATACTGCTTATCATAAACCTTCATGAAAAACCATTCCTTTTTATCTTCCATACAACTATAGAAAACAGATTTTTTATTTAAATCTTTATGTTTAAGCGGCTTCATCCAAAGAGAAGGTTGCTATCAATAATGTGAGCTTTATCAACTTTAAGAATCAAAGCTGGAAAGGGGTCGTCCCTTACGGGGAACCCAACTCCTCTATTTTAGGAAGCAGAAAGCGAGCCCGATGGCAACCCGAGCTATGCGAGTCTTTGGATGAAGCCTATTTAAGTGCATAACTCAAGCGTCACAGTAATCATTCCTCCTGGGATAGGAATAGGTTGGTTCTTGCTCTCTTTAGACCCAACACACTTAATTCCAAAAGGAGCTATCTCTGGCAATGGAGTCCCTCCTTTCTGCACTTCAAAATAATAATCCGCGTCCAATCTCCCCCATGCTATAAGAGTATCATCAAAAATTGTTTGTATCACACTCCGTGCATAATCACATGAGTTATCCACTCCGCAGGTAATTTGTGGTGTAGAAGCGCAATCTTGAATCAGCTGCGTAATTGTAGCCCCTCCTGCGCAATCCGTGCTGGTCTTCAGCAATGTATTCAGCATATTAGCAGCCCTCACCGTATTTGTATACGCCTTTCTTGCCCCTGACGTAGACGGTTGCAAAGCAGTAAACTTAACAGCAAACAAAAGCCCTAAGCTAATCAGTATAACAACCAATGCCAGGCCCATAATTTCCATCTGGGATTTTTTATTGTTTTTCATCTTATGGAGTTCC
>CEPX01074305.1_pt1 | contig 10047 bp, 10 predicted proteins | sample 361361 | NCBI WGS metagenome assembly CEPX01 (sample SAMEA2619974, study PRJEB7988) | marine metagenome | biome: marine biome (ENVO:00000447); feature: mesopelagic zone (ENVO:00000213) & marine oxygen minimum zone (ENVO:01000065); material: "saline water (ENVO:00002010), including plankton...
TATCACAGGAGGCATGCTAAGTACTCTACCCTTAGAATCAAGCCACACAGGAACTTCTTTTTTATCAAGCAGATGAGCATACTCTTTCCCTTTTGGATGAGAATCTAGTATCTGTGATATCGTTTTCTCCGCTGAATTCTCGAGAGCCTGAAACTTCTGAGATCTTGGGACAGTAGTATACTTCAAGGGAAATTTAATTTCAGACATATCATGTAAGCCCATCGCAACCTTGCTTCTATTTCTTCCATGAGTCATATGAAGCTTATCCTGCAGATTCATAATTGATTTCAATGAAGAATTAGTGAATTTAATTCCTTTAACAACAGCTGCAGCAGAATGTGGGCGAACAGATTTAACTTTAGGACTCACACTATACTTATAACTAGAGTTATTAACCTTGTAATTCCTCAACCCTTTCTTAATCCCTAAAAATGATGAGAGTGCGCGAGCAAACCCTTCTTCAGAAAGCATGTCCGGTCTGTTAGGAAAAATCTCAACATGTATCTCATTCTTTGTTATCTTCTCCAAGTCAGTTCCCAAAAGAGGTATAACCTCAGAAAGTTGCTTATCAGTTATTGTCTTCCCAACAAGTTTCAACATGTCCTTTTTATCTAATGTTATCGTAGGCATTTTATCTCAACCAAACTTTTGCATCCCTCAACTGTTTCAGATCATTTTTGTAAAGATTTCTTATATCTGTTATTTTGTAATATTCTGATATGCTCCTCTCAAGACCCTGACCCCACGCAAGAACAGGGATGTCTTTTCCCATTAGGGGAATAACAACTTCAGGCCTTAATATTCCAGCGCCACCAAGCTCAATCCACTTCTTTTTAACAGGATGATACACATCAACTTCTAGGCCTGGTTCAACATAGGGAAAATACCCCGGTCTCACTCTTATCTTATCATAACCCAATTTTTTGTAAAATTGTTTCAGATAGCCTATAAGATCCTGAAAATTAGCATTAGGATCCACCACTATACCTTCAACTTGTGTTAATTCAAATAGATGTGACCAATCAAGAGCTTCATTTCTAAAGACTTTTGAAACAGAGAAAAACTTTGCAGGCAGATCTGATTCTTTTAAGTCAGCAAGGGTCTTTGCAGATAATGGGGTTGTATGAGTCCTCAATACAGACTCTTTCGCAATTTTCTCGCTCCATTCAGATTTCCACTTCTCCTCATGAACTTTTTTCACGCTTGCTACAAGTTTCTTATCAGGAAGTTTTGAAGAACCTTGCAGAAAGAATGTATCTTGCATATCCCTCGCTGGATGATCTTGCGGAGTAAAAAGTGCATCAAAGTTCCAAAAAGATGATTCCAAAATCGGACCGGACATTTCCTTAAAGCCCATATCCATCCAAACTTTTCTTATATAATTTGCTGCCTGCGAAACGATATGTCTCTTAGCCCCATAAGCATCACCAGCTGAAATCCTAACATCATATCTTCTAAACTTCTTATTTTCCCATGTCCCTCTCTTCAACATCTCGGGAGTTAATGTATCCACAACGTTTTCATCCAGCTTAACTTTCATAAGTTGCTCTCCCAGATCTTTCAGATTAACAGTATAAATTTTCTGCTGTTCAATTTTTACAACATCCTTTCTTTTCAAAAGTTCACCAAATATCTTCCTTTCTTCACTAGAAAATAATTTTGTTTCACGTGGCAAGGATTTCAAAAGTTTTTCCCCTTTTGATGGAGTATAAAGCTGCTTCTTTCCCTTATCAGTTATAGTTATCTCCCTGCCAAGTTCAATCATCCCCCCTCTCTTCAACAATCCAAGAGATATTGAAGTTTCATCCTTATTCAAGCAAGCAATATCTTGAACTTCTCCAAGTGTCAAAGATCCATGATTCATCAAAGCCTTCAAAAATCTGCGTTCTGGCAAGCCACTTTGAGAATAGAATTCACCATTACTACCAAGCATAGCTGTTTCTTTAACTTCAAGATTTAATGAGACGGCTCCCTTATCCTCAAGCCATTGAAGGGCTCTCATAGCATCAACAGGTTTCATTTCAGCATTAGAAGCAATTTCAGAAGCACCTATATTGTTTTTAAGGAATCTAAGAATCTTTCTCTCCAAGGGGTGTAGAGATTCAACCACCTCATCCAGTCTTTTCATATGGTTTCAATTAAGCCATATATTTATAAATGTTACATTGAGCACACAATTAGAGGTTTAAAAGTGGCAAAGAAAACGCAAAAAAAGAAGGCAGACAGAAACACGAGTGGACGGAAGCAAATTCCAAAGACACTTAGTTACATTCTACCTTGTATAATTTTTGTTGCCATTCTTATAATAATTGGAGGGAAAACAAGTATGGAAATCGTAGAAGACGGAAGCAAAGTTAAGGTACATTATACTGGCAAATTACAAGATGGCAGTGTGTTTGACTCTTCGGAGGGCAAAGACCCGCTTGAATTTGTCATCGGAGCCGGCCAGATGATAAAAGGTTTTGAAGAGGGAGTTATGGGTATGAAAGTTGGAGAAAAAAAGACAATAGAAATACCCGCTGACAAAGCTTATGGTCAAAGGGATGAGTCAAGGACAGGAGAATATCCAAGAGAAAATATTCCTGAAGGAACCACATTATCAGTTGGTGCCAAAATGGTGCTAAAATCTCCAGACGGAAACGTAGGAATTGCAGTCATAAAAGAGATCAAAGATGATGTTGTAGTTCTTGATTTAAATCACCCATTGGCTGGCCAGGACCTCATATTTGAGATTGAAGTTGTAAGTATTGAAAAAGCCTGATTAGCAAAAGATTTAAACTGCAATTTGTTGAGTTTCCCAGGATGAGGTGTATAAAAAAGTTCAGTTTTTTGTTGCTTTTTATTATTTCTATAGCTGGAATCGCAAGTGCTGAGATGGTCGTAAATGGACCAGAGCAGACAAGCGCAAACATAGGTGATGAGTTAATCATTAATGGTTATGTTCTTCTTGAAGAAGATATCATAGGGCTTCTAAAATTTAATCTAAATTGCGCTGGTGATTCATCAGCTCTTCTTGTAAAGAGTATAAGCCTAAAGGCAGGAGAAAAGAAGGACTTCATCGAAGAGCTTGCTATATCATACGGCAAAGAAGGTACATGTTCTGTAGATGTTATACTCGAAAGTGCCGGTTCCATAATTGACAGCAAACAATCTTCAACTTTTATAATTACAAGTGACCTCACAGGATCTTTCTCACTCAGTTTGGACACTGCACAGGCAGGAGAAAATATTAAAGTTGGTGGAAATGTCTTCGAACAGAATGGAGATCCAGTAGATGGTTTTGGCGTAGTCAGTTTAAAGAAAGATGGTGACATTTATTTTTCAGATTCTTTTGATGTAAAGAATGGCATAGTTGGTTACACAATAGATACCTCAGATATTCCAGGAGGAAAATACGAGGTGAATGTTGAAGTGCGCAATGTCTTTGGCAACTTCATCACAGGCAATGCAGGAAAATTCACATTAATCAGCGATATAGAAGTTAATGCACATACAGAAAAAGTTCATTACCTTCCTTCCGAAAAGGTAAAGCTCACAGGAACAGCAAGCGTTATTGAAGGAAAACTCAAAAAGGGTTCTGCTTATATTACCATTGACGAAGAAAGTTATGAGGTGAATGTAAAGAATGGTAATTTTGATCTCAGTATTGAACTAGCAGAGAACATCAAAAGCGATAAGCACCAACTGAATGTAAGAGTTGAAGATGATAGCGGGAATGTTGGAACTTACAGCTTTTCAATAATTGTAGACCCAATTCCTACAGAAGTAATTGTTGCAGTAAATAAAGAGGCAGTAGTTCCTGGAGAGAAGATTTCCATAAAAGCATTTCTGAATGACCAGGGCGGAGATATGATTGAAGGCATTCTTGTAATTAAAGTTGTAGATGATAAGGGGGATGTATTTTATGACACTGCCAAAGAGTCTGGAGAACAATTTGATGTGGCTCTTGGCGACGTTGTCCCAGGAAATTATTTTATTAGGGCTTCATTTGGAGATTTAAAGGGAGAAAGACTATTCACCGTAGGCAAGGTCATAAAATTAGAATATGAAGTAGATGGGCAGGTTCTCGTAGTTAAAAACACAGGAAATGTTCCATATGAAGGTCCATTAAATATTGAGATGGTTGGAGAATTAAAAACTTCAAGTATTTCAGAGGAAATAAAATTAAAGATGGGCGAAGAAGAAGAGATAGATCTTGGAGTCGGGATGATTACAGGAACCTATAAGGTAACTGTAGATGACAGAATATTTGAAGATGTTGTAGTGGTTAGCAGTAAAAAAATAAGTTATCAGTGGATTGCCTATGCAGCTACTTTATGGTTAGTCCTCTTATTATGGTTCTTCTGGAAGAAGAGTAAAAGAAGATTAAAGATAAAGATAAACAAAACCCTAAAGAAACGCGGAATAAAACACCCAAACAGAAAACATGGTGAATTTGGGGGTGTGGCTGTTGAAAAGGTAAGAAGCGATGTTATTATAGATAAGCCAAAGAAGATAAGGGGTCTTGGCTCAACGCAATTCAAAAGAAAAAGGGATAATTCAATACTTTCTTATATCTCTAAGTTTGCCAAGAAAAAAACACAGAAGAAAGAAAACACAGAGGGACCTATTAGCAATGTATTCAGTGGAGTAAGTTCTAAGTGGCAGAGAAAAGACACCTCTACAATAATCAAAAAAGATCTCAAGAAGAAGAGAAAAGACAAAGACAGCAAAAAAGACCCAGATTCAAGCTGGTTCAATATGTTTAGCTAGAAGTTCAAGAAAATAATATCTTTAGCTTCCTCTATTTCTCTTGCATTCTCAAACCTATTATAAAACAGCCGTTTAAATTCTCCAAGTTTCTGAGATTTTTTTAAGAAAGAGACTACCACTAAAGCATCTGATTTTGCCACTCTCATAATTTCATCCAAAGCCTTCTCTAAATCTGCATGATGGAGCGAAGTCATAGAAACAACAACATCAAAGCGATCTGCTGCAAAAGGTATCTCTTCAGCAGATGCAAGTATCTTCTCAATATTCGGAGAGCCCTGCTCAAGCAGCTTTTCAGATGGATCAATGATTATACAATCAAAATTCTCTGTAAATATTTCAGTAGCCACGCCAGTACCACCACCTACATCAAGTAAGATACCTCTCTTTTTCTTTTTCAGAATCTCTTTAAGAATCAAACGCGCCTTATTGATTTGTTCTTCGCCATGAAGCTCGTTATACGATTCCGACATTTCATTATAATATTTATCTGTCATTTTTTATTCGCTGCAGAGTACTCGTTAAGAAGTTCGCACATGCTGCAAACAGGTCTAGCAGATGGCTCATCACATTCTTTACAAAGCACTATACTATTTTTCTTCGCTCCTAGTCTTAACTTAGGAAGAATATCCAAAAATGAATTTATTACACCATTTTTTGTCCCAGGATATTTATTTTCCAAATCATTCAACATATTCCTAACATCTGAACGAAATGCATCTCTTGAATTAGGACACTCAGAGTATCTAACATCAAATCCCTTCAATGTAGAATATACTGTCACTTCTTTTTCAGTCATAAAATATAACGGCTTGACACGCCTGATAAATTTCTTATGTTCTTCTATACCTGTAACAGGCCCAAGCTTTGCAGAAAGTTGCACATTACCTTTAAGCTGATTCATAAGAACAGTCTGCGCCTCATCGTCAAGATTATGTCCTGTAACAACCCTATCGGCTTTAAGCTTTCTCGCGTATTTATTGAGAAGATAGCGCCTCATAGTCCCACAGATACTACATGGATTCATATCAAGCTTTTTGAGAGCATCATTCAGACCAAAACCAAACTCTTTTTTAGAATCAATTATAACTAATTTTATCCCCTCTTTCTTACAGAATTTCTTCGCATCCACAACAGTTTTATTCCTATATCCATGAATACCCTCATCAATAAGAAGGGCTGTAAGCTCCTTTCCTCGCTTAGACAGTATATTATTGATTATATGGGCAACCGACGCAGAATCCTTGCCTCCTGAGAATGCTACAACCAGATTTTCATCTTTCTCAAGCATATCATATTTTCTTATGATTTTTAGAACCTTGCCCTCAAAGTATCTAATAAACTCCGATTTGTTATATTCATTCCCGCTTTGATCCCTATAGACAATTTTAGTTTTCTTCTTTGTCAATTTATCCTCCGGAAACCACAGATATTATCTTCACATTATCCCTAGAAGACAACATTTCATCTGCCTCACAAACTTCTCCATTTTTAGTAGTTATCACAGTAACTGGATTTATCTTGAGATGCTCAAGCAGCATCCTCACAGTTGGTATTCCATCTAAACTCACAGTTTTTGTTTTCTCTTCCCTTTCAATATACACTTTTATTTTGGTCATATTAAACTCTGGATATAAAAATATTATAAATTCACCGATTGAATATAACTAAGACTCATAATTTTATAGGCTAATTTAGCCAATGAATAAGCCTCTGCCCTAAAGTTTTCTTCTAATCCTTTCGGTGCAAACTCAGTTATATCCGCACCAATAACCTTCTTTTGATTAAATATCTCTTTCAAAATCTCAATAACTCTGTCCCATTGAAATCCTCCAGGTTCAGGAGTTCCAGTATTTCTAATAAAAGATAGGTCAAAAACATCTACATCAATTGAAATAAAGACATTTTTCTTGAGCTTGCCAAGCGTTTCTTTCAAATTATCCATGTTAAAATCATAAGCCTTGATAATATGAACATTCTTAGAACTCTCCACACTTTTTGATTCATCAACATCCTGAGACCTTACTCCAATTATCCCAACATCATGCTGTTTTGATATTTGTTTTGCCACACAAGCATGATTTAGTTCTGAGTTATTCCAAGAATCTCTAAAATCGCTATGGGCATCCAACATCACAATAGAAAAATCATCATGTATCTTCTCAAGTCCCTTAACCACACCAATTGTTACCGCATGATCCCCACCAAGAGTCACAATAAACTTATCTCTCCCAACCTTTCCAACTCTTTCAGAAACATGCTTAACCATATCTTCCGGTTTAATATTAGCAAGGTTCATCGGTTCAAGAAGATGAATTCCCTTTACAAAAGGCTCAATACCAAACTGTTCATCATAATATTCGAGATGCTTTGATGCTTTGATTATCTCGTGAGAGCCAAACGAAGCACCATCACCATAAGTCATAGCACTCTCATATTCAATTGGAAACACAACAAACTTTGAGCTTTCACCAGCATACTCCTTAGGAAGATTCATCCAATTCATTTTAGTCAACCACCTTCGTAGGTATTTTTGACAATCTGCAAAAATCTGTGGAAAAATTATATGCACCTGCATTAAGAAATGTAATTTTATCTCCAATTTTAGGCTCGTTTTTAAGAAATACTCTATATCTGAATATATCCATAGAATCAGGAGTACAACCTTTTATTGTATAAGGTTCTCCTTCTTGTGCTGTTGTCTCACCCTCAACATTTAATCTAATATTTGATATGAATGTGTCCATTGCACTGTTATAAACTGAGGCATCTACAATTATATTGCCCTTGTAAACGTTTTTTATTGTTGTTTCTAGTTTAATCGAAGGTGCAGCAATAAATCTTCCTGGCTCCACAATCATTTTTATGTTGTTTTGGTTTAGCCATATTTTTAATTCTTTTATTTTTGTAAATATTGAGTTTATTGCTTTTAATTCATAATTCTTGTAAATACTTGGGATACCTCCACCAATATTCACTAAATCAATCTGTTCTAATGTCTCTTTTGTTAAACTATCTTGCAATTCTTCCTTTAATGACCACTCACTCACATTTTGAGTTTTTCTATGAAAATGAATTCCTAATTTCTTTATTTTTTCCTTGTTTCTTAACTCTTGGATTAGTTCATTTATTCTTTTTGATGAAAATCCAAATACAAAATGTTTTCCTGTATGAACTGTATTTTCTTTTAATTTCATTCTTAGAAGTAAATTTATTTCCTTGTTTGTATTTTCTAGTAAAATCTCTAAATCTTTTTCATTATCTACTACGAATGAATTAACCCCAAATCTTAATAGATTGTTTAGTTCTTCTTTATTCCATGCTTGGGCAAAAAACCATACTCTTTCTGGATAAGTTAATTCGTGTAATGCTTTTAAGGAATGTACACTGAATTGACATCTTGATTCTTCTTCTAGAATTTTTCCAACTTCATAATTTGTTTTGAAGCTACATGAAACCTCATCTGATAGTTCATATGCTAGTTTTAGCTGTTCTCTTAGTTTGGATTTGTTTAGAATAAATTTGGCTCTACTCATTGATTAAACCATCCTCAGAGAGTTTTTCTAGTACTGCTGTCATCATTAGGGGAAAATTTATTGTTACATCTCCCACCACTGTAACCACATCCGAATCATCTTTTACCTTCCCCCATGACTTTGCTTCATTCGTTGTTGCTCCACTAATACTTCCTGATGTGTATCTTGCTGTTGTCATGTAGACTGCATAATCCATTCCTCCGTTGAGAACTCCTGCTAAAATTGCATGATGCTTTGAGATACTTCCACCTAATGAAATTATTCCTTTTTTATCATCTTGTGAAACACTGAATAATATATTTGAGAAATCTTTTACAACATCAACTATAAAATCCGGATTATTTTGCTGAAACATATAAAGTTGGAAACCCATTGATCCGTCAGTTATTGCCGGACAAAAAATTGGGACATCATTTTTATATGCTTGATATAAAATTGAGTTTTCATCTTTTAGTTGGGATCCAAATTCATTTAACAATTCTGAAGTTGTTATTCTTTTTTTCTTTTTGTAAACTTCTGTTAACATTGGTTTCATTAAATCTTCAAATTTAATATATGATTCATTTGGAATGTATAAATTTCCTACTCTGTTTATTCCTCTTTCATTTAGCTCAATATCATCTGAATGAAAATCCCCTACAATAAATTCTTCTCCCTGTGCTTTCATTATATCTTCTTCAAGACCTCCAACAGTTGTAACTATCACATCAGGAATTCCTAATTTGATTAACTGTGCGAAGAAACCTCTTAATCCAGAAGTTACCATGTTTGAGGTGAATGTTAGAAATATTTTAGCCCCACTTTTCTTCATTTTTATTACTGTGTCTACTGATTTCTTTAATTCAATTGATTGGAACCCAACATTGCCCAGGCTATTTACGAGGTCTTCAGCCCTCAATCCGCTCTTCCATATAAAATCCTTCACAGTTTGCATAGAAATCAATCATAGCATCAAATACTATAACAAGAACACTGCAGAAATATGCCTATCTATCTACCTGAGGTACTTACTGTATCCACGGTCAAATATAAGCCTTTTTGCATATTAAAATCACATAAAAAACCATTATAAACCTATCGGTGTGTTAATTATTCAGTGGAGAAAGATTAAGCCTCAATGTGGAAATCATACCAAAGCATTTCAAGATTTTCTGCTATCTTCTCTTTTTTTGTGAAAACAAATCCCTCTTCTTTAAAGATCTCATTATTCTCCATGAATTCGAATGAATCTGCTTTGATGATATTCATTTTTCTTTTTCGACAGCTATCAATAAATTCTTCAAGTAGAACTTTTTTGATTTCTTTATTAGCTCCATTTATATAATGAATCACTGCACTAGTAGAACCTTCTTTGTAGCCGACAATAAACCCTATTACCCCCTCATTTTCCAGACATAAATATGCTATTATCTTTGAATTGTCGAACTCTTTTATTATATTTTCTTCTTTCGCATGTTCTCTAAATTGGTTTATCATCTCCTCAGGAAATCTTTTGTTTGGGTGCTTGAGATCATCTAACATTCTAGTAGATATTTCCTTTGCGTGTTTTTTTGTAGCAGGTATTACTTTCATTTCCCTACACCTCTCCAAGGACATTCGTTTATAACATCACTTGTAATTTTTTCATTATTTTTAATATTTAGAATTGTAACTGCACAGTTCTCAGGATTATAATCTTTGTAGTCTTCTCTTGCAATATTTAATGATCTAACTAATACTTCTAAAATATTTCCTCCGTGAGTAACAATTAAAACTGTCTTAT
>CEPX01195657.1_pt1 | contig 10046 bp, 9 predicted proteins | sample 361361 | NCBI WGS metagenome assembly CEPX01 (sample SAMEA2619974, study PRJEB7988) | marine metagenome | biome: marine biome (ENVO:00000447); feature: mesopelagic zone (ENVO:00000213) & marine oxygen minimum zone (ENVO:01000065); material: "saline water (ENVO:00002010), including plankton...
GAAATACTTTACAGATAGAGAGTGCTTATGTCCGAGGATATGGTGATAGGTTCAGATGATATAATGGAACATGCGGTGGAGGCTGAGATCTTCCTTAAGCAATTTGCGAACAAAACACGCCTTATGGTGCTTTGCTCGCTATTAAAGGAGGAGAAATCGGTTACCGAGCTGCTAGAGGTCGTTAGCGTATCACAACCTGTAATTTCACAACATCTTGCCCTACTGCGAGAATCAAAAATGGTGGCCACGAGAAGGGAAGGTCAAACCATTTATTATCGATTAGCTGACGAACGTGTTAAACGTTTAATTGCGTTAATGTACGAATTTTTCTGCGAGTAGTGTTTTTCGTTTTTCTTCCTTTCTAAAGTGCAATGTCCGCCTTAGCAAACGGACATTGCATTATCTATCAGCATGAAATTTTCTCGTTAGTCCTTAACGCGTTTCACTATTTATTTGTGCGCATAATGTAGGAATATAAGATTCTTCAGTAATTTTATCACTGTCTACTTCTGGTCGATTAATTAGCTCGTCATGGCTTAGCTTAACGCTGACGCAGTGTGCAGCCCAGTCGATTTTATCTACATCGGTCGGTAGAAGAGCAAGGTGTTTTCCGCCTGGAAGCCAATTATTGGTATCTACAACCAGCAGTACAATTTCCCAGCTTCGCGTATCAATAATAAAGTTACTGATGTGGCCGACATTATCAGTGGTTGTAGCCACCTCGTATCCGCCCACCTCTGCAACAGCACGCAGGTGATTCGTGGATTTTTTAGGGTGGACCGTGTCTGATTCCTCAGCGTGCTGTAATTCAACTAACTCATCGGGATGAGCAAACTCCCCCCAAGCTCCTGGTCCTATCCAATAATAGCCATACCCGAAGTATTTGAAGAGATTCTCCTCATATTCACGAGATACAGGTTTATGCTCATCAATAGACGGACTGTTTTTAAGAGTATCAACCGTCATGTTTATTTGAATGGACTCCTCCTCGGCTTCCAAACCTGTCACAGAGATAGGAGATATCACAACCTTGCGGCTAAGTGGAAGCCAGGTGTTTGTGTCTGCAACCAAATAGCGTACGGTAAAGGTCTCGTCATCAAAAAGGATATCGCGGATGCCGCCCACTTTGTCATCCACGGCGTGAATGGAAAAGTGAGTAAGCTGTTTTGAACTAATGATCATCGTTGCGCCTCCTTTGCTTGGGCTCGTTATTCAAAGCGATATTAACAAGTAAATTGGCATCGCTTTGTATTAGTCTAAGTGTAGACAGTCCTTAACGTTTCTTCATTTTGTTCTTGCCAAAAGTTGATTGAGATCATTTCGAGTCGTAAAACAAAAAAGCTCGCCGGAGCGAGCTTTTTTAAGAGGGTCAAATGATTATGCTACATCGAATTCATCGTCGGAAAAGTCGTCGTCATAATCCGATTGATTACTCGCGCTGCTGTGAAGCGTATAAAAGTGCTTCTTGCCTCTTGCTAACCGGACATACTTCGCCCACGCCTTTTCTAGGTTGTTACTTGCTTCAACCTTGCCGCTAATGAAGTCAACAAAATGCGCTTCATCGTCGTTTTGTGGTGTAAGTTCACCCGTTTCTAATTGCAGTAACGTTTTACCGTATTGAGTAAGAAGATCTGCTTCTGCAATGCTAAAGTCACCTGATTTGCGAAATCCATAGGGAAATTTTTGACGGTCAATATAAGGTTTTGCTGATGGTCGAATAGCTAAACGTTTCATGATGTACCCAACGTAATGTTTTGTTCAGCGCACTTTTATGACAATTAAAAACGAAGATAAAACAAAAGATTTTTTTCTTATCAATAAAAAATTTTTAACGGTTTAAAAATTAACAAAAAAATCAAAATGTAGCTTGCTTTTTGAGCAGTTGCTCGACAACGAGAAAGGGGCGCTGTTATTGCTTTAACTACTTGTAAAATAGCAATAAAAATTATTTTCATAGGGTTTTATAACTTCCGCGCTTACGGTGCACCATAGTACAGCTAACAGGCATAAACATAGTTTTAAGCCAATCAAAGCGTGAATCATCAAAAATTATTATCGCTACGATGATTAAAATTCGTTTTTCATTTTATGGCTTAGGATAATAATTAGGGCGTGTTAATTACCTAGAGAATGCAATGAGCAAAGACTATCGTTACCAGCGTGAAGAATGGGACTCGGTAGAAGACGAAGGTTTTCACGCTAAAAAGCCAAATGCTAAACGTCATAGCGATGTGAAGGCAAAGCAAAAGCGTGACCTGCAACGTCGTGATAAACAGCGTCGCCTGCACCAAGAAGAGTATTAATTCGTCGAGTTGGTGAAATTTTAATAAAGCGTACCGTTACAAACGGTACGCTTCTGTGCTTTTGTGTTTACTTGCCGTATTATCTGTGTCAACTTAGTTTTACTTTGATTTGGTTGTACAACAAGCATGGATATACGCTTTCTCACCACGTTTATAGAAGTGGCAAAAACCCGTCACTTTGGTAAAGCCGCAGAGAATCTTTACCTCACTCAGTCTGCCGTAAGCGCTCGCATAAAGTTACTTGAAGAGTACTTTCATACCACGTTGTTCATAAGGCAAAGAAATAGTATCCAGCTTACTCAATCGGGCGAAAAATTATTGCCCTACGCTCGACAGCTTTGCGCGACGCTAAACGAGGCAAAACAAGAGCTACAAATTCAGTCATCTGAATATGTTGTGTGCGGCGCCACACAACTAGCGAGCGAGTTATTATTACCCCAAATGTTAAGTCACTTGCACAGTACATTTCCCGATTGGTCAGTGAAAGCCGAAGTGCTTACGCTCGATAGCTTGTCCAGACAACTTCATGAGCGTGTAACCGATCTTTCTTTTTCCACCGAACCGCTTAAGTCAGAAGAAGTAAACAGTGAGGTTTTACTAGAACAAGAGTTAGCGCTTTATCGCATTGGAGAGACATCCGATACCATTGATGCGGCAGACTTTGTGGCTATTGATTGGGGTACCAAAGCAAGAGATTGGTTACTGACAGCTTACCCTCAACTGCGCGACGCCAAGTTGAGGACAAATTCACTTAATCTTGCACTAAACAATTTGCAAAGCGAGGGGGGCGTAGCTGTTTTGCCAATCCACGTTGAAAAGCAGTTACCGCAACATATAAAGGTGACGAAAATAAAGGCAGTAGAAAACGTATCGCTAAAAGTATACGTACATAGCATGAAGCAAGTGAGACGCGTAGGTTTAGCTGAAATTATTGACAGCGTATCTACCGCGTACTAACTGCGACCAGTAAACGACATTTGCATGATGTGCCTATCGCGCCTGCAAACGACAGAATTTAAGTGAGAACCTTATGTCACAATTACACCCATTATTAGAAAAAAATGCCTTTCAACGCCTAGAAGCGAGCTTAGCTACAATAAAAGCCGAAGAAAAATTATTCATTTTAAAAGATGAGCATGGCTGCGTGATGCTGACAACTGATGAAGAAGACGGCGTACCTGTATGGCCTGACGCTGAGCTAGCACTACTGTGGGCCACTGAAGATTGGGCGCACTGCGAGGCTATGGAGTTAACCACACAGGAATTTTTAACGAAATGGGTACCAGGAATGACGCAAGATGAGCTAATGGTTATAGTATGTCCGGTACCTGCAGAAGAAGGTGAGGTGATTACACCTGAAGAGTTCGCAGAGTATTTATAGCGTGTGATCTTAGAGGCTTTTGCTTCGGTAAACATTAAGCAGGGAGTGTAAAGCTGCTTTATTATGGAAATTTGAACACCGGTTTAAATACGCCAGCGACGCTTAATAAGTACTCCCTATCTCTATAGTATCAAGGAGGCGTTATGTTTACCGAGCAACCCACAATGAATAGCTTGTTTAGTCAACTTGGCTTAGGTAGTTCAGATGAAGAAATTGCCGAGTTTTTCGAGACACATCGCGGTCTAAACAAGAGCCAACATCTTCACGAAGCCCCTTACTGGAATGAGAGCCAAGCTGCTTTCTTAAAAGACGCCATTGTTGAAGATGCCGCTTGGGCCGAAGTCATTGATCAACTTAACGTCGAGCTTCACGAGTAGCGGTGGCTCTGCAAACCGGTTTTCAATCTCTTTACTTCGCTACATTTTAATCAAAGGTAATATCAATTTTGTTGCACCCAACTATTGACGACTTGTGGTTTGTCCCCTTAGGGGGCACTGGCGAAATAGGGATGAATCTTAACTTGTACGGCCACAATGGCCGTTGGTTAATGGTGGACTGCGGTGTATCGTTTGACGAGCCTCTCGTTCCAGCCTATAAAAAGGGCAGCAATATTGGTTCCACTGAATCTGAAGGCGCAACACATCGTGTGGTTGCGCCAGACCCTTCCTTTATTGCAAATCAAAAAGACGCGTTAGCGGGGATTGTTATCACTCATGCTCACGAAGATCACGTGGGCGCTATTCCTTACTTGTGGGAAAGGTTTAAAACGCCGATTTATACAACGTCGTTTACCGCTGAGGTGCTAAGGCGCAAGCTGGCAAGAAGTAAATTGGCAAATCGGGTGCCGATAATAGAAGTAGATGCAGGTGATACCCTTCAAATTGGGCCTTTTAGCGTTAACTGGCTTGCCATTACTCATTCGTTGCCTGAACCATTTGCCCTTAAAATTGCGACGCCGGTAGGTACTGTCCTTCATACCGCAGATTGGAAAATTGATGCTAACCCCATCACAGGCTTGCCGTTTGATGTAAATCTGTATAAGCAATTAGGTAGAGAAAATATTCTCGCCATGGTGGGAGATTCTACTAATGCCCCCAAACCTGGCTTTTCTATTTCCGAAAGAAATTGCTACGACGGGTTGCTGAGCACAATTGCTCCTATAAAGGGTAGGGTAGTGGTAGGTTGTTTCGGCAGTAATATTGCGCGGCTTATTTCAATAGCCAAAGTGGCAAAAAAGACTAAGCGGTACATGGCGCTGTATGGCCGTTCGCTTATGAACATGTACGGTATTGCGAAGCAACAGGGTATTTGGCCCGATGACTTGCCAATTACCGATCCTCAGCATTTAGGCTACCTACCTCCTCACGAAGTACTTGCAGTGGCTACAGGTAGTCAAGGGGAGAAAAATACCGCGCTGGCGCGACTAGCAAAAGACAGCCATCCGCATTTACAGCTGGAAAAAGGAGATACCGTATTATTTTCCTCAATAGTCATACCGGGCAATGAAGAAAGTGTAGAACGGTTAAGCAAAGCGTTGGCGGCAAAAGGCGTAGCAGTTATCCATAGCGAGGATAGCACATTGCCAATTCACGCAAGCGGCCACCCTTGTGAAGAAGAGCTCAAACTTATGTATCACTGGGTCAAGCCTGAGATTGCTATTCCGGTCCATGGTGAGCATTCACACCTTAAGGCTCACGCAGACATTGCGAAAGCGAGTGGTGTTTCAAAACATTATGTAGGGCAAAACGGCGACTTGTACCGGTTAGCGCCGCAGCCAAGTATTAGAAGACAGGTTATCCCGGTGGGCCGGATCCCCGTTCAACAAGATTAACCACATCGAAGTTAAAAGATAACGCAAAGCGTGGAGCTGCAGATCTTTAGTACATAGCTCCACCCGTAAATTGCAAAAATAGCTTATTATTATCAATACGATAGTCGCTAATAACTTCTGTGTTAAACCTTAGTTATGAAACTGCCCAAGTTTCAAACATTCTGTTACACTTAGACTTATAATAACAATTTCAAACGTGCGACCCATTCCCAATGAGACGTTTTGCTTACTTATTTTTGCTGATGGCAATCACCGCGACGCAAGCGGTGGCGGCGCCTCGGCTGTCTAACCCTGTATTCCAATCACTGTCGACAAAGAACGGCCTTCCCCAGGATATCGTCAACGATATTGTCATCAATAGCGACGGATTTGTTTGGATAGCGACAGACGGTGGGTTGGTTCGTTGGGATGGCATTAGAACGAAGCGTGTTGCTGGGCCGGATAACCTACTTTTCGACGCTTCAATCTACCGTTTAGCACTACAGGGTGAAGAGGCGCTTTGGTTTAGTGTTTACGGCCGAGGTGTGTATTACCTCGATTTAGAATCACAAGAAGTCGTACAAATTGAACCTACTGACTTTCGCGATTTAGAAGGTTTTGTGCAGCACGGTGAAACCTTCCATTGGCAGAGCGATACGCAGTTAATTATTGCGCTGAGCGAAGAAGTACAGCGGTTCAATACACAGACAGACACCCTTGAAACCTTAGCTAAATTACCCGAAACGTTGCTCGACAATAAGCAAGCCATTCGGGCAGCGATAACGGTTGAAGATATCTTAGTGGTAGCAACCACTGACGGCGTCTACACCAAAAATGTTAACGACATCGCGCAGCCGCTTAAAGAGCTAGATTATCTTGCCGATATTCCCGCCAACTTGGACAACTTAAATGCCAAGTTTTTGTTGGAAGACGATAGCGGTAGAGTGTGGATTTCCACTGTTTTGGGTGTCTTCGTAGCGAATAAACAGGATTTCCTTCAGCAGGTACGTGGCGAAAAAGAACATGTATTTACGCAAGTAGTTGCAGATAGAAACGTTTGGACGCTAGTACAGCATAAAGATGATGCTTTTTGGATGGGCACTAACAAGGGGCTTTATCAATTAACCTGGTCAGCAAATGATGGCTGGCAATACGAACATATTCTTGAGCCTAATAACGGCTTAACAGAAATATCAAACAAAAAAATTGCGGCAATTGCCAAAGACGAATCTGATAACTTGTGGCTAAGTTCGGTCTACGCAGGCGCGTTGTATTTCGGCACTAAAAGCGCAAATATCTTTGCGATACAAAACGAGCGCTCTGTCGGTAACGACGTTCTTACTAGCCATGTTATATGGACGTTCGCAGAGACAGAGCCAAATAAACTTTGGCTAGGCACAGAAAACGGGCTAAATCATTACGACTTTTTGGCCAAAAGCGCTGAAAAATACCTGTATTCAAACAGTGAATATGCGATAGCAGGCGATGGCGCAGTCGATGGTATTATACCTGGCCCGGACGGAACAATATTTCTTGAGACCTATGATGGTATACGTATTTTTAACCCAAATAGCGGTGAAGCAAAACGGCCAGAGATAGCAAACGGTGGTGATAGCAGCGTTTTCGATGCTTATGGTCCGGGCGCGACGCTCTCTAGCAACGGCCAACTGTATTTTATTGGCAATGAAGGTTATTGGAAATATGACATCGCCGAAAAATCAATTTCGCCGTTACAGCTCGACCCTCGTGTTTTCGATATTAATTTCTCCTACGGGTTTTTAGGCGAGTCTGAGTATCACCAAAAAAGGTTGTTTTTCGCAACAGAGGGTGGGTTGTGGTTAATTAATCCAGAGACGAGCCAGCACGAAATCGTATACCGTTTCTCTGAGGTTCATCGAGGAAGGGACCGCTCTATTGGTTCTTGGGTAATCGACGATTTAGGTGTGTTGTGGCTTGCTTATAGCGGCGTGGGGTTAATTGGCGTAGACGCTGATACCTTTGAACCCCTTTACAACTTAAATGACAGCAACATATTACTTTCAAACATTGTTTATGGGCTGCAAAAAGATGAGTCTGGCAATATTTGGTTCAGCTCGCATAAGGGGCTACATAAATACGACCCATCAACAGGCCAAATTAAAAACTTTATTTATGGCCGCGAACTTAGCGTGTCCGAGTTTAATCAAGGTGCTTCAATTAAGTTGAAAGACGGGCGACTCGCCTACGGCTCTACAAGCGGGGCTGTGGTTTTTTCTCCGTCACAATTAGAAAGTTTAGAGCCTGAAGGGAGTTTACTTGGTAAGCAAACCGCGATTACTGAAGTGGCGGTAGACAATCGAGTATTGAATCAACCCTTAAGGAACTTAAATGGGCACCACTTCGACTTAAACTACGAAGATTATGGTTTAACTATCCACTTTTCTTCGTTGACTATGTCGGGCGTCGGGAAAGTTAAATACTATTACAAGTTATTAAATGGCGACAAAGTGGCGACCGAAGGGGTTACGGAAGACGCGAAAATTACGTTTACCAACATATCGCCCGGCGATTACGTCTTCTCTGTGGTACCCACCCCGGGCAGCTTCGATTTTAACGTGTTACCGGCCGAGATAACTCTTTCTATGCCCTATGCGCCGCTGCGCTCACCGTTGGCTTACACTATTTATGCAACGCTTGTTATTGGCTTATTCGTCGCTTATTTACTCTCCAGACAGCGTCAGTTGTTCAAATTACAAAAGGCGAAACAACAGGTTACGCTATTTAGCGATGCCTTCAGACAAACCCGCGATTGGGTATTAATTTTCGATAAAGAAAAGCGCTTAGTCGCAGCTAACCCTGCTTTCGAACAAGTATTTGGTTTTAACAAGAAAGAGCCCTTACCCAAGCAACTCGCTAAGTTGTATATGCGCTATCCGAACTTAAATCGCCAGCTGTCTGGAAAACTTCCTGAGATGCAAGGCGGTGACTTTTGGAAAGACGAGGCGGTTATCGATGGCGCTGACGGTAAACGTTACGATGTACTAATTGATATCACAGCAGTAAGCGGCGAAAGCAATGCAGCCGACCATTACCTAATTGTTATCTCAGATATCACTGAACAAAAAAATGCTGAACGTAAATTACTGAAAATAGCCACCTACGACAGCTTAACCGGGTTGGTTAACCGTACTTTGTTACTCGATAGGCTAGAGCATGCTATTGGGCTTGCTCGTCACAATAAGCATCGCGTAGCCGTGATGTTTGTAGACCTAGACAGGTTTAAAGGCATTAACGACTCGCTAGGTCATGACTACGGCGATAAGCTATTGCGCATCGTTGCCAATCGAATGAGAAATTTGGTGGCCGAGTCGGGTACGGTTGCCCGGTTAGGTGGGGATGAATTTGTCATTGTTATTGAAGAAGTGCTAAATGACGACGATTTAAGCTCTTTTGTAGGGCAAATAATTGAATCGGTTGAAACACCCATCTCGTTAGCAGAAGAAGTACTTCGTGTTTCTTGTAGCATTGGCGTGGCATTTTATCCAGAGGATGCCTCTGAACCTGCTGACTTGATAAAGCAGGCCGACGTTGCCATGTATAGCGCGAAAAAAGATGCCCTTAGCGGCTTTACTTACTTTACCCGTGATATGAACGAACGGGCGAAAACGCGTCTGTTGCTAGAGAATAAGGTAAAACGTGCCTACTCAGATGATTGCTTCTTTAATCACTACCAGCCAATCATTGATGCCCGTACCAACACGACAATAGGCGTAGAGCTACTATTACGTGGAAAGCTAAACGATGAACCGCTCTACCCAGATCAGTTTATTCCTGTTCTCGAAGAGCTTAAGTACATTATAGAAGTGACGCGGCAAGCGATGCGCAGAGCAGCCGAAGACTTATCACAGTGGTACGAGCAAGGATTTAACGGATACGTCTCCATTAACCTATCTGCATTACACTTTAAAACCGAGTTTGATCTTGGTGGTGTGCTGAGCGTGCTTGAAGAGTTTAAGCTTCCTAAATCGGCCTTCCGATTTGAAATTACGGAAGGAGTACTTATGGACGACAGTGATAATGCGTTAAGGCAGATAAAGCGCTTTGTTAAGGAAGGGTTTATCCTTGCGTTAGATGACTTTGGAACGGGCTATTCATCGTTAAGCTATTTGCAGCGCTATCCGCTATCCGTACTCAAAATAGACAAAAGTTTTGTTAACGAAATGGCGGCGGGAAATGCTAATGAAGCCTTGGTAACCACAACAATCACGCTAGCTAGTAATCTAAATATGAGTTGCGTAGCGGAAGGCGTAGAGACACAAGAGCAGGTAAAAGAGTTAATCGATAAAGCCTGTTTTTTCCACCAAGGTTATTTTTATGCCAAACCCTGCACGGCGAGTGAGGTGGCTCCGCTGCTGTTTAAATCTTGGTCATAAAGGCATTTATGGGCAGGGATTTTAAGCTAATAAGCCCATAAAAATGCAAAAGCCCAATCTATAAGAAAACTAAATTAAGGGGCTCAAGCCCCGTCATTCGTCGCATAGAATGTAAACGCTTGTTTAAAAAGCTTGTTTTT
>CEPX01017702.1_pt1 | contig 10042 bp, 9 predicted proteins | sample 361361 | NCBI WGS metagenome assembly CEPX01 (sample SAMEA2619974, study PRJEB7988) | marine metagenome | biome: marine biome (ENVO:00000447); feature: mesopelagic zone (ENVO:00000213) & marine oxygen minimum zone (ENVO:01000065); material: "saline water (ENVO:00002010), including plankton...
AAAAAAGCTTTTGAACATGTTGGTTTAAATTATAAGGATTATGTAATTGTGGACGAGAATTTGATAAGACCAGCCGAGGTCGACACTCTTTTGGCTGACTACTCTAAAGCTAAAAAAATTTTAAAGTGGGAACCAAAGATTTCATTTGATGACCTAGTTACTAGTATGGTTGAATCGGATTTGGAATTTATAAAGTTATACGGATAATAAATATCATTAATTGTTGATGACTGTTAAGAAGACAAAAATTTTATTTTTTATAATCTGCTTACTGCAACTTTTTTATTTATTTAATTTTAGAAGTGGATTTAGATATGAAATAATCAAAGATCCTTTTAATGAAAATTCTGGAATCACGTATGCAGTTTCAAACGAAGTTATCGAATCAAAAAGTATATTAAAAAGAAATAAAATAGTTCATTTTAATTTAAGCAAAGGTCTTAAAGAGGATACCTATTTTTACCAAAGATCCATAGAATTTAATTACCCAACCAGAATAAACCAGTCCTCAAAATTTATTTTATTCTCCATAAACGAAGATATCACCAGTAACTGTAAAATTATAGAAACAGGACGATACCTAAAACTAACTCAATGCTGAAATGACTAGTATAAGTTTTCACGAAAAAATCGCTTTAATTTTAAGTTTTTTGATTTTAAATAATTATCTTTTTTTAAGTTTAAGTTTTCCTCAATTACTAATCAAAATAAATTTTTTAATTTTCCTACTTACAGTTCTTATATTTTATTTCAAAAATTTCTTAGAGAATCCTTTTTTGAAAATATTTTTTTTGTTTATTATATTTATTTCTTTAGGAACACCAGTGTTCGAATGGGATGCTAGAAGTATATGGCTTTTTCATGCAAAGAGAATATTTTTTGACGGTTCCATTTTTTCAGTTTCGGACAATTATGCAAAATTTAGTCAGAATGACCTACCAAATTTAATTCCTGCGTTTTCTGCTTCTTTAGGATTTTTGTTAGGATATTGGAATGAAGTTTTTCCGAAGCTTTCTTTTTCGCTGGCTTTTTTACCACCTCTAATTTTTATCTATCCTTTTTTAAAAAATACTAATTATCTAATTTTCTTATCTATTATTTTTTTTATAATTGGAAAATATTTGTTTAGTGGTTGGGCTGATGGCCTTTTAGCAGTATATTTTGGTATATCTGCATTTTTGATGTATATATTTTTTATAGAAAGATTTGATTTTTATAGAAGAAAAACATTTTTTTATCTGACGGCGATTTGCTTTTTCTCGTCTCTTACACTGATTAAAAACGAAGGGGTTGTGTTATTATTAATATTATTTGTTACAGTTTTTTTAATAAAAATTTATAAAGGTGAATTAAAAAAATATATTCTTAATATTGCTCTTTTATTACTTGCATTTTTACCAATTGTTATGTGGAAGTTTTTTTGTTTTTCCAAAGGCATAGCCTATAGTCATTTCATTAATACAAATACTTTGTTTAATTTGTTGTCAAGAATTACTGATTTAAAAAATTATGGGCAAATTTCATATTTTTTATTTTTAAATGAAAAATTTTTAATTTCTTTGGTATTCCTTTCAGTATCTTTTTGGCTAAATCGAAATATGCAGCTTTTTAGATTTATATTCATCGCTATTATTATGTATATCATTGTTCTGTTTTTTGTTTATCTTTCTACCCCGTATGATTTTTATTGGCAGCTAAATTCTACCGCGGCAAGAGTATCAAAAACATTAAGTTTTTCTCTAGCCTTTTTTGGACTATATAATTTAAATAATTATCGAATAAGATAATTATAATGTTAGACAGGATGATCAAATGTTAACAAAAAAAGCTAACTTATTCAGAATAATTAATAATATATATTTTAAAAAAAACGAACCTATAAGCTTGGTTCATTTCATCACTAATAGATGTAATGCCAGATGTTCATTTTGTTTTATTGATTTTGAAAATTCTGATTCTTTCAAAGATGAACTATCTTTGGATGAAATCAACAAATTAACCAAAGGTCTTGGCAAGTCATTATTGAATGTAAATCTGACTGGCGGAGAACCATTTGCGAGAAAAGATATAATTGATATAGCTAAAATTTATTTAAAAAATACCACAGTGCAGTCACTGTATATAACTACAAATGCAAGTCTACCAGATAGAATAGAAAACTTTGCCAAAACCATTAATTCCATTGATCGGGAATTAGATCTTAATTTTCAAATTTCAATAGATGACTTGCCTGAAAATCATGACAAAGTCAGAAAAGTTGAAAATCTTTTTGATAATTGTATGGATGCATATTGGAGACTAAAAAAATTAAACCTTAAAAATGTTAATCCTGTAATAAGTATTACCGTAAGCCATGAAAATTGTGATGATATAAAAAATATATTCGATTATTTGATTTTAAAATGTAAAATCGATTCCTTAAAATGTACAATAGTTAGAGACGAGGGTGTTTACAAAACACCAATTCAAAAGAAAAAAAAAATTTTTGAATCATATACATGGTTAACTAATAGAATACAGGAAATGACAAAAGAAAAAAAAATAAATAATTACAACTTAGAATCGATTCAAGGAAAAATTCACAATAAAAAAGATAAAATAGCATGGAAAATGATTAAAGAGATGTACATGGAGGCGAAATTTATAAGCCCTTGCCATGCTGGAAGTTTATTTGGAATTATTACCTCAAAAGGTTATGTTTATCCTTGTGAAATCCTTGAGGAAACTCTACTTGGTAACTTAAGAGAAAATGATATGAATTTCATGAAAATATGGAAAAATAATATAACAAAAAATACAAAAAAATTTATAATTAAATCAAAGTGTAATTGTACATACGAATGTGCGTTATCTTTTAATATTTTGGGCAATTTGAGATATCATCCTCAACTTATTAAAGCAGCTTTCGACCGTTATTAAATTTTGAAATTAAAAAAAAAGTATAGCAATTCACAATGGATCAATCGAAATTCACGGTCATTATTCCTTCAAAAGAAGTTGATCACAATCTTCTTAATTGTGAAAAAAAAATCAGACAGTTCTATAAAAAAATAAAAGTCTTACTTATGGTTGATGAAGCAAATGATAATTTCAATCTGTCTGATTATACAAGCATAGTATCAACAGGCTTAGTGAACGTTGCAGAAAAAAGAAACATAGGTTTTAAACAATGTACAACCGAATTCGTTGTTTTTATTGATAGCGATGCATATCCAACCCATCCATGGTTAGATAAAATAGAAAATGTTTTTAAGCAAAATCCAAACGTGGGTGCTTGTGGTGGATCTAATTTGTCACCAGAAGAAAATGATGAAGAAAAGAAATTAATAAGCTCAATCAAAAAAAGTATTGTAGTATCCCAAAATGCAAAATTAGTAAAAAACAAGCAATCTCAATCTAGATTAATAAACTTTCTACCGACTTGTAATTTAGTTATAAAAAGATCAATTCTTCAAAACACAGAACCAATGGACAAAAAATTGTTTGCGCATGAAGATATATCTTTAAATGAAAATATTCGAAAAAATGAATATAAAATTTATTACGAACCCTCTTCATATGTTTATCATAAAGACAGAAGTATAAAAAGTTTTTTAAACCAAAGATTCATTTATGGAACTGAGTCAATTAATATTTTTACTAAGTTTCCATGCAAAAGTAGTTTTAATCTTTTTATTAGCACCATACCGTTTATTTTTTTATTATTATTTGTTGCAAATATTTTTATTCTCAAAATTTTGGAAATTAATATCAATTTATTGAATATATATTTTTTTCCCTTAACTTTTTTAGTAGTATTTTCTTCAATAATTATAATAATTTTTGAAACATTCAGAATATTTTTACTTCATAAAAAAAATTTTTTTAAAATCTTTATTTTATTGTTCATGTCTGTTTTTTTGCCAGGATTAGGACAAGTTTTGAAACCATTTCTATCTTGGAAATCAAAAAGAAAAATTTGGATACAATGATTATTATCAGTAATTGGATTATCTAATTGCTTTATATAATTCTTCCTCGAATTATTTCAAAGAGTACTAGAAAAAAATGGTGAGGTTTAATTTTTTTTCCTTCCGAAGCATTTCTTCCATTGTAATTTATGGGCACTTCATAAAATTTGTTTCCCTTCTTTATCACCTTACATAAAATTTCTGCATGCTGTTCAAATCTTTTTGTTCGTAATTCGTTAACATTAAGTAAATTTTTTTTGAATCCAAAATAACAAGAATATATATCTGTAAAAGTAGTGTTGTATAAAAGATTGAATATAACTGTTAAGATTGTATTACCAATTTTATTTAGAATATTATGAGAACGAGTGTAATTTGAATATATAAATCTTGAACCTATAATTCCATCCGCATCAAAATCTAAAAAAATTTTTTCAAATTTTTTAAAATCTACTGGGTCATATTCTAAATCTGCATCTTGAAAAATTATGTGTGAGCCCGACGCATTTGATATTCCTTTTTTTACACAAAAACCCTTTCCTTTATTTGTATCGTTGATCAGAAGTTTATCGTAGAGATTTTTATTTTCTTCGAGTAAATTTCTAGTTCGGTCTGTTGATCCATCATCAATTACTATAATTTCATATTTAAAGAGATACGATGAATTACTTTTGATTTTTTTAAGAACTTCAATAACTGTCCTGTCTTCATTGTATACGGGGATTATGATGCTTAAAATCATTTGAATATTATTAATATTAATTTCTTATATATAAATTTAGATATATTTACAAAGCTATGTGTAAAAATAAGCTAGTTTTGTACGTTCGGGATGACTTATTTACTTTAACGAAAAAAAATCTCAATTGGAAAATAAGTGGGAAGTAAAAAATGGATAATGATTTAATTAAACTAAGCAGGTCAAAATTTTAAATTTTTTTTCTCAAAGTTGACAAAACTAAACCATTTCTACTTACGGTTATAACATCAGTGCCCTTAAATTTGTCAAAGCATGTTTTAACATTAGTTAAATTATCAGAGTCCTCACTTCTGTTGGCAGTGACAATTCTATTAGTCATAATAATATAATCGTAATCCTCAGTAAGCCAGTTTACTTGACTAAATTGGAAATTTTTTATTTTTTTTAAGTAAAATTTTACATTGTCATCGGCTGCACCACAAAAGGTAAGTCTCAGTCCTTTTACATTTAATAAATTTTCATTTCTAGGAATTTGGTTAACCAGTTCTTTTATTGAAATTGCTACGTAATCATTTTCATACTTTTTATAAGCTTTTGAAAAATTGCCACTCAAAACATTTAAATAAGTATATTGATAGGGAGTAAGTGAAAAGAAAATTAAAAGATAATAAACAAATAAAGAAAAAATAACAGTTAATAAAATTTTAAAAATACGAATTTTAAAATTAGTAATTAGATAATAAATTGTTAAACCAGGTATTATACAAACATAAGGAATTAAATATAAAAAAAGCCTAAGTCCATCATAAATTTTGTAGGGACTGATTATAATCAGTAGATTTGGGAATGATATGATAAATAATATTAATATTAGTTTTGTGTTAAAAAATTTAAATTGTGAATTAAAAAAATTTTTATTTTTAAAAATTAAATAAATGAAAACTAAGTAACTAAATAAAATAAATTCAGGTAGTTTATAAAATAAATTAATTATTAAATAAGAATTAGGAGTTTTAGAGGTATTATAAAAATTACCATCGAATAATCCTAAAGGAACTCCAAAGGGATGTTTTAGAGATTCGACAAACAACTTGAAAGGTAGCACGAATATATTTTGATGAGTGGCGGACCAACATGAAATCATTAATATGTATGCAATTACAAAGATTTTAAAAATATCAATGATTAATTTTTGATTAGAAAATTTTTTGTTCGTAATTTTTTTTAAAAATAAAATATCTAGAATTGAGATTATAACGATCGGAATAAGTGAACTTAAGAAAATGATGCGCACGCCGAGTCCAAGACCGATAGCTAAGCCTCCTAATATTACGTATCGATTTCTTTTTTTATTTATTTGTTGATTTTTTAGATATCTAATAATTAAATACGTTGCCCAAATATTAGCAAAAGCGATTATCATATCTTTGGGATTCATTGACATTTGACCAAAAAAAACTGGATTCAGAAAACATAATAAGAAAACTATTTTTCCAACCTTTTTATTGAATAATTCACTTGAAATTTTAGAAATTCCGAAAATAGTTAAAATTGAAAATAGCAAATTAGTTAGGTGTAAAGTTTCAATTTCGTATTTTTTTGGAAACATTTTTATTACAAAGCTAGTCAACGTATTGTAAAAACCAGGATAAAATCTGTGGTCTCTGTAATCTAGATAGTCATAAGATCCAAAAGTAAATAAATACTTTAATCTTTCGTTACCCAAATCTATGTGCGCTAATTCATCCCAAGATATTCCAATTATAAGGGCGCAGTAAATTGAAAAAATAATGAGCAAATAAAAGATGGTATTATTAATTTTATTTGTCATAAAATTTAACAGAATAATAAATTATATTTAAATTTTACTTTTATCTAAATTTTCGAATTCTTTTTTTATTTTTAAATAAATTTTATACATAAGAATTTTATCTTCTTCGGCAATCATTTGTTCCTTTTTCAATCCATCTGTTAATTCGTTTCTTATTTTTTCTTTCATCTCATTACGGTGCATGCTTTTGTTCAGCATTAAAATCTTATCTACTTTTTCTAGTCTTTCAGCAAACATTAAGTTAAATAGTAGATTTACAACAATTACAAATACGATCGAGGCTAGGACTAATTTAATTAAAAATAACTTTATACTGTTTTGTGGTATTCTATTGTTTTTCTGTTTATCATTCATAAGTTACATCTTTACTATTTAAGTTTTGTACACCAACTAGGAGAAAATTTGCAACAACGAATTTTAACTATCAACAAATAGATTACAAAAGATTTGATTAATTCAATGTTTAGCTATAATTAAATTCCAGGTTGCCGTTGCCCAACTTGATAATTAAGATTTTTATTAATTTTTTATAATATTAAAATTTTTATAAAATAAATTAAAACATAAAAATGAAAATATCTGTAATTTTGTTAGCACATAATGAAGAAAAGAATATAGGTCATGAAATTGATTTAGTTAAAGAAAATATTTTAGATAAATTAGAAGATTATGAATTTATAGTTGTCGAAGATGGAAGTATTGATAAAACTAAGGAAATTATACTTGAAAAGAAAAAAAAACTGAATTTTATATACTCTACTTCGGATAAAAGAAGAGGCGTTAAAAATGCTATGCTCGAGTCATTTAGAATTTCTTCAGGTGACTATATTTTTTTTACTGACTGCGGTAAAAAATTTGATTTTAAAGATTTCTGGAAATTGTTTGGATTAATCAATAAATATGATTTAATTTCTGGTCTTAGAACATCACGCAAAGACCAATTTTATAGAATTATTTTAACAAAAATTTTTAATTATTTTCTTAATGTTACTTTGAAATCAAAATACAAAGATATTGATTCAGGTTTTAAGATTTTTAACAGAAAAGCTCTGCAGAAGGCGACCGCAATAATTTCAAATAATTCAAATTTTCTTTCAGCGGAGATTTGTCTAAAGATCCAATATTATAAATTTAAATTTATTGAAGTGCCAATAAATTATTATCAAAGAAATGAAGTTTCAAAAGCTTTACCACTATATAAAATTCCTAAACTTATTTTTAATTTTTTAATTAATTTTTTTGAACTTAGAAAACAGCTAAAAAAAATAAATTCTACAATAGTGTAATTTGTTTAGATCCTGAATAATCAAAGTTAAAATCTAAGAATTCAAGTTTATTTAATTTTTTTTTTATTATTTTGTGATTTTTTTTTGGACTAATTAATAGCAGAAAGCCTCTTCCTCCCGCCCCACATATTTTACCACCATAAGCTCCACTTTTTAAAGATTCATTATAAATTTCTTGAAACAATGGATTATTATTTTTTTTAGAAAGAGTAATTTTTTTTCTCCAATTCTCATCTAAAATTTGCCCGCAAACCTTTAAGTCGTTTTTAACTAAATTATTTTTAAAAATTTTTACAGAATCATTCATAAATCTTAAATTGTCCAAATATTTTCCACCTTTCATAATATTTCTTCTTTGTTCATTTAGAGTAGAAATGTTTTTTTTATGCGTATTAGTATTAATTAATAGCAAGTTATTTTTTAAATTTTTAATGACTGGTTTGTTGTTAAATTTTTTAACAATTACATTTTCATTTTTTTTGAAAATAAATGTGTTTACCCCACCATATGCAGCGGCATACTGATCTTGTTTTCCTACAGGAGTTTTGAGTAAATCTACTTCTACATGACAGGCATTTTTAGCTAAGTCAGCTTTACTTATTTTTTTATTTTTGTATTGATAAAGTGCATTTAATAAGGAAACTGTGAAAGAAGATGAACTTCCTAATCCTGTACCTCCTGGTATATCGGCAATTGAATGAATGTCTAATCCCCAAATTTTGGTCAGGGCTAAGCAAGTTCTAATTAACGGATGTTTAATATCTTTTACTGAATTAACATTTTCACTTTTTGAGTATTTAAGTACGCATTTTTTTTTATCATGATATTTGTTAATTAGTATATAGACGTATTTATTTATTGATGCGCTAAAAACTGAACCTTCAAAGTTTGCGTAGTATTCTTTTATATCTGTTCCTCCACCTACAAAACTTATTCTCATTGGACTTCTCACTAGAATTAATTTTTTCATTTTTTATATCTTAAAATTAAACTTACTGCTTCATAAAGATTATTTACATTAAAATCGGGTTTAATACCTAATCTGTAACTTTTAGTCTTAATATTTTTGATTAAAACTGTTTTAAGGTTTGCCAATTTTCCAGTCAAAATATCAGTATCATTACCTCCTATTAAATAAGATTTACGCAAATTAATATTATATTTTTTTGCTAAACAAATGATCATTCCAGGATTAGGTTTTCTGTATTTAGAAAAAAAACTAATTTTTCTATCATTGTACTTAATTTTTTTATAATTTGCACAAATTAAAAAATCATCTATGTATGCTTTGTGTTTTGATAAATGCTTATCTAAATATATGATTATTTCCTTGAAACGTTTTATGGTAATTTGTTTTTTTGCAAGCACGCTTTGATTCGAAACTATAAAACATGGAATATTGTTTAAATTTAATTTGGCAATAGCCTTTCCAATTTTTGGAAGAATAATAAATTCCTTGATATTTTTAACTCCTTTATCCAGTTCTTTATTAATAACTCCGTCTCTACCCAAAAAAACAGCTATTTTGTTATTTTTGGAAACTAAATTTTCTATATTTCCTTTATTTAAAGAATATTTTACGTCATTCAATCTATCTTGAGTTCCAAAGTCATTTAAATATTCAATAGTTTTGTATGCATAAAGTCGTTTTTTTTTAACGATAAGTGGCAAAATATTCTTAACAATATCTTTAAAGGAATTTTTTTTAAATACTATATTTTTTATTGCTTTCTTCTTAAAATAAAAAATGCTTGCAGTTGCATTATTGATTTTTTTATTTTTTGAATTTTTAAAAATAATTTTATTAATTATATAATTTTTATCATATTCAACTGTGTCACTATCGTGTGGATGGCTGTTAGCTTGAACTACTACCACGCAATTGGATTTCTTTTTTCTGGCAAATTTTATAAAATTTTTAAAATCAAATTTAATAAATATGTCAGAATATAAAACTATAAATTCTTTTTTGAGATAATTTTTTGCGTTTATTAATGCTCCTGCAGTTCCAAATAAATATTTATCTGTTAAAATTTTATAATTTTTTATATTTATTTTTTTTAAAAAATTTGTAATTTTTTTATTTTGGTAATTAGTTAAAAATAGAAAATCATTTATATAACTTTTTTTTAATTGGTCGATCTGATGTTTCAGATTGGGTTTTTGCTCAAATTTAATCAGAGACTTTGGGGTAGATTTGTAATTTTTTTTTAACCTGCTGCCTTTTCCGCCGCAAATAATAACTACTTGCATTATATTAAAAGTGTCTTTATCA
>CEPX01195720.1_pt1 | contig 10042 bp, 7 predicted proteins | sample 361361 | NCBI WGS metagenome assembly CEPX01 (sample SAMEA2619974, study PRJEB7988) | marine metagenome | biome: marine biome (ENVO:00000447); feature: mesopelagic zone (ENVO:00000213) & marine oxygen minimum zone (ENVO:01000065); material: "saline water (ENVO:00002010), including plankton...
TACGCTTCCGCCAGCACTCGAACAAACGAGCTCGCATCCTTGCGAGCCCGATTTTTTAAACCATAAATCCACTTTGCTATAATAAAAATATATGCCAAAACGTATTACCTACCACGTCCTGCCAAAACCAGATGGAACGTGGGGCGTAAAAAAGGCCAAGGCAAAACGAATGGCCTTTGTATCAGCAAAAAAACCAGCAGTCATCCGAAAAGCAAAGTCCCTAGCCAAAAAGAACAAGCTAGGACAGGTAAAAATCCACGACCATCACGGCAAGATCGAGTTCGAGTGGACCTATGGAAAAGATCCTGAACGCTTCCCCGGCTAAGAAAACTCTGCCTGGTAGCAGTCCTCGCAATAAATAATCTCCTTTTGCTCCGGAGAATACGTAGTTTCGAATTCCTTTGAGCAGGGTTCGTTTCCGTGCGCGTGAGAGGAAGTCGCCTTACAATCACACCTACGCTTCCAAAGACGCAAAGGATTCCGCAGAGCAAGCCGCTCAAAATGTCTACAGTTTGGGCAGAGACGCGGGAAAGGAATATTCATGGCTTGATAAAACTCAAGCTCCTTATCCAAAACCTTAAACGCAGTTGCGCAGTTATGAGAACACTCACTTTCCTTATCTGAAGCGTGCGCGCACCCGACTACTATCCCCGCATACGAACTATCCGTATCTTCTATACGATCCAAAAGATCCTCAGAGAGCTTTTCAGGAGAATACTCTTTAGTGTCCGGAGCTTGCCACCTAAGCCCACCAGCCTCCGCCTCCTCACGCGTCAAAGGATAGTACTCCTGCGCAATAGTCTCGTTATACGCAAAAGGAGAAATCTCACTTGGAAAAAACTCACCATACTTATACTTCCGTCCTCCGCTATCCTCATATGGCATCTCATTCATATGCTGAATAATCTTTGGAAGCAGGGCTTCGTACTCCTCTTTAGAATACTGCTTGTTCAAAATGCAGTACTCTTTTCCCCGAAGACCTATGCAGCCAAACACATTCTGCGTACTGTGGCAGGCATACGAATACCTCGTCTCTGAAGCGCTGCTTGTAACCACAGAAAAAAGTGTCCTAGATGAGGCGCTTCCTCCTGCGCCGCCAGCGTCCACCACCTCATACATAAGCTCTGCAACCCCGACTCCCATGCCATCATACGAATCCTTCCAACCATACCCGCCCCACGTGCAGTACTTTGAATTCTCCATTCCATTAATAATGTCAAAGCAGTGCTTCGAATTCCGTATGTTCTCCAAATACTCTCCTGTGCTCTCTTTTGCATTTATGAGGTGTGCGTGCCTGTGCGGGCGAGTGAGCAAAAACTTCTGAAACTCCTCCTTTGCGCGCTGAACTCCCGAGTAGCTCCCAATATACTTTGAAATCTTCTTCTCATACTCCTCCTTTGAATATGGCTCATTAAAAATATGATACTGCTTATTCTTCAGCCCCACACATCCAAAGCAATCACTACAGTTCTGGCAATCGAAAAGAAACCATGAGTTCAAACAGCTCTTAGAATGCTGAGAAAACCGAAGCCCGATGCAATTCTCAAGGTAGAGCGAGTCATAACATTGCTCCGCCTTATGGCCAATATAAAGGTCATAAGAATCCACACACTTTGCAACACGATTTGAGTAATTCACATTCTCTCCAAATGTAGAACCAAACGAAAGATAGCTATCTTTATTATCAAGCGAGTGATTACAATACTCACTTCGAACCGCATTCGTGTTGAATAAGGCCTGCAAAGGCACCGCCTCCATAAGCTCCCGAAACTGTTGAAAGAACGGCTTGGAAAAATCATACTCCCGTCCCTGCTCCAAAGAATCCCACTCATCCGACCACCAATACTTCTGACTATAAACAGTAAAAGGAGAGTCTTCTGGAAAGACTGAAATAAGCGATTCCTTTGTAGCATCACACTTACGCTTATAAAGCGTTCGTTCATTCCGCCACGTAAACCGCCTCTGCATCCGACAACGAGGACAAAACGTCGGCTCTGGAACCTCAATTTTCTCGTAAAACGAAATGTCCTCAGGCAAAATCTCAAACTCTGCTGAGCACATCTGACATATTTGTTTCTTCATATATTTACTACACCTTATTTCTCAGTAGAAATCACTACTTCAACAGAGAAATAAGGTGGCGAAACGACATTCCATCGCTTCGCCAAATTCATATACGCACTCATCGCCCCATGTCAATCGCATTCGCGGGGACAAGGTGTAGGTACCCGTCTAGGAAGAAAACGACAACCCATTGAGCTCCGTCGTGGGGGACCTCAACGAGAACCGACTCATCAGGCAATGTCCTAAGCGCCTCCACGAGTTCCGGAGATCCAGCCCACGATCCGTTGGGCATCTCGCGCTCATCTTCATACTCCACCCGCCACTCAGTAGTCTTACGAAGCTCCTCAATCTCATCAGCGGCACGAGGCTTCGGGTCATCAAATACGGGCATCCACACAGCGAGTTTCAAGACAGGCAAGCTGAAGGCCTGACAGGCGCAAACCAAGTAGCAAACACGCGCGTGCTCCCGCGCACTCTCACAAGAAGAAAAATCGTAGCCACCCTCCTTCACCATAAGCTCGAACGCCTTCCGCAGGAGAATCGACGCCGGCACCGGACCGGACTCCTCTGCGTTCTCACTGAAGCATTCGGAGAAAACGCCCGCCAATCGCTGAAGACCCTCCTCATCATCACAGAAAGACAGGGCGCGCTGAAGATGAACGTCCGAAACAGCAGAAATCGCCGGCCAAACTCGATATAACATGGCATGCTCCCTTAATTCTGCTCATCCATCCCCTACCCACGCACCACACGCAAAGATACGAATGGATGATACTGCAAAACAAAATACAATATATGCCACAAAAGTCAAAGAAGAAAAACAATAAATCTATAAAAAACAGCTTAAACAAAAGCTTTTTATAGAAAACAATGCAGTTTGTCGAGCATGCTTGACAATAAACATCCCCCATGCTACCCTATCAGCATGAACGAACTACTCGAACAAAAACTAAAATCAGCAGGACTACAAGAAAACGAAGCGAGAGTCTACCTTGCCCTGCTTGAGCTTGGAAAAGGAACAGCAACCCAAATTAGCCGCACAGCAGGACTGAATCGCACCACAGCATACGACCCCTTAGAGCGACTCGGCTCATATGGCCTTATAAGCCGCATCTCTGGCCAAAGCTCAAAACAAATCTACGCTGCAGAACCTCCATCCCGCCTCACGCAATTCTTAGAAAAGAACCGACAAAAAGCTGAAGAACAAATTCTTTCTGGAGGAGATATACTCCAGCACCTCGAAGGCCTCTACAACAACGAACAGAAACCAATCATCAAGTTCTTCGAGGGGCGGAAAGGAATAAAAAGCATCTATCAACACGCCCTAGAGTCAAAAACAAAAACATACTCCTTCATGGACACAGCGCAGTACGTGCCTGAATTTGTGGAATTTGGGGTGCAATACGTAAAAGCGCGCACGAAAAAGAAAATAAAAGAATACACGCTAATAACAAAAAGCGACGAGGCAGCAAAACAGTTCTATGGCGCTGCTTATGCAAACAAGAACACACAAGAATACGGCGAGTATCGTGTACTAACACACGCCTTCAAAGAATCTCCCGCAGCAGAAATCAAAATATATGACGACACTGTAATGGGCGTACTTGTAAAACCCGGAGAGAACGTTGCCTTTGAAATCAAAAACCCCTCCTTTGCCAACTCTCTCAAAATCATTTTCGAAATCGCCTGGGCACAATCCAAAAAACTCTAATAAAAATAAAAGCCCCGCCTTGACGGAACCGCCCTCAACCACCATCACCTCTCTTCCCCACGAAAAATACTAATAAAAACAATTAAAAACGTTCTTTGTGAATGATTGTTGGAGGGAGTCGGGACCGCGTTGCGAGCGAATAGGTGTTTTGCCGGGCACCCGTGAGCCCGAAGGGCGAGGAGGGTGGCAAAATACCGTGCATGAGCGAGCATCACGCGGTGACGAACGAAAACTTAATGAACAAGAATGTTTTTAATTGTACAAAATCACATTAGTCTTTTTCGCACTCCCCTTCTCATCAACAACATGTATCTGCACAACATTCTGAGATTCCAAGGCGTCAAATACAAACCACTGGAATGAAAACGTTTTTCCGGAAAGCGGTATACGGGTTAAAAGCTTTCCATTAAAACGCATCTCTAGGCTACTCAAATTCTCCTTTGAAACAACATTAGCCTTCATAAGAAAGGGAGTCTTCACAAAACTCCCGTTCAGAGGAGAAATATTAGTAATAGAAATCGCCTCATCTGCCTGAATTACCTGCTTCTCTACTGCTCCCTCTGGAATCAGCTTGTTATACTCTGAAAAATCCGGAATGGTTGATGAAGCCCACTGGAAAACGCCCTCCTCCCAAAGAGAAAATTGGGGATCCTGATATGGGTCTTCAGGAAATGAACCAGAAGGATCCTTTTTATCAACATAGTAAAGAATGGAATGAATCTGCGGATAAGACTCCTTGTCTTTTTCAGGCACATAAATCGACTGCCCGCCAATCATAGGCTTCCGAACCCCCTCTAAAGCATCGGGGCGAGTAAATCCCTCTGAAGGATAAAACTCAAACGCCTCCTGTAAAAACGCATTCCACATAGGAACAGCAGCCAAAATACTTCCGCCCTTCTTCTGCATGGGCACATTATCGTTATTCCCCGCCCAAACACCTGCTGCAAGCGAAGGAGTATATCCAACAGTCCAAGCATCACGAAAATCATTTGTTGTGCCAGTCTTAAGAGCAACATCCCGCCCCGGAAAGACAGTAAGACCTAAGCTGCCGTGAAAAAGACCGGACCGAAGCTCCTTGTCCGATAGAATCTGATTAATCATTCGAGGATACTGCGGATCTATAACCCGCTCTGCCCGATCACGATACCCTTCCAGTACCTTCCCGCTTCTATCACGCACCTCCAAAATAAATGTCTGCTCATGCCGAACCCCCTCTTCTGCAAGAGTCCCATACGCATTTACAAGTTCAGCCAAAAGAACTTCTCCTCCTCCCAGCACAAGCGAAAGCCCATACCGACCCCGCTCCTTAAGCGTTGAGATACCAAAGTCATTAATTGTCCGAAGCACATCATCAAATCCAGCAAGATAAAGAGCCTTCACAGAAGGAACATTGATCGATTGAGAAAGTCCCTCTGCAAGCGAAGTGGCTCCCCGAAAAATCTCATCAAAATTCTGCGGATGAAAACACTCCTCATGCTCGTTATCAAAATCGACGACTGAAGGACACTCTGGATTACTTGAGGCAAACTCAGTAGGAGTATCGTAAACAATCGTCTGCGGCAGATATCCCTTCTCAAATGCAGTAAGGTAGGCAAAAGGCTTCAGGGCCGAACCCGGCTGCCTAAGTCCCTGAAAAGGAACATTAAAACTTGGCTCAAATCCGCAATTGAGCCCCGGACTACACCCCTCAGGCCCTGGCTCCCCAAAAGGATCTTTAGAGCCCACAAGCGCCAAAATCTGCCCAGTCTTAGGGTCTTGAGCAAAAAGAGCAGCATTTCTGCCCGAATAAAGCTCTGTATTCCTCTCTGCCCCCTCCAGCACAACGCGCTCTGCAATCTCCTGCAGTCTAAAATCAAGAGTAGTAAGAACTCGAAGTCCTCCATTCATTACAAGCTCCTCCCCATACTTCTCCACCAAATAATCCCGAACAGCAAGAGAAAAATGATACGCCTTCAAAGACTCAGGATTCCGCTGAAACACAATCTCTTCCTCCTTTGCAGACTCCACCTCTTCCGAATCCAAAAATCCCAACTCTCCCATACGATCCAGCACATACCTCTGTCTATCATAAAGCTCCTCAACATGATTACCCCACGGAGAATAGTAACTTGGAGCATTCTGCATAGCAGCTAAAAGCGAAGACTCAGCAAGAGTCAGCTCTCCCGCAGACTTACTGAAAAAAGTCTGCGAAGCTGCCTCAATGCCATACGCATTTGACCCATACGGAATCTGATTCAGATACAGCTCAAAAATCTCATCCTTTGTATATCGAGATTCAAGCTGAAGCGCCAAAATAAGCTCTTTTACCTTTCGAGGAATTGTGCGCTCTGGAGTCAAAAACAAATTCTTTGCAAGCTGCTGAGTAATCGTAGACCCCCCCTGAACAATACGACCTGCCCGAAGATTTGTAATAAAGGCCCGAATAATACCTCTTACATCAATAGCAGGATCATTATAAAAACCCGCATTCTCCGCAGCAAGAGTTGCCTGCTTCAACTGCTCTGGAATCTCCTCAAACGAAATCGCAGTCCGCTTCTCCTCGCCATGAATCTCATACAAAAGAACCTCGCCAGTCCTGTCGAAAATTTTTGTAGAAAGTGCTACCTGCTTAGTATTAAGCTGCGAGGGCGAAGGAAGATCTTTAGAAACAACTGCCACATAAAGGACAGCCAAAGATCCAAGAAATATAAAGAGGGCAACTACTGCCCAGAAAAAAAGAAAAAATGTTCGCCTCCTGCGTCGAGATGCCATACCCCCAATAATACCTTCGAGGACACAAAGAAATCAACTAAACGCTACAGCCTCCTGCCTGAGGCAGCAATAGCAACTGCAAGTGCATCCGTTACATCATCAAGCTTCTTCTCTACTGACTCGCCTAAAAAATGAGAAACCATCCGGGCAACCGCAGCCTTCGAAGCACTGCCGTCTCCGGATACAGCAAGCTTTACCTCTGGTGGAGAAAGCTCCACCAGAGTAACCGCATGCCTCTCAAGCACAAGAAGCACAACCCCTCGCGCCTCCGCAACCTCAATAGCAGTCTTCTGATTTTTATAAAAATACACGCTCTCAACCCCAGCAGCCTGAGGATTAGTTCTCAAAAGCAAAGACTCCAGCTTCTTCTCTAAAAAAACAAGGCGCTCTGAAAGCGTACCTGAAGACGCGGACAAGAGCCCGCTCTCCAAATGGGAAAACTTACTCCCTTTCTGTTCCACAACCCCATATCCAACACGCGTTGTTCCGGGGTCTATGCCGAGAATAATCATGCGCCTAGCCCTTAATCGGCATCACAATATATAAAAGATGCGGATGGCTGGGACTTCGAAGTGCAGCAGGCTTATCAGCGCCCCCAACCTGAATCCCCACCTCACTCCCCTCATACGCCTTAAGCCCATCTAGAACATATCGCCAGTTAAAAATCACAGAAAACGCATCTCCACTCACCTTCGCGGGAATCTTATATACATTCTCTCCCAACGCACTCTCTGAAGATCGAATTTCCAAAAACTTCTTATTGCCCCCCACCTCAATAACCATATCATTCGTCTTCCCGGAAAGTGAGCTCGCAATCTTTACAGCATGAAAAAGCTCCTTGCCGTCCACCTTGGCCTCGCTCCGAAATTCCTGAGGAATAATCTGTGTATAGTCCGGAAACCCTCCCTCAACCAAACGAGAAATCACGCGCCGAGACTCTGTCTCAAAAAGCGCCTGACCAGAATCCACCAAAAGCTTAAGCTCGCCGCTCTCCTGAGTAAAAATTCTGGAAAAATCACTAATCGTACGAATTGGCAAAGTAAAAGATATATCCTTTTGAGAGGTAGTTGAAAAAGACTTTGAAGAAAGCACTCTCTTTGCAAGCCGAAAGCTGTCCGTAGCAACAAGAGCAAGTCCCCCATCGTCAGAATGAACATATACACCGCTAATCTCAGGACGGATATCAGAATACTGCGTCGCAAAAGCGACCTGAGACAAGGCCTCCCGAAACACGCCAACGTCAAACGTAAGAGCAACGTGCGATGCGTCAATCGAAGGAACAATGGGGAAATCCTTCGCTCCCTGACCATACACCTGCGCCTCATAATTATCAGTAACAATATGCAGCGCATTATCAATTCTCTCAAGTGTAATTCGTTCGCTCATCAAATTCTTCACAATCTCATAAAACACATGAAACGGAACAGTAAACTCTCCCCCTTTCGAAACCTTCCCAGACACAGTATGTTCAGCAACAAGATCAAGATCGGTCGCTGTAAACACAATGCGTCCATCAGTAACCCGAATAAGAACGTTTTTAAGAATGGGCAGGCTTGCCTGGTCTCCTCCAACAGAAGTCTGAACAGAAGACAAAGCCTCTAGGAGCTTACTACGTAATACTATTATCTTTAAATCTTTAGTCGTAGTAGTAGTCATGGTGGATATGTGAATAAATATTATATAACCGCGAGAAATAAGGACAAAAGAGGAGGGAGAAAAAGAATAATTCGGGGACAAGCAGGGGGCTTGTGTGGATGAATATCTGGTCAAGGCGGAAACTCTCCCCTCTTCTGTGCATAAAGAGCAAATCTATCCCTCGTAATCCGTACCTTTATGCGACTCACACCAACATCTTATGCACTTACGCTTTCTGCAAGCGGTCCTTGATAAGGGTAATGCGTTGGTTGAGTTGCGGATTTTGGCTCACCTCTCTTGAAATCTTTTCATATGCATGAATTGCAGTTGTGTGGTCTCTTTTTCCAAGCCTCTCGCCTATGTGGGGATAAGAAAGATTGAGCACGTCCCGCATGAGATACATACAGACCTGTCGGGGCTCAACAATCTCCTTTTTCCTGCTTCTATCAGAAAGCTCCTGCGGAGAAACGTCAAAAAAGTCAGCAACAGTCTTTAGAACATCCTGAACAGTAATATTTTTAGAGACTACATTCGTCACTTCCTGAATAATCTCGTCAACTTTTCGTGTCGTCACCTTCTCTCCCTTATACTGCTGATAAAAAATAACTTTATTTAACACGCCCTCAAGCTCTCGGATGTTATTTTGAATTTTAAGCGCCACATGTTCCAAAATCCCATCCTCAAGAACAACCTCCTGTTGATCAACCTTCGCGCGTAAAATAGCAAGACGCATCTCATAGTCCGGATAGCTAATATCTATTATCATTCCTCCCTCAAACCGAGAGCGAAGCCTCTCTTCAAGGGTAGGAATTGCGGCTGGAGGCCGGTCAGAAGACATAATAATCTGTTTATTGTGCTCATGCAGAGTATTGAACGTGTAAAAGAACTCTTGTTCTGTTGCGGCCTTGCCCCCAATAAACTGAATATCATCAATTATGAGGAGGTCTACGTCGCGATACTTGCTCTTAACATCATCCATCCGTCTATTTCGAAGCGCCCAGACCACGTCATTAATAAATTTTTCCGAAGTTACATAGAGTACCCGAACCTTTTTAGAATACTTCTTCTGAATCGCATTTCCTGCAGCCTGAATAAGGTGAGTCTTTCCAAGCCCCACTCCCCCATACAGAAAAAGCGGATTATACTTCGTGCCAACATCATCAATCACGGCCTGAACAGCAGCATAGGCAAGTTCATTTGAGGAGCCGACAATAAACGAATCCAGCGCATATCTCGGGTTAAGATTCGTCTTTGGATCAACGCGAAGCTCCAAGAGAGGTTCTTGGGGGCGAACAGAGACTTTTGGCCCTCCCTGACTTTTCCGCACGCGCTTTTTAAGGGCCTCTGCATTCTGAGAATTCACCACAACATAATCAACGCTTTTTACCGCGCCATCCAAGTTACGAAGCGAACCCAGAATAAGTTTATGATATCGAGTTTTTACCCAGTCTTTTGCAAAATGATTAGGCAGCCCAATTAAAGCAACTCCATTTTTATCGTTCTTATCAACGAGCTGACTTTGTTTTAGCCAGGTAAGAAAATTTGGACGAGAGATTTGAAGCTCTATCTCTCCTAATACAGTTTTCCAAAGTTCGTTGCTGTTCATCCCGTTAGAGGCAGAGCGTGCTTAGGGGCACGTCCGTGATTTTTTGTTAGGTTGCACCATGACGACTGTCTGGTGGCTATGGTATGTGATGCGTACATTTTTTGATTGCCTCTAACGGGATTCATTCCATTAGAAAATATAAATATAAAAGCCTCGTAGATTAAGAGCACAAGAGCCCCGATGCGATATCGTGAGAGAAGATGAAAGCGTAAATTTTCTAATAGGATTCATAATGATAATAGATAAAAAATAAAGACCACCCTTGTCCACTTAAT
>CEPX01155450.1_pt1 | contig 10041 bp, 8 predicted proteins | sample 361361 | NCBI WGS metagenome assembly CEPX01 (sample SAMEA2619974, study PRJEB7988) | marine metagenome | biome: marine biome (ENVO:00000447); feature: mesopelagic zone (ENVO:00000213) & marine oxygen minimum zone (ENVO:01000065); material: "saline water (ENVO:00002010), including plankton...
GTGAGATGGTTTGTGAATCTTGTAAGCAGACTACGCGGGGTGGGTGCGGGGAGTGATTATTCTCTTCTCAACGGAACGAAAGCAAATCCAGGGAATTCTTGTTTTGAAATCTTTGAATCAGAGGATTTTTTGATTTGAAAGATTGAAGATTGAACTGGGACAACCATTATTCCTTCTGGTTTTAATTGGTCTAAGATATTATATGGGATGCGCATATCTGTGCATGAAGCTGAGAAAAGGATTCTATCATAGGGAGCGTATTGAAGCAAACCTTGGAAGCCAGAGCGGTTGAATATGCAAATGTTCGAGTCTTTACTTAGGAGTTTTTGTGATTTTATTGCAAGGTTTTTGTTTAATTCTACGCCGTAGATTTTTCCTGCTTTTATTATCTCTGAGATTAAGGAGAGGGCGTAACCAGAGCCAGAACCAATTTCTAGGATTCTTTGTCCTTGCTTTGGTTCTAATAACTGAAGCATGAAAGCAACTGTGTAGGGTTGGGAGATTGTTGAGCCATCTTCTAATGGAAGGGCGACGTCTTCGTATGCGTAGATTTTGAAGTTATCTGGGAGGAAGTCTTCTCTCCTTACTTTCTCGAACGCTTCGACTACATTTGGAGGGAATTTCTTTGATTTCAGGTTTTGGATTAATTGGGGTTTTTCCATTGTTTGTAGAGGAGAAAGAGATTAATATTATTATCTATTAAGGAATATCAGAACCATATTTTATCCAGTGTTCCCAATTTTCTTCCAGTTCTTCTTTATCAATAAGAGCATCTAACCCGTGGATCCTATAGGTTATGCCATTTAGATCTATTTGATAATGTTTAGGAGGAGCATATTTTGATACATCCCATAGATCCCATTCTTTTTCGTAATATTTACCACCAGTTGGAGTTTTTGGAATAATATAAAATCTTTCTAATCCCTCCATCCTTTTTTTAACATCTTCCATAATTTCTCTGTATATATTTTGGTCTGACATGAAGAAAACAGGCCATTCAGTTAGGTCCCTTCCTTCTGGACCATCTAAATAAAATGAGAAGATTTTTGGTTCTTTTTCATAATGAGGTTCTCTTTCTCGTGAGAGAAGGAGATTAAATCTTCGTAAATCAAATCTAAAATCTTTTCCATATGGTGTGTGAGCTTCAACTGTTGTAAAATAAGGTGGATTCCAAATCGAATTGACGATATGAAGATAACCATTATTTGGTGATTCTGCATGTTTTCTTGCCTCCTCTAGTTTTTCATGATTCAGATCAGGATCTTTAAAATCTTCAATTTGTTCTGGGCTCCAGATGTTTATAGTAAAATGAGGAACGAAAGAAGGTGAGATTGAAGAAGCGGTTTCAGAGATAACATCTTTTCCAACATCATACAATACTCCTCCTGCAGCTCCTCCTGCAAGTAAAAGTCCTGTCTTCTTCAATAGTTGGCGTCTTGTCAGTTCTTTAGACATGTTTGATTAGGACTATTGATTGTTTTAAAGATTTATATTATCTGATATAGATTATTTTATTAACTGTATTAGCATAAGATTTATTAATGGACTTTTCTGTTATGATTGATGGCGGAGAATATTACTGAGTTGAATTCTGATAATTTTGATTCTTTTATTGCTGATGGGAATGTAGTTATTGATTTTTGGGCTGAGTGGTGCGCTCCTTGCAAGATTTTGAATCCAGCTGTTGAAGAGGTTTCGAAAGAGTTTGATGGGACGGTTAAATTCGGGAAAGTTGATGTTGAGAATAATCAGGAATTGGCTCAGAGATTTCAGGTTATGACGGTTCCTACTTTGATTTTCTTTAAGGATAAGGAACAGATTGATAGGACTGTTGGGGCGATGCATAAAGAAGAGTTGAAGAATAAAGTTGATGAGGTTTTTTAATTATTACTTTATTCTAAAGGTTTAAATACGATTTTTTGTTTGGATAATTATGGCTCCGTAGCTCAGCCTGGTTAGAGCACTGGCCTTTTAAGCCAGGTGTCGCGGGTTCAAATCCCGTCGGGGCCATTTTTGTTCCTAGTTAGGAGTAATAGTGAAAAATCAGCTTAAGGAGAAAGGTTTAAAAACCTATTTTGACAGTTTTTTATTATTACACAGTTGTTAGATAAATTTATATACTCACTCGAGAGCCAAAAATCTCTTCCATGCACATCCTCCAACCAAAACACACAAAACTGAAGCCTGACGAGGTGAAAAAGCTAGTTGATAAGTATAATATTACAATTTCTCAATTACCCAAAATAAAAGAAGGTGACGTTGTTGTGCCAGAGGGGTGTGGGAAAGGAGATGTTCTGAAAATTGAGAGGAAAGAAGAAGATAAATTATATGTTTATTATAGGGTGGTTGCATAACAAAATGAAAATCAAAGATTTTCAATTTTCAAACTCCAGAGCATGCCTACGCATGCAACTGGGTGAAGGAGTTCGAAATGGCTAAAAAAGAAAGAGATTTATTAGTTAAAAAATATCTTGAACAGCATTCTTTAGTTGAGAGTAATATTATTTCTTTTAATGATTTTATCAATAATAGAATGCAGGAGATTGTGAATGAGATTAATGAGGGACTTGGAGATGAAGATATTGAAATCAAGTTGGGGAAGGTGAGGATTGACAAGCCGAATATTATTGAGGCTGATGGTAGCACTAGTTTGATTACGCCGATGGTTGCGAGATTGAGAAATCTGACTTACTCTGCGCCGGTTTTTGTTGAATTGAGTGTGAAATTTGGAGAGCAGACTGACAGTGCTGAAGTTGAGATTGGTAGGATTCCAGTTATTGTTAAGAGTGCTGCTTGTACTACAAATGAGATGGGCAAGGAAGAAGCATATGAAAATTATATGGATCCTCTTGATCCAGGAGGATATTTTATTATTAATGGGAATGAAAGAGTTATTGTTATGTCTGAGGATTTGGCGCCAAATCAGCCGTTTATAGAAGATGGAAGACAAGGATTGACTTTGAGATTGTTTTCACAGAGAGGAGCGTATAGAATTCCAACAACTATCTCAGAAACAAATGATGGGATTTTGGATTTGACTTTCTCAAGGTTGAAGAATATTCCTGCAATTGTCGTTTTGAAAGCTTTGGGAATGGTTAAAGATTCTGAGATTGCGCAGAATATTAGAAATGAATCTGATTGCTTGATTGTTAATTTGTATGAGTTTTCTAAGTTGAGGAGTGTAGAGGATGCAATGATGTATATCGCTGAGAAGTCTGGCATTCAGGGAACAAAGAAAGAAGTTTTGGATAGAGTGAAACAGAGAATTGATGCTTTCTTTTTGCCACATATTGGTTTGGAAAAGGGGAGCAGGAATGAGAAGGCGTTGACTTTGTGTAGGTTACTTGGGTTATATTTGAGGTCAAAGGATGATGGAAGAATTAGAACTGATAAAGACCATTATGCAAACAAGAGAGTTAAGTTATCTGGGGATTTGATGGCTGACTTGTTTAGAGTTAACATAGGTATTTTGGTTAGGGATGTGCAGTATACTTTGCAGAAAGTTTCTAAGAGAAAGAAATTTTATTCTTTGAAGACAATTGCTAAATCAACCTTATTTACACATAGGATTGAAAGTGCAATTGCAACTGGAAGTTGGATTGGAGAGAAGTCGGGAGTAACGCAAAACATGCAGAAGACTAATTATTTAAGAATCTTAAGTCAGTTGCAAAAAGTTACTAGTACTTTACCAGGAGAGCAAGAGAATTTCGCAGCGAGAACTTTGCACCCAACTCATTATGGAAGATTTTGTCCGATTGAGACTCCAGAAGGAACTGAGATTGGTTTGAGAAAGAATTTGGCTTTGCTGGCGAAGATTTCTACAGCTGTTGAATTTGATGAATCTTTTGTACTTAAGAAGTTTGAGGAGTTTGGATTGAATAAAGAGGGAAATGGAAAAGACGTGTTCTTTAATGGAAGAGCTATTGGATTTGTTGAAGAAGCCGGAGAATTTGTGAAAAAGATTAAGGAAGAGAGAAGGGGGGGAGGAATTCCTGGAGAATTAAGTGTGAGGTATAATGAATTGCTTGGACAAATAACAATGTCTAGTGAAGTTGGAAGAGTTTTGAGGCCGTTGATTGTTGTTGAAAACGGAGCAAGCAAATTAAAAGATGAGCATCTTGTTTTGTTGGAAGAAGGAAAGATGACTTGGGCGGATTTATTGAAGGAAGGGATTGTTGAATATATCGACGCTGCGGAGGAAGAAAATGCTTTGGTTTCTTTGAATGAAGAAGAATTGACAGAAGAGCATACTCATTTAGGGATACATGAGATAGACATGTTTGGTTTGATTACTTCTTTGGTTACATATGCAAATCACGACCAGGGTTCTCGATTGCTGAAAGGAAATAAGACTTTGACTCAGAGTTTAGGAATTTATGCTGCTAATTATTTAATGAGATTAGACACAAATGTTAGCATTTTGCACTATCCTCAAAAGCCTCTTGTTAGAAGTTTTGTTTATGACACTTTGGATGTTTATCCTGCTGGACAGAATTTGGTTGTGGCAGTGATGCCGTTTGAAGGATACAATATGGAAGACGCTGTTGTTTTGAATAAGGCTAGTGTTGAGAGAGGAATGGGTAGAAGTACATATTTTAGGCCTTATCGTGCGACAGAGTTGCAGTATGCTGGTGGGCTTAGTGATGAGATTGTTGTTCCTGATAAAGATGTTTCTGGATATAGAACAGAGGAAAGTTATAGATTTTTAGAAGATGATGGGATTGTATTTCCTGAAGCTGACATGAGTTCTGGAGAGGTTGTTATTGGAAAGACAACTCCTCCTAAATTCTTATCAGAAGCAAGAGATATTAGCATTCAGGCAAAGAAAGAAGCTAGCTCTGCAATTAGACAAGAAGAGAGAGGGACTATTGATGCTGTGTTTATTACTGTTGATGGAGAAGGGAACAGAGTTGTACAAGTTAGGACAAGAGACTCGAGATTGCCCGAGCCAGGAGATAAATTCAGTGCGCCTCACGGACAGAAAGGAGTTGTCGGATTAATTGTTGATGAGAAGGATGTTCCATTTACTGCGAGAGGAGTAAAACCTGATCTAATGTTTAATCCTCATGGAATTCCGAGCAGAATGACTGTTGGTTACTTGATTGAGTTGTTGGCAGGGAAGACTGCTGCTGTAACTGGGAAGATCTTGAATGGAACTTCATTTACAGGAACAAAAGTTGAAGATCTTGAAGAGATGTTGAGAAACCTGGGATTTGAATATGATGGAAAGGAAACAATGTATAATGGTGTTACTGGAAAGAAGATGGATGCTAAAATTTTCATTGGGAATATGTATTATCTGAAATTGGAGAGAATGGTTAAGAACTTAATTCATGCTCGTGCTTCTGGAAAAGTAGCTTTGTTAACGAGGCAACCAATTGAGGGACGAGCAAGAGGTGGTGGGTTGAGATTGGGAGAGATGGAACAACAAGCTTTGGTTGGACATGGTGCAGCGTTGTTATTGAAAGAGAGATATAATTCTGATAAGACTACTGTTTATATTTGTAAAGAATGTGGGAATATGACTTATGAAGATGTTATCAGGAACAAGACACCTTGTAAATTATGTAGTGGGAATGATTCTGAGGCGATTGAAATCTCTTATGCTTTCAAATTGTTGATTGATGAGCTGTTGGGACTTGGGATACATACTAAATTTGATTTGAAGAATAAATTCGAAAGATAAAATGGCAGATTGGAAAATAACACAAACATTTGATGAGGAAGCGAAGAAGGCATTAGAGAGAGCAGTTGCCTGGTTTGATGTAAGAAGACAGAGATTTATTGATACTTTTGGTTTGAATTTCATAGCTGTATCAAATAGATTGGTGGATTGGGATGAGAAGCAAGAAACTCTTTCAAATAGAGTTGTTTCACATGATGAATTGATAGGGGAATATGTTGTAGTAGATAGGGCGAGGAATTTTGGACAATGGCCTGGAGGATATAAAGTTATTGAGGGAGATGGTGTTAAAATACTTATTGCGATAACTAAATATGAAGTTGAAAATTTAAAATGAAAGAAGAATATTTTAGAAAACAAGTAAGGAGCGTTAAGTTTAGTTTGCTTAGCCCTGAGCAGATTAAGAAAGTTGCAACGGCGAAGATTGTGACACCAGAGCTTTACGATATTGATGGTTTTCCAGTTGATGGAGGACTAATGGACTTGCGTCTTGGAGCGATAGATCCTGGAGTGAGATGTAGGACATGTGGAAAAAGAGTTAAAGAATGTCCTGGGCATCCTGGAAGCATTGAACTTGCAAGGCCTGTATTTCATATTAAGTATATTCCTCTTGTTGAGCTTTGTTTAAGAAGTTTCTGTCCACATTGTGGGAAATTAACATTGAGTGATGAGAAACAAGAGAAATTGAAGGCTAGTGAGAGAGCTAAAAAAGCTCGAGATGCTAAGAAATGTGCTCATTGTCAGGAAACAATTGAAAGAGTTAAATTAGAGAAGCCAAGTACCTTTAATATTGGAAAGAAAAGATTGTCGCCGATTGAGATTAGAGAGAGACTTGTTAAAATTCAAGATGAGGAGTTGCAGAAGATTGGAGTAAATCCTAGGACAGCAAGGCCAGAATGGGCTGTTGTTGCTTTATTGTTGGTTCCTAGTGTAACTGTAAGGCCTTCTATAACATTAGAATCTGGGGAGAGAAGTGAAGATGACTTGACTCATAAACTGAGTGATATTATTAGGGCAAATCAAAGGCTTTGGGAGAACTTGAATGCTGGAGCGCCAGAAGTTATTATTGAAGACTTGTGGGATTTGTTACAGTATCATGTTACAACATTCTTTGATAATAATATTACAAGAATTCCTCCAGCAAGGCACAGAAGTGGACAGCCATTGAAAACAATTACTGAAAGAATTAAAGGAAAAGAAGGACGTATAAGGAATAATTTGGCTGGAAAGAGAGTTAACTTTTCTGCTAGAACTGTTGTATCTCCAGATCCGTATATTAAGATTAATGAGGTTGGTGTTCCTTTAGAGATAGCAAAAGTGATAACTGTATCTGAGCCAGTTACAAGTTCTAACATAGAAGAGTTGAAAGAACTCGTTATGAAAGGTATAGATTATCCTGGGGCAAATTATGTTATAAGAACTGATGGAAAGAGGAAGAGAGTTACAGATGATTTGAAAGAAGAAATTGTCGCTGAGTTGCAACCAGGGTATAAAGTTGAGAGGCATTTGAGAGATGGTGATATTGTTTTGATTAATAGACACCCTACTTTGCACAAGCAAGGGTTAATGGCCCATTATGTTAAAGTTCTTCCTGGAAGGACATTTAGGTTGCAACCGGCTGCTGCTCCGCCGTATAATGCAGACTTTGATGGAGACGAAATTAACTTACATAGTCCTCAAAATGAGGAAGCTTTGTCTGAAGCAAAGATCTTGCTTGATATTAATAAGAATATTATTTCTTCTAAGAATAATATGAATTTAGTTGGGACAATCAGAGACGCAGTTACTGGAGGATATTTGTTAGGAAAGGATACAGTGGACAAAGGAGAGGCTGACCAGTTGTTGTATGGAGTTGGTATTGAGAATAATGTGAAGAAAAAAGAGTTTGAAGGGAGAGAGGTTTTTTCTCAAGTTATTCCAAAAGGCACGGATTTGAAGATTTCTGGAGATATAACTGGAAGTAAAAGTTTTGGTGCTGAAGATGGGCAGATGGTTAAAGTTATTGATAGGGAACTTGGAAGAGATGCTACTGTTGATTCGATAAATAAAGCCTTCTTATTAGGAACGAGCTATATCTCTCGGATTGGTTATAGTTTATCTTTGGAAGATTTGAATGTTTCAAATAAAGTTAAAGAGATTACTGCTGGAATTGTTGAAGAAGCTGAAAAGAAGACTTCTGAGATTATTGGTGAATTTGAACAAGGAAAACTTGATACAATGCCTGGAAAGAGTTCTGATGAAACTCGGGAAACTAGAATTCTGCAGATATTGAATGAAGTTAGAACGAATGTTGGAGATGTTGTTAAGGAGAGTTTCCCTGTAGATGGGAATGTTAATAAGATGATTACTCCGGGGTCTGTTGGAAGTATGTTGAATGTTACACAAATTGGATGTCTTGTTGGGCAACAGAGTTTGTGGAGTAAGAGAATTAGTTTTGGGTATGATGACAGAACGTTGAGTTTTTATAAGAAAGGAGATTTGAGTCCAAAGTCAAGAGGATTTATCAAGAGTTCATTCTTTAACGGTTTGAAGCCGGAGGAGTTCTTCTTTGGAGCGATTACTGGTAGGGACTCTATGATGGATACTGCTTTGAGAACACCAAAGTCGGGATATTTGTATAGAAGACTTGTATCGGCTTTGCAGGATCTGAAAGTTGAATATGATGGGACAGTTAGAGATGCTTCTGAGAATATTGTTCAATTCTTGTATGGAGATGATGGAAAAGATGTTTCTAAGATACATTTGAAAAATGATAAGATTTTCCCTGGGGAAGCAGTTGGTGTTGTTACGGCTCAGAGTTTTGGGGAAGCATCTACGCAAATGGTTTTGAATGTTTTCCACCACGCTGGTGTTGCACAAATGCAGATTACTCTTGGATTACCAAGACTAATTGAAATCTTGGATGCAAGAAAACAACCTTCAACTCCTACAATGGAGATTTGTTTGATTAAGGAGAGTAATAATGAGCATGATTCGAGAGTTATTGCTGAGAAGATTAAAGAGGTGAAGTTGGCAGAGATATTAGATGAAATTAAGATTGATTTTGGAAATAAGAAAATTGAGATTAATTTGGATAATAAAGCATTAAAGATGGTTCATGTTGGGTCAGAGAAAATTGCAGAAAGATTGAAAGAGAAGAAATTTGACGTGAAATCTCATGATTTGAAGATAAGCTTGGATGCTTCTGATTTAGATTATAAGGGAATATATAAATTGAAGAAGAAATTGAAAGAGACGATTATTTCTGGAGTCAAGGGAGTTTCGCAGGTTGTTGTTGTTAAGAGAGATAAAGAGTATATTGTTAAAACAGCGGGGAGCAATGTTCAAGATGTTTTGGAACTTAAAGGTGTAGATAAGAATAGAGTGACAAGTAATGATATTCATGACGTTGCAAAGGTTCTTGGAATTGAGGCGGCGCGGCAGACAATTATTAATGAAATTAAACAAGTTATTGAAACTCAGGGATTGGATATTAATATAAGGCACTTGAAATTGGTTGCAGACGCAATGACTTCTTCTGGAGTTGTTAAAGGAGTTACAAGAATGGGGATTATCTCTGACAAAGCTAGTGTTTTGGCAAGAGCGACTTTTGAGACACCTGACAAGCAGTTTATTAATGCTACAATTCAGGGTGGGAAAGATGAATTGAATTCTGTTATAGAGAATATTCTTTTGAATCAGGCTGTGCCTGTTGGAACTGGGCTTCCTGGATTGTTGGTTCAAGTTACAGGGCCTTTGGCTGGGAAAGACGCTAAGCTGGTTGAGGTGAAGAAGGTTAAGAGCGAAAAGAAATAATTCTTATTTTTCCTTAATAAGGTAGAGATAGATTTATAAAGCTGGATGATGAGGGAGTTTTATAGAAATTCTAAGATGGCGATTATTAATATGCAAACAATGCGATATATCAATTTGTTAGACAGCGCTTCAAAGGTTAAAACCAGGAAATGTTTTATTTATAACAATACAATCTTCTTTGCTGTGTCAGCGAATATGGTATCGAAGGCTATTGGGCCTGAGGCTGTGAATATTAAGAGGATTCAGGAGAAATTAGGGAAGAAAGTCAAGATTATAAAAGAAGCTGAAGGGATTTGGGATGCAGGAAGGTTTGTTCAGGATGTTGTTTCTCCTGTTAAGTTCAAATCGTTGGAGATTATTAATGGGGAGATCTTGATTACTGCTGGGAGCAATCAAAACAAAGCTGCTTTAATTGGGAGAAATAAGAGAAGATTGGATGAACTGAAGATTATTTTGAAGGATATGTTTGGCTTGGAGTTAAGGGTTGTTTGATTTTTTGTTAACGGGAAAGTTTAAAAACTAATTTTTCAAGAGTATATTAGAGGAATTAAATGGGATTATTA
>CEPX01038891.1_pt1 | contig 10040 bp, 4 predicted proteins | sample 361361 | NCBI WGS metagenome assembly CEPX01 (sample SAMEA2619974, study PRJEB7988) | marine metagenome | biome: marine biome (ENVO:00000447); feature: mesopelagic zone (ENVO:00000213) & marine oxygen minimum zone (ENVO:01000065); material: "saline water (ENVO:00002010), including plankton...
TTTTCTATAAATACATTGGCAGCTCCTTTAGAGAATGCATCCCAGAAATCATCACCCTCTTCAAATAATACTGCCTCAAGATCGCCCTTCTCACTTTCTTGAATACCAACCCTATCCATCATATTCATAACAGTTTGGGCTCTGATACGGCCACCACCAATTCCAGTGAATACTCTTTGAGCTTCAGGAAGAGCTTCTATGGCAAGAGTTTGTACTCCTGATGCTCCTATAGCGGCTGTAGATTTTAACGATAACTCGCCAGCTTTCTTAACAAACCCGTTTTTAACAGCATACTTGCCTACTAAATCTCTTCCTTTCCTGCCAAGACCCCATTTTAATCCTTCCTTTAGGCCTTTAACAGCGACCTTTTTCCCGCCTGTGAAGACACCTCCTGTAAAGTATAGTTCTCCAGCAAATGGTATTGAGCCAAATACAGTATTCCATATATCATATCCACGACTTGTTTCTGCCTGGTTTTGGGTCTGCCATTCATGGACTTTAAATATAGACTCTGATGGAGGATCATAATCACCCTCATCAGCCTTTTTAATAGCATCTATATGGGCAGAGATTTCTGCTAAGTCCTGCATTTCATTTTGAGTCTGTAAAAATGGTACAATGTTTGATGGAGTTTTAGCAACTTCTGCAAATGCATCCTTCCAATCCTTTGGCCGCTCTGCCTCCTCAAGCCTTTTCTTGCGATCTTTATTCCTCATTAGTACTGGAGAATAATCTGGATCTATTTCGGCTGGAAGTGATTCACTTAAGAAAGATACAGATATATCATCTAAACTGGGAATATTACCAGATAATGCTTGATTAGCTAAGTCACCAGTGTGCTCAACACGTTTTTTAGAGGTCTGAATTTCTAATGCTTTGTCTTTGGCAGACCATGAATCTATGCCTCTATCCCCATATATAATACGACCAACCTCACGGTTTAGATCTGGATCAAATAGAGACTCTCTTCTAAATTCATCTGACATCATATTCCAGTTAGGAACTTGAGATGCCATATGGTCTTGTACTTTGGCGTATGTATTGTCAAGCTCTCCATTTGCGGGATTTACTGCATAGGAAGGCCTTCCAGATGTTGATAGGCCTTTATTTATCCATCTTTCATTAATTTGAAGACTGCCATAATCACCTGTACCATTTTTATTTATATTAACCGCATTTGGATCTCCGCTTGATTCAGCCTGTATAAGAGAGTCTACTACAGAATCAAAGTCAAGCTCTGCTTCATCTGCTTGAGTAGCCATGACAAGCTCTTCTTTTCTTTGTTTTTCGAGTGCGGCTCTTTCTTGGGCTAGTCGTTCCTGTTCTTCTTCTTGCTTGCGCTGAGCCTCTTGAGCTTGACGTAGCCATTCATCAAAATCAAATCCCCCATCAGATATTAATTGATCTTTATTCTCAGGACTCCCCTGAGATTCCCTTAACCAGTCAGAAAAATTATAAGGCATTACATTCCCATATGTTGATTATATTGTGATATTATATGCTTTGTTGCCAGACCTTGAACCTCCTTTAAAGACATGCTTTCAAAACCTTCTGTTTTATTTAACACATCCCAATTTTTAATTATATGTTCAACACTGGCACGTAGAACAGATGCCTTAGGATCTGCGCGTAAATTATCATACATGTCTTTGGTCAGGCCTGCATTTACCCATTCTTTTGGAATTTCATCCTTAAATCCTGGTATCATTCCCTTTATTTCAGGCTCGAATACTGAATCAGGTAATGGCTGAATTAAAGCATTTTCTCCACCTTTTGTTATTTTAACCGCCAGATCATTTGCAGCTAATTTCATTTTGTATGATGGCCTTAAACGCGCTTCAAGAACAGCCTCGTTTAAGCCCTGCTCAATAGCTGTATTTATCGAGGCCCTATCTTCACTAGGCAAAGACATAAATGAAGCGTCTAAATTATACCATTCATCTACTTGCTGTTGTGCTTTAATCTCTGGCTTAACATATGCTGCTTCAGCTCTAACAGCCTTTTCACGCCTTGCCTCAGCATCGTCTGTATCAAACCCAGCAACAAATGCTAAAGCCTCTGGCCTTACATTGACTGGTTTGCCAGCGGCATGTATAGTCATATAATCAGTGCCTTCTTTTAGATTTTCTACATCTTCTACTAAAAACATATCATTGAGTGCTGCAAATTTGACATTCTCACGCTCATCAGGACTTAAGAACCCAGGAGTTTCTGGCTCTGTGTCATATGTTTCTAAGTAGTTCTTAGCACCCTTTGCGCCCTTATAGTCTGTTCCAAACTTCTCACCAACCTTGGCAGTAGCATTATATAGTTGAAAAGTATCTAAAGTCTCTTTCTTCTGGAGTATCATTTTTTCGTAATCTCTGGCGGTTCCCTGCATATCCAGAAGAGTCTTACCGCTTGTTTTATCAAATACCTCTGAAGACTGATCTGGGTTTGCCCCATCTGACATAGATGCAGTAACTAATTCTTTTAAATCTTGTCCATATAATTTATCTTCATATGTATTGATATTTTTTTGCAAGGCATCATATTCGCTCTCCAGCCGCACAACCTCTTTAGACTGCATATCCCATGCCTTCTTAGCCATTAGCATATTCATTTCATGTTCGTGTTGTTGAGACATGAGCTTTGCCTTGCTGGGCTCAAACAATTGTCCGAGCTGTTGAGTTAACATTGCTATTCCACGCCAATCATGTGTTGAATCATACCTTCTTGCCATCACTATACCTTTTTATTTAATATATTGTAATTAACTGCTTTTATGCCATCTACCTTAATAACTGCCTCAGGAAGTATTTTTTCTACATCTTGAGCCATTACACCAATGCTCATTTTATCGCTCCACTTATATCTAAAAAGGTAAACTGGGATGCCATTTTTTAATTTACTAACACGCGTTATATCTTTTTTAATATTAATATCGCTTTTTTTGATCACAGCAAAAGGATCATATTCTTCCTCTTCTTCCTCTTCTTCCTCTACCCCGAAGCCAAGCCCAGCTAAAAATTCTGGCTGATATGGCATATAATCTTCACCTGGTGTATATGCTCCATATTGATCCGCCCCAAATAAGCCTTCTACAAATGCTTCATCAAATTTCATGCCTAATATGCCACTCTCTGCGAATGCAGGCTGTAAAAAAGAATATTCCTCGCCAGATAAAGCTCCGCCATAAGCAAAAGGATCATAAGTAGATATTGCACCCACCCCCTCACCACCCTTGGTGGTAAGGCCTTCTCTCGCCAGTCTGATTGCTGTCTCCATTTCCTCTCCCAAAACTCCCAGGCGTGCTTCAGCTGCTGCGGTTGATGTTTCTATAACGTCTGGCAAGTCTTTAAGCAATCTTTCATATGTTTTTGTTGCAGTCTCCCAGGGTTTATCACTAACTGCCTTGTCTCGTATCTCTTTGTAATCTTCTAGTGCCTCCTCTTTTCCTATTCTAAGTGTTTCAAGAGCTGTCTCATGGCCAGCTGCTATATCCTGAAACTCTGTCGCATAGCCAGTTGCTATATCACCAGTAGCTATCTCATAGCCAGTTGTTATATCACCTCTTTCCTCAGTAAAGCCAACGTCTATATCTCTTGCTCCTTTTCCAATTTCTTCTGCCAATATATCTCTTGCTGTTTGGCCAACTCCAGTTGAGGCAAATCCTGCAATGCCCATCTTGGCCTCAGCCGCCCTAATACCGCCTACACCTTCTTCCCTAAGCGCCTCTAGCTCCTCTTCTCTTGTAAGAACGGTTTCCTCTAGTCCTTCTGTTTTTTCCAGCCCTAAATCTCTTAGTTCTTCTGTTCTCGTCTCCCTTAAATCCCTTAGATTTTGTGCCTTATCCTCTTCTAATGCTTCCACATCCCTTGTATATGTTCCTTCTTCGCCAGTCAGGCGCTCTATGCTTTTTTGATACTCTGACTTAGCCTCACCGATTGCCTCATCCATATCTGTAAATGCAGTAAACATGTCTTCTTCAGATTCACCTAAACCTTCAACATATTCTTCAATTTCAGATTGAAACATGTCATATTGTTCTATGTCAACTATTTCCCCCCACTCTTTTGCTAGTCTTCTTAGCTCAACATCAGTTTCAGACTTTATTACTGCCTGATCTTCAGTTAGATCCTGCTCTACGTCTATAACGTCTTCTATATCTATTATTTCCCCTTCTTCTGATAAACCAGTCCATGTTTTAGTCTCTTCGCTCCATGTAATTGATGCGTCAGCAACCGAATCCATAAATGCTATATTCGCTGTAATATCTGTACTTGAGGGATCATATCCATGATACTCACCACCAAACCATGTTTTCCAAGCAGCCCCACCATCATCTGAACCTCTTGTTCCGTGAGCTTCTCCTGACACGGTGCTTTTAGCTGCGACTCTACGTTCAAGCCAATCACGAGCGTCTGTCGCCCTCATAGCATCTTTGGTGTGCTTCCAGTCTTTATCCCATGTAGACCCACCATCTGAACTTTTTTGGATCTTTGCTTCCCTAACTTGGTTGTCTCCCCAGTCCCTCCAATTAACTCTAAGTCTATAAATATTGCCAGCATCATCATACATGCGGTCACCCCATGTCTTCCATTTTCTTTTACACAGCGCCATCTCACCGCTATAATCAAAAGAATCAGAAGATACTTCGACTAGCTTGCCCTTCTTATCATCCCACTGAAAATTGACTTCTGTATATATTCTCATAACTTATCTCCTAATAATAGCTTCTGCTTTGTCTTATCGCATCAAGGTATTGACTGGCTTTAAACTTTGGTTTTTCTGGTTCTGGTTCATCTCCGCCACCAAACAAGTCTTCTAAAAATAACGCGCCAGAAGATATAACTGATGCAGCAGTTCCTACTCCATACAATACTGCTCCAAGTGGAGCGCCCACTCCTGACAACATCATTCCAGCTCCAGCTGTTTGAAGTCCTCCAGAAACAGAATTTATCCCATGCAATATAGCTTCATCATAATCTTCTTCTTTCCAAGCCTCGCCAGCCTCTTTAGCTTCTGTTACCATAGTATATCCGCCTACAACACCGCCAGCTGTCGCTCCTACTGCTGCCTTACCACCAAGTTTAGCACCTTCTTGAAGGCCTTTTCCTTTTATAAATTGAGTGGCAGCCTTGCTTCCTATCTGAGATACAGTCTCCTGTCCAGCCTTTTTAGCGGCCAATTCTGCTAATATCTGTGTTCCCCGTACAGCTGCTACACCTTTTTGCTCACCTGTAGCCTCTTTATCTGTTAAAATATTGCCGATATCAAGAAATTGTTTAGTTGTTTGAGCCGCCTGAAACGCTTTGCCACCTAGTCCTGGCTCTTTTGCATCTGGAATGTCTACGTCTGGCTTTACAAACCCTTCAGTTGAAGCAAGATCTATAGGGACACCTTCAGATTCTATTGCCTTTGGTAGTGGCTGGTCTAGCTCTTCTAGTCCTTTAAGTGCTTTCTCTAGCTCTTGATTAGGCATTTCCTGTAATAAATCCTGGCTATCTCTTTTATAGAATCGTCCATTATATTTAAGAGATGGCGCTTCTGGGGCAACGCCTGGAGTTGTTTGTATATTCCTTAAAGCTTCCAGTTTTGATGCACCGAGAGCTTCTTCACCAGGAGTAGCATATGTGCCCCATTCTGGATCGGTGGGAGCAGGGGCTCCAGTTGGAAGTGTTATGGCCGCAGGGGCTGGCATATTTCCTAACTCTTCTTCAGTAAAAACACCTGGTTCACCAATCCCTAAATCTTTTTCCCATTCTTCTAATTCTTTTGTATATTCTGATTCTATAAATTCCTCACTTGGCGCACCTGGTATCACAGGCTTTGCATCTGGCATTTCTACTTCTGGGACACCCTCATCTCCAAGCCATTTTAAAGGTTTATCCAATACACTACCTTTTTCCAGATTCCAGGTTGCTATACCCTCTGGATCATCCACTATGCCTTGCAGCCTTTGTTCGTAAAATTCTACATTTTTTCTCTTAGGGCCTTGTGGCAATTGCTTAGTCAGCTCATCCCATCTCCTCCAATCTAAGTTATTATCTCTGATAAGCTGTAGCTCTTTTTTTGAAAATCTGTCTGCTAATTGCTTTCTTAGAGTAGGATCGCCCTCTATAGATTCGGCTAGCCACATCTTATCACTTAGCAAAGAACTTGCCGCCTTTTTTTCAAACTCATCCTGAAAACTAATCTTTTCACTTGGCGCACCAGACTCCACAGTGCCCGCACCAGGATCGTCAAACAAAAAAGCCTCTTCCTCCGCTATAAATTGTTCCAGCTCTTTTCCTCCCCCTACAACTTCTAGCTGCCTAGGTGCTGTTAGTTTATCATACTCTGCCGCAGTTCCCTGTTTGCCAGTTTCAGGATTTATCCATCCAATTAATGATTTCTCTTCAAATGTTTCATCAGCGCTCTCGCCTATTTCTTCTAGCAGTTTATCAAGCTCTTCTTTAGCCTTAAACTCCGTGAACTCTGGCCTTTCTTCTAATGCGCCTTTAGGGGTTAATCGTTTGAAACTTTCCAAAGCACCTTTGGGTGTAAGCACCTCTTTTAAAGGCCTGTCTCCTTTTAGTTTATATTTTAGCTGTTTTTCTTCCCCAAATTGAGTTTTTTTTGCTTTATCAAATTCAACCTTTAAAAGCTTCCCCTGCCTCCATTCGCGCAAGTCTTTAGTTAAATTGGCAATGGTTAATCCATCCGATATATCACGATATGTTTTATCTCGTTTTTGAGCTGCAGCCACATCCCTGTCTATTTGAGCTTGCTTGTCTTTATTAATCTTATCTAAAAGAGCCTGCATTCTTGTGTGGTATATTTGACTAACTTGACCTCTTGTTCTTCCCATAATTATTTCCTTATAATATTATATTTCATTATAAAACAGGATATCCTGATGGATAGTGATCTTGGCTTACTGTACTGCCAGCCCCTATTGATGTTATTTTTTGTTTAGCAAAAAATGATATGCCCTCTAAATTAACCCCTACAGTAGCGTCTGCATTTGCTGTGGAAGTCAAATCTTCCCAATTAAAATCTATATTTAATCTGAGCTGTGAGTTAACATTTACTACCCCTAAGTTTGTTATTCTAACTACCTGTAAAGTAGTGGCAAGTCCTGTTCTGGTTGTCAATTTATAGACTGTTTTGGGCGGTCGAAATCCCTCTGGCAATGTTGTTATTGTATTGGAAAACGAACCAGCAGAATCAGCCCCCCCTTTAAAATGAACAAATCCATTTTGGTCTTTACAATATTGAGGAGTGCCAAATGATGTATCTGTTTCCCAGCCAGAAGTGGTATTCAAATTCATATTTATCCAATTTATTCTAAAAGTTGCAATCAATGAATTTATATCAACCCATCCAGTATCTGCCTTTATATAGCACCTGAGTCCTACAGAAGCAACATCTCTAATTGTTATGTCTCCGACTGCTCCTTCTGCCTGACGAGGAATATTTTTGCCAGTAGTGACCTTATTGCCTTTTAAATGATCAGATTTTTGATCACGCCCAGATCGCGGTGTCTGGCCTACTACAACTCCTGAACTTACAAATCCTTGTGCTTCTGCCATTATTTAACTCCCAGTGGTCTATATACAAATGATATATTGTATAGTTTAAAGTCTGCGCCCTCTGGATATGCAGCATCTGGATTATGCAGTTTGAGTTGAAATGTATACGCATTAGTTGAATAGGTAGTTGGGACTAATTCAACCGTCCTGACCGCACCACTTGTACTCATAAACCCAAGCGCTTCTGTATAATAAGTACTGCCACCGCCTGCCTCTTCCAAATCATCAGTCGTAGATCCAGTTGAATGTTTATAAATAAGATCCGCCTCAATGTAAGAATTAGCCGCAGCTGAATAGGTAATATATACGCTACGTAATTTCTTTTTAACTCCTGGTGCATTGAGATGAAATTCTTTTGTTAGTAGTAATAATTTAGTTGCCACTCCAAATGTTGCACTATCACAGTCGGTGCTATCTTGGTATTTTAAAAAGTTGGGAGTATCTGAAGTGTTTTCTTCGGCAGCAAATACCAAGTTATTATCTCCAGTCCAAACCATATTTGTCTTAAACTCATCTGTTGTGGTAAGCTCTTTAGAATAAGTCCAAGAACCATTTTTAAAGTCATGTATCCAGGCTTCTACATCATTGGCATCTGTTACTACCGATTGTGGATGCACAACAAGCCATTTATTGCCTGGATGATATCCGATTAATGGAACATTAGACTCTGTAACATTGAGCGCACGAGGTCTGTCTGTTGTATTGGTCATTTGCAGTTTATTTAAAGTTAGATCTGTTATTTCTTGGCCGTCATATAAAAATACACCATTAGAATTAACCCAGGCCACTCCATACTCTGTCATACATGTTTGAGAGGGATTTTCTACACCCATATTTTTATGCTCAGATTCTACAAATTCTTCACCAAGTCCTCCGCTAATATTAACAATATATAAGGCCCTCTTTTTAAACTGTAATACTCTATCTGCATACGCCTCAAGCTTAACTATTTCATCCCCATCTCCTGAGGCAACCCTTCTAATATAAGGAGAGTCTGGTGTCTCGAATTCTGGCAATATATCATACTTAAACACTGGAGACCCAATCATACGATCTCCATGAGCTTTTCCGCTTTGATATACATTCCCTACAAACAAACGATTCCCTGCTATAACTGCTGTTTTATATCTAGCATGAGTATTTACATCTGGAGGATATCCAGCATTAAGTTCATACGTAAATCCCTTAGGTGGATTTGCGAACATAAAGCCACCACCGCCAGCAGTGGTTAGCGTTGACACATCATGCGCGTTTGTATGCGACTGAACAATTTCATCATCTAAACTGGCGTGGTCTACCCATGTAGTAAATGTTTCTGCTTCTGCCTTTTTACATCCTTTCTCAAAATCTATTTCTAATAATTGAAATAATATGCCTGGTTCAGCTTTAGTATCTTCATAGTAAATACGAGCTCCTGTAACACGCCTATTTATAAGATATGCACCACTTGATACACCTGCATCTGCATAATTAATTACAACCCCTAATCCTAATTCATCTGCGGCCGCAACTGCAATAGCGGATGAATTAAGCTTATTGGGCTGTGATTCTTGCTTAACCTCGTCATATAATGCCGTACAATATAAATGTATTGTCGCTCCATCCCATGTTGCGTCTTCATTTGTCCCATCATTCTTATATGTAATAGTTAATGTTGGAGGTATTGAGCCATCATTAGTAGGATCATCACCATCTCCAGGGCCAGCTAATAGCACTAAAAAAGGCATTGTGTATTGAGTAGGCACAGTATTTGCAGCTAAATCAGCATGGAAAGTAACTGGTGGTCTTGGATGAGCGTATGTGGAATACCATTCTGTAAATGTTCCCGCAGAGCCAGCCTGAGGAAAATTTTTGCGTTTTACAACACCGCGCCATCTAGTGTCTGGCATTACATAAGCCAGATCAAGGCCACTTGTTGAAGCATCAACACCAGTATTAAACGCACCAGTCATGTTTCTAGCAGCAGTTAGCGCTTGATCTGCTGTTATTAGTGCTACCATTTCCTGGCCTGGAGCATCGGCACTAGCTTTTCCTACTATAATTGTATCGCCAGGTACAATATCAGCATCAAATCCTGCATCTGTAACTACTAACTCAAACCCGCCAGGATTAGTATCAGCAGCAAAATCACCAGTAGCATCTCCTGCATACAAGGTTCCTCCAGAGGCAACTTGTGTAAAATTCCCTGGGGATACCCTTACAGTTCCCTCAGCTATAAAAAAGCATGGCTTGATAGATGTCATTCTATTATCAGAAACAGAACCACCAAGATCAATTTTATCTGTCCTCCATGTATGATCGGCTGTATCATACACATCAAGCTTATTATGGCTATCTGCTGCCAATCTAGACATCATAACAAAATAATCTGTACTACTTAAGGCGACATTTGTGCCCGCATCTGTTCCTGCCATATCATAATCATGTGAGAATGCAAATAATCCATACCCAGCCTCTACATCTATATTTCCAGAAGCAGCAGTA
>CEPX01130766.1_pt1 | contig 10040 bp, 8 predicted proteins | sample 361361 | NCBI WGS metagenome assembly CEPX01 (sample SAMEA2619974, study PRJEB7988) | marine metagenome | biome: marine biome (ENVO:00000447); feature: mesopelagic zone (ENVO:00000213) & marine oxygen minimum zone (ENVO:01000065); material: "saline water (ENVO:00002010), including plankton...
GTGACCACAAGGGCGGTGATGCAGGTTCGGGAAGCCTATCGTTCGGGCAGCGACAGTCGCACCGACTCGCCGGTTCGCATGGATTCGTACGCGGCCAAGACGACGGCTAGGTCTTTGGTCCCTTCGTAACCGGACATCACCGGCTCGCGGTTCTCTTCGATGCTCCTACGAAACTCCGACACCATTCCCCGGACCCCGCGCCGGACCGCCTGGACTTCGACCGTACTTTGCCCGTCAGGTGTGTCGATGGTGAGTTCACTGGCTCTGGGATCGAAGCTGATCCTTCCCTTGCTGCCGGTGAATTTGACGACCTGGCGCAGGCTCTGAACCGGGATCGCCCTTGAGAAATTGATGACGCATGCGGCGCCGCCCGGAAGCGCGGCCGTGACGAGTATCCCGTCCTCGCCTTCGACGTTCGGGTAGAGCTGAGGCGGTTGGATCGCGTGGACGAGCTCCGGAAACCCGCCGACGTTGACCACGATGTCGACGAAGTGGATGCCGCCGTCGATGAACACGCCGCCACCGTTCCGGTCCAGGTTCGCGCGCCATTCACCAGGCGAGCTAAAACCCTCGACGACCATCTCGATCAGCCTCAGGTCGCCGATGGGGTTTTCGGCGCCTTCAGCGTTCATGATCTCCATGGCTCGATCCACCGTGTTCAAGAAACGGTAGTTCTCGGCGATCATCAGCTTTATGCCGCCGTCGCGTGCGGACTCGACCATGGCCGAAGCCTCGGCGACAGTCCGGGCGATCGGCTTCTCCATGAGCACGTGCTTACCGTGACGAGCAGCCAAGTTAACGTTGTCCAGGTGCATGTCATGGGGCGTGAAGAAGTACATTGACTGGACCCGAGGATCGGCCGCCGCTTCTTCGTAGTCGCCAAAATACCCTGCGCCGCCGTAGTCTTCCGAGTATTGCCGAGCCTTGTCGATGTCGCGGCTGGCGAAGTAGAAGTCGAACTCGTCCGTCATGTCGTAGATGTCGTCGAGAACGATCCGGGCGTACCCGCCGCACCCGACGATGCACATCGATTGTTTCATTTCGTCTCGCTTTCCGATGGGTTGCGTGTCGCGCAATACATGGGTTCGCCGGTCTGGAGCGGTGTGAAATTCGACAGGCGCCTTGGTCCTGTTTGCGACGGTTTCTGCGCATGGGTTTGGATCCGTGTCGATTCCCGCGCGAGTGAGTATACGACACGACTAGCGCTCCAACAAGGCGATGATGCTCACGGCGAAACCCGTTGATTGATCGGCGCTGGTGACGGCAGATGCCCAGGATCTGAGTATCTATCTTTTGGGTACGGCTGCGGACAGCGATCGAGCGCCAAGCACGATCAGGAAAGCTCCGACGGTCGCCACCGCAAACAGCAGCCAACCGGGCAAAGACGACCCGCCGACATCGGGAGGCGTCGAAGGCTCAAGCGGGTTCACTTGCACCAAAACCATGTCGACGTGTGTCGGACTGTCCCGTGTAATGACTCCGTACGTCGTGTCGTTGATGAACGCCAACTCGCCGCTCTCTGTGATTCTCGCCTGGACGGCGTACGTGAAGCGTTCGTCAATGTCGGCCGGGTCGTACTCGATTTCGAACGACACGGGAACCTGGCCCGGCTCTTCGATGATCTTTTCGGCAATCGTAACGGCGGGCGCGTCGGCGCGTGACACGTCGATCAGCTTTACTTCGATCACAGCGTTCGGCGTCAGCGCGATCTTCTCGCGGTACGTTATCGTGCCGGTAATCGACGCCGTTGCCGGCGCAGACTCGGCCACGAAGCTGTAAGAGATTCTCGAATAGTACAGCGCGGTAAGGCCTTCGAAGCCGCTGTCCGTGCCGACGATCAACCACAGCCCGCCGTCGGCGTCAGTTGTGACGGACAACGGGCTGTCGGCGTTCGTCACCGTCTTGATTCGATACTCGTCGCCAACGACGTCCGGATGGCTGACGTTGCCGACCACGACCATCGCTCCGCCGCTGTTTGACTGATTTCCTTTGTCGACGTTGGACCTCAGCCAGCCGCTCGCGTCCTGCGCCTGTGTCGGCTCGACTGCTGTGGCGCCTGCTTTGACGTAAACGCTTCCGCCGGGCGAGCCGCCGATTCCGAACGAACCTCCGGGAACGTTCGTCGCTGGCGTGCCTGCCTCGGCTGGCCAATTGCAGACGACATTAGGTTGGCGTCAGGCCGTGTTCGAACTGCTTTAGGATAGCTGAGACGGAGGAAAGAGACCAGTCGTTGGAGATGCGACCAGTCCGCATGGGAGTTTAGGCCAATCGCGTCATGTCATCGAGTTCGGAGACACCCACTCGCGAGCTTCAGACGCGGCGTACATTGCCAACGTCGCTTGAAGAACTCGCTTGCCGAACCGAGCGTCCATGTCTGGTTGACGGCCGGCCAGCAACGAATCTACGAAGTCGTTGGCCGCTCCATCGAAACTCACGGACCAATCTGCTGGGAGTTGGTATGACGTGGAGCTGTCGCCACGATGAAGGACCACCGCGGGCATGTCCAACATCTCGCCAGTGCAGCGCGTTACCCACAGGACACCCTCCCTGCCGACGATCTCGAAGAACTCATCGGACGGGTAGTACTTGCTGCGGATCGGCATCTCGGGCGCGCTGGCGAACTCGAAGACGGCCGTGCAGTCCCGATCTGCGTACTTCCACATCGCGATGCTCGGCGCCTCGACCATGTAGTCGTCGGTGCGAGAGATCAGCGCCGAGACGCTCTCCACGTCACCGATCCACCACATGGCTGTGGCTACTTTGTGCCAACCGTCGTCCCACAACAGCCCTCCGGCATTCAATTGAGGGTCCTGTCTCCAGTCGAGGGCGTCGGGCTCGATTGTGAATCCGGGATTGGAGTGTTGACCCGCCCAAACAGTGCGGACCCTCACCAGTGAAGGGTCGCCGATTGCTCCTGATGCGATGAGCTCTCGTGCTTTGACGATGGGCGGGTAGTAGAGGAAGTTCTCGGTAACCCGGAAGGTCTTGCTTGAGCTTTCCGCGGCGCGGATGACGGCGTCGGCCTCGGCGACCGTCACGGAGATGGGTTTCTGGCAAGAGACGTGCTTACCGGCTTCCAACGAAGCGATGGCTTGCTCGGCATGGAGGTAAGTCGGCGTCAGCAACTCGACAGCGTCGATCGTGTCATCCGCGAGCACGTCGGCAAGATCGGTGTATATCGCTGGCGAGATGGCCCACTCCCGCGCTCGGCGAACTGCCCGGTCGCGGATAGGGTCGCAGAGGGCGACCACATCACACTTTGGATGAGACACATATCCCGGGCCGTTTAGCTGGCTGATCGTGCCACACCCGACGATGGCGAGCCTTACTCTGTCCATGCATCCACCTTTGAGCCGAACCGATTCCACACGCCCACTGCCGGCGTCAATAAGGACCTGGGCTGAGCACCAGAAGCATGTTCTCGTCCGACCACGCGATGTCGGACGGGTCGTCGAATGTGAATGCAACGTTTCGCTGGAAGATGTCAGTGGCTTCTTCCAGATCGGAGTCGTCATAGAGCGAAAAAGTCGAGTAGTGCCTGGCTCTTACTCTGTCGATCAGTTCTTCGAGGGTGGCCCGACGTTCGTATTTGAACGAAATGGTGGTCTCCAGCCGGACCTGGTCGACGGAATCGATCATCTCCTCCATCTCATCCAGTTCGTACAGCCGAGTTTCTCTCTCCGCAAAAGACGGGAAGAGCTGGCCCCATATGCTGCCCGAGTTCTGACTGGGCGTCCTTGTGTAGATGAACATCTTGCCCAACTCCGGGTCGATCGCCCTCAGTGCTCGTTCAATGAACCGCGGAAAGTCAAAATGATGTATTGCGTTGAACGTGGTCAGGCCGTGCAACGAATGATCTTCCAACGGAAGCGTCTCGGCGGTGGCGTGAACGGCGTCGAAATTCGTCACGTCGTTGTTGGTCAAATACTGCACCGCCTGTTCCAACATGGACTGATTCGCTTCCACACAGGTCAAGTGGAGGCCGTCGATCTGCTGGAAGAGTAGCAGGTCGTATCGTCCGCCCCCGCAGCCAATGTCAGCGATCTTGATGTCATCGAAACCGCTGAGCGCGCCGCTGATGAGACTGACAGGCTCGATGTCCGTGGTTCGTATCTCTCGGTACGTTGACGCCACTCGAGAGAAGTGGTCGTGCATGGCATTATTGGCGCCAACCATTATGGGCCCCCTCAACTTCGATTTCACCACCTTCCTCAACGCCGCCGAGCCGCTTGCTTGAACGATGCGCGGCCTGGCGAAATGCTCGGCGTGAAGAAAAGCTACGATTGATTCGACAGCGTGTGCGACTGGAATGCAGAATCAAGCCGTTCACACAACAACGCCACGACACATTTCGAGTGGACCGTGTGTACAATTGACGGCGCCGGTGCATGCCGGGCGCGGGTCACCGCGGTCAGAGCTTCCCAGAGTCGCAGCCGGACTGTTCACCGGGCCGGTTCTGTGGATGCCGTTCCTTTGTATGCACGAACGCCGGTCGGCAGCTTCAAAGAGTCTCCGGACGTGCCGTGCTTTTCGTTCGGTGGCAATTGCCGCCATGCTAACAACGGGTCGCAAGGGTGTCAACGTTTGCGTTTGAAATGGCGCCGTCGGGCTGAGCGGGCTGGCTGACCTCCGCTGAGTTGGCCGCGCTCGACAACGCAACACCGACGCCTGCCCGCTTCGGCTCGCAAACCCCGCATCAAGAGACAACGTTGTATTTTTCATCAACCCAAACAGGTGTGAATCAAAACAGATGCTGAAAGAGCTAAGATCGCGATCCCTGCGCGCGTTTAAGTTCACGTTGGCCGGCGTCTGCTTGCTGGTGCTGATCGGCACGAGAGGCGACGCGATGCGGCTGGATGCGGTGCAAGAAGTCGCCGCTCCTTACAGCTATGACATCATCACTTGGCATCTTCAGAACTTTCTCTCGAAGTGGACTCACCGTGTCGTCAGAGCGATCCCTGGCGCCGGGATTTCGTCCGAGGACAGGTTGGCGAGAGTCGAGGAGTACTTCGCTCTCAGCGTCGACGCGAGCAGGTTCAAATCCAACATAGACCGGATAGCAGCCAACGCCAGCGGCGCCGGCGAAGCCGGTCTGGCTGACTCGGAAAACGAACTGAAAGAAGTCCGGGCGAGAAAGCGCAAATTGAGGGCGGATGTCGAGGAAGCCATCGAGTCCGGAATCAGCGAGGTCGCGCGAGCCGCGGGACTCGGAGTCGTCGGTGAGTTCATCTTTCCGCCAGTGGACATCCGCCTGACCGAGCCGCCTAAAGTCTTGGTGACGTCGCCTCGTGACCGGATCGAGCGATCTCTCGAAGTGTTGGTCGATCCTCATGTGGACGTCGGTGACAGGGAGGCGATGGAATCGCGACTGCTCGAGTCCGAAGATCTGGCTGCGATTGTGCTCGACATCGGAGGCGTTGCCACCTATCCGGCGTCGCTGTATGACGGCGGCAGTCTGCGTGGCACGCTGAGAACCGCCACCCACGAGTGGCTCCACCACTACTTCTTCTTCGGGCCGCTGGGCCAGAACATGTTCAAAAGCCCGGAGATGCAGGTGCTCAACGAAACCGCGGCCGATCTGGCGGGACGCGAGCTCGGCGAGCTGGCCTACCGATTCCTGGGAGGCGCGTTGAGTGACGACAAGCAGACCACCGCCCCCGTCAGGGCCTCGCCTGCAGAGCCGCCTCGGCAGCCTGGGAACGAGTTCGATTTCGACACCGAGATGCGGGAGACTCGCCGCCGAACGGATCTGCTGTTGACGCAAGGCAGAATCGTCGATGCGGAGGAGTACATGGAGCAGCAGCGCCTGCGGTTCGTCGCAAACGGTCATCCCATTCGCAAGATCAACCAGGCGTATTTCGCGTTCAACGGCACTTATGCCGAGAGTCCGGGATCGGCTAGCCCCATCGGCGGCCAGCTACGCCAGTTTCGCGAAGGGATGGCCGGCGTGGGGGAGTTCGTCGAACGCATCAGAGGCGTTTCCAGCTACGGAGAGTTTCTGTCGATGCTCGATGAAGACGGCGATCGCTAGATGGAATCCATCCGACCCGCATCGGGCGTAACTGTTACTGAACCGACGGCGTATTGGCGGCATGAGGACAGGGGAGAGCCTGCGAGCCGAACCGCGCGGCGGCGTTTTCGAGCTTCTAGGACGACCGGATTTCGTCGCAACAAATGACCAACAACCGAACCCTGGCGGATGGATTCCCTGACCTCGCCACGGTCGATGTGTTAACATTATCGGCGGCACGCAAGACCAAAGGAAAATGGATGTACAGGCCTGAAGAGCCAGAAGTAAAGATAGAACAGATTATCGAACGAATCCGGAAAGCCCTGGGCCGCTTCAAGTTGGGCGGCGGCGGCGGCGCCGGTTGGTGGGTCGTGAACGCGGCGTTCGTTGCCGCGCTGGCGATCTGGCTCGGCTCCGGATTCTACACCGTTCAGCCGGGCGAACAGGCAGCCCTCCGCCTGACGGGGAAATTCGCCGACATAAAGGGGCCCGGCCTGCATTGGTACTGGCCCACGCCCATCGGCGCTCGGGATATAGTCAGCGTCGACCAGGTCAGGAAACTGGAGATCGGCGTACGCGGCGGCACCCCGGTGCTGGACGAGTCGTTGATGATCACCGGCGACCCGGACGAGCAAGGTCAACCCGGCGAAGCCCCCAACATCGTCGATGTTCAGCTTCTCGTCCAATACGACATCAAGGACGTCGAGAAATTTCTTTACCGAGCAGTCGACCCGGCTGGCGCGACGATAGTCGATGCCACCGAAACCGCTCTTCGACAGGTCATCGGCAGCCGGCCCATCGACGATGTCCTGACAGATCAAAAAGAGGCCATACAGGCCGACACCAAAGATCTGCTGCAAGGCTTGTTGGACGATTACAATACCGGGATCAATATTCGAGTGGTTCAACTGCTCAACGTCTTCGCTCCTGAACAGGTCAAAGACGCCTTCGACGATGTGGTCAGGGCGAAAGAAGACAAAGCCCGAATCATCAACCTGGCAGACGCTTACAAAGAAGACATTCTGCCTAGAGCAAGAGGCGAGGCGGCGAGGCTGGTCCAGGCTGCGGAAGCCTTCAAACAAGAAAAGGTCGCTATTGCCGAAGGGCAGGCCGCACGCTTCCTGTCGATACTCGCTGAATACGAAAAAGCCAAAGATGTGACTCGCCAACGCCTGTACCTGGAAGCCATGGAGGAGATGCTCCCGGGCATCACCAAATTCATCGTGTCCGAGGAATCCGGAGGCGGGCTCCTCCAGTTCCTGCCTCTAACCGAAGAATCGACGTCGCCGGTGGAATTCGGCGTTAACCAGCAATAGAAATCACAATATGAAATACCTAGCAATCATACTCATACTGGGCAGCGTCGCCGCTGGAATCATCGGCCCGCAGGCATTTTTCGTGGTTGACGAGACACAACTGGCCATCGTCACCAGGTTCGGGCAGGTGAAATCATCCGTCACGAAACCCGGACTCCACGTCAAAACTCCGTTCGTCGACAATGTGACCTACTTCGACAGGCGACTGCTCATCTTCGACGCGCCTCCGGATTCGCTTCTGACCCTGGACAAGAAACGACTCATCATTGACGTGTACGCCCGAGGCAGGATCACCGATCCGAAGCTGTTCCGTGAGACCAACAGGACGGAGGTCCAGGCAGCGTCGAGGTCCGTCGACATCATCTCATCCGAGCTCAGGCGTGAGATCGGCTTCGACAACCAGGCCGAGATTATCACCACGAGCCGCGAGTCAATCATGGGCAAGGTTCTTGAGAGCGTTAAACCCGAACTGCTGTTGTTTGGGATCGAATTGGTCGATGTCCGTATCAAACGCGCGGACTTCCCAAATGAAATCGCCGACAGCGTCTATGCCAGAATGCAGGCCGAGCGCCAAAGAAAAGCCGACAAGGAACGGGCCGAAGGGGCGGAAATCGACGCCACTGTCCGGGCTACCGTCGACAAAGACGCCACGATCATCCGTGCAGACGCGGAGAAACAGGCCAGCATCACGCGCGGTGAAGGTGAAGCCGAAGCCGTGAAGATATTCGCCGATGCGGTTGAGCAGGACGAAGATTTCTACATGTTCCAGCGAAGCCTGGAAGCCTACCAAAAGATCTTCGAGAACAAGACCACCGTCGTTCTCCCCGCGGACAGCGACCTGTTCCAGTTCTTGCAGTCCCCAACCGGACTCGACGCGAAAGACGAGTAGCATCAGGCTGGATCGTTCGCCTCTTCGGCGAGCTTAGGGCAGGCTCTGAGTCCCGGCACGCCGGAAGCCGTCCAAGGCCGAGATGGCCGGGTGAACTCAGGAATGCGCGACTCTGCGACCTTCCGTCAGAACGCCGTGTACGGCTCCGATTCAACCGTCACGTAGTCGTTCGGCGGGAATGCTTTCAACGCTTCCAAGTCGATGTCCGTGCCCCAGCCTATGCCGTCCGGCGCCGTCGCGTGCCCATCGGCGATTGGGATCGGCTTGGTCAAGACCTGTTCGTACCGCGAGAGGAACGTCACGAATATCTCCTGCATGAAGCAGTTCGGTATGCAGGTGTCCAGGTGGAGACTCGCGACCGTGGAGATCGGCCCGTTGGAGTTGTGCGGAGCAACGCTCACGTAGTGGGTCTCTGCGGCGGCGGCGATCTTCTTGAGTTCCGTCAAGCCTCCCGCGTGGCAGATGTCCGGCTGGATGATCTTGACAGCGTTCTGCTCCAACAAAGGTCTGAACTCCCACCTGTTGAAGAGCTGTTCGCCCGTGGCCACCGGAATGTTCAGTGTCCGAGCCAGTGCGCATATCGCTTCGACGTTGTCGAACATGACCGGCTCCTCAATCCACGCGATATTGAACGGCTCGAGCCTCTGGGCCACACGCGAGACGCTCCACATGTCTAGCCTGGACCGGATGTCTATCCCGATCTCCACCAGCGGGCCAACCGCTTCCCGGACGGCCCGGACCAGTTCGACGCCCGCTTCGATGCGCTCCGGTGTGATTACCTGGGGACCCTTGAACGGGTAGAATTTCATCGCTCGATAGCCGTCGTCCACAACGCGCTTGGCTTCCTTGGCGTGCTCCTCCGGAGTCTCACATCCCGCGAACCACCCGTTGGCGTAGACCGGCACTCGATCTCTACTGCGTCCCCCCAGCAGCTCCCAGACCGGAACGCCTAGGGCCTTGGCCTTGATGTCCCAAAGAGCGAGATCGATGGCGCTGATGGCGCTCATGGTCACAGGTCCGCCAGTCCAGGTCACCCTCCGGTACAGCGACGTCCAGATGTGCTCGATGCGGAACGGGTCCATGCCAATGATGAAGCGCCCGAACTCCTTGATCTCCGCCGACAAAGCGGCGTCCTTGTATTGCAGGCTCCCTTCGCCGATGCCGTGGATCCCGGAGTCGGTTTCGATGCGGACGAACAGCCAGTTGTTCCCGTCCAGCGCTTGTGGTGTCGCGGCCATGCGATAGGTGTTCACTTCAGTGATCTTCATTGCAGGCGGTCCTCTCCGGTTCGTTCACCGTGTGTATGTGCCCATTAACGTGCCCTGAGTCAAAGTGTGGCCTTCCATGGCGCTCATGAGCGCCGACTTGCTGGCTCCGAGCGCCAACGACAACGAGGTGTCGAGAGCGTACAGGTTGAAGAAATAGCGGTGTGCGGATCCGGAAGGCGGACAAGGTCCCCCGTATCCGACGCGGCCAAAGTCGTTCTTGCCGTCGATGGCGGCGAGTTCATCGGCGGACGCGCCTTCGCTCAACTCGTTGGTGTCGGCGGCCATGCCGTAGAGCACCCAGTGCACCCACGTTCCCCTCGGCGCATCCGGGTCGTCGACGATCAACGCCAGGCTCCGCGCCGTATCGGGCACGCCGGTCCATGCCAGCGGCGGCGATAAGTCGGCGTCGTCACAGGTGTGCCGGCGCGGGATGGCAGACCCGTGCTCAAACGCGGTGCTCGTCAACACGATGGCGGCGGCCGCAGCAGGCACGACCGGAGTTGCGTCTGCGTCGTCCTTCGAGCATGCGGCCAGCGACACGACGGCGAAGGCGGCGA
>CEPX01194212.1_pt1 | contig 10033 bp, 18 predicted proteins | sample 361361 | NCBI WGS metagenome assembly CEPX01 (sample SAMEA2619974, study PRJEB7988) | marine metagenome | biome: marine biome (ENVO:00000447); feature: mesopelagic zone (ENVO:00000213) & marine oxygen minimum zone (ENVO:01000065); material: "saline water (ENVO:00002010), including plankton...
GAAAAAAAAAAATGAAAACGTTTAGAGAAATTTCAAATGATATTGTTCAATCTGCTATAGGAGAATCAAAGAACGACTATTTGCGAGATTTGGAAATGGGAAAACTTAGGTCTACCATTAGGAATATTGGAGTCGAAGAACTTGCTAATGTGATCAAAGATGCATTAAGAGGTTCGGACATAAAACAACTCAAAAAATTATTATAAGGAGAAAGAAAATGGCACTTTGGACAAGTACGGATAATCAGGCAGGGAAACCAAAATATGACAACGGAGCAGATGTTTTCGGTGTAGACACAACGGAAATTAGTGCTGGTTCGGATAATGTAGTTTCCATAGCAGTTGATAATGCTGGAACAGGTTATGCATCTGCACCAGACGTTGCGGTTGGTGGAAATACTTCATCAGTAGCAACTGTTTCTGGTGGAAAAGTTACCGCACTTTCAGTTGCTGGTACTAATAATAATCATACCAGTGTTCCAACAGTTACGATTGATCCCCCCGCTGCAAAAACATTTAACGGTGAAACAGCAGTTGGTTCTAATGCAATCACATTTACGGCACATGGTTTTGCTACAGGTGATGCACTTACATATGCACATAGTGGTGGAACAGTTGTTGGTGGTTTGACAACTGCAACTACATATTATGCAATTAGACTAACTGCTGATACCTTAAGTTTAGCAACAACCGCAGATAATGCTAATTCTGGTACTGTTATAACATTAACAGATGGTGCTGGTGCTAATCATACTTTAACGGGTGCAACTGCAACTGCAACTGCTTCTTTGGGTTCTGGAAATTATACACATGCTGGTTGGGTAAAACGAACTGAAGGTACGGGTGGTCGTGCTGGTAGGGTTCAATACGAAACATTGGTAGCAATGTCTACTATATCGGGTGATGATAATTCAGCAGATACGGAGTTCCCTGACGCATAAATTTTTTCGTAGGATTAGTCATGAATGCTTAATGAGTTATCGGTTGACAATTTTTTTCTATATGCTGCACAAAATTATCAAAATCCTCATTGTAGAGGGATAGATGATTTTAATGAGGATTTGAATCACATCAAATATATCAAACGGTTGTTTAATCGTTATCAAAATAAGGGTGTGATCAAAATCAATTTAATTGTCAACCATCTCATTTTGCTCTACAACGTGTTTGAGAGTGAAGCAATGACTAAGATCCTGTTTTTTAAGATACCAGAAGAACAGTGGTCATTATTAAAACCGTTTTTAATTTTATTAAATCGTCTACCAGAGTCCATTTCTGGTGTTTTGGCAGATGGTGAAATTATAAATACTGTTGATATTTCGTTGAATCAAGATATTGTTTCAGAATTGAGGACAATTTAATGCCAGCATACGCACCGAGTGAATACAATCTCATTTTTAGGTTGATCAAGACCTTAGTTACACCTTTTAGACGAACAAAGGCATATAGACTAGGGATTATAGATGATGAAGGAAATGTTCTCAAAAAACATAAAGACTTGGAATCATTTTCTGAAAAAAGTGCATACAGCAATTTTGAACGTATATGCTGGAATATCAAAAAATTGATCATGCATTTGCCTATAAATGATCTCGAATTGAAGAAGAATCCTGTAATGAGGGTGTTGCATCCACAATTAAATAGTGGTGTAACATCGGTGACAAGAGCTTCATATCTCATGCTTAGAGAAAATGAAGAATTTAATCGCACCAAGACCTTTTCAAAGTTTGTTTGGGAGGATTTGGAAAAAATTATGCTAGAAGATGCACCTGTGAATTCTGCGAGTAGTGGAAATATTGCTGGACTTCCACCAGACGATCCACCTGTATCCAAATCTGTACAAAAACGACATCGTAAAAAGAAGAAAAAGAAAAAATGGATAACTTTTAAAGATTATATGAGGTTATTCAATGGACGCAACTGAGTTAATAATTCATCGGTTGGATAATCTGGAAAGACAGATATCCGATATGAAGGACAATCATTTGCATCATCTAGAACTAGAGTTGAAACGGATTGATACCACTTTGAAGATTGGTTGGAAAATTGTTCTATTTGGTGCTGGACTACCTGCCTTTATCAGTTCGATCTTATCAATAATTCAATTTATGAAATAAGACTTGACAATGACCATCCAGATATGGTATAATTGTGTTACATGAGCATAAGAATAGATACACAATTTATCAATAGGTTATCGGGGCAACTTGATAATTTTTCGCAGAAAAAACCCACACTTTTTAACTGTAGATGCCCAATTTGCGGTGACTCGCAAAAATCTAAATCAAAGGCAAGGGGATATTTCTATGCTAAAAAGGGTGGAATGTATTTTAAGTGCCATAATTGCGGTTTTGGTGGTTCAGTAGGTACTGTTATTAAGGAGATTGATTCGGAATTGTATCATGAATACAGAATGGAGAGGTGGAAATCGGGTGATCGGCAATTTAGCAAGGTCAAAAAACCGATAGTTCAGTACAATTATGATGCGCCTGTGTTTAGGAAACGTTCAAAGTTAGAAATTCCCATTGGAACATTGGATAATAGTCATCCAGCAGTGTCATATTTGAGAGATAGAGGGTTATCAAAAATTTCTGCCTTTTCTTGGTGTGATGATTTTGCTGAATATATTCAAGATGTTTTGCCCAACAAATATGGTGATGCACTATTGGATATGGTTAGAGATGATGGCAGAATATTGATACCATTTTGCAATAAAAAGGGTCAGTTGACTCATATGCAAGGACGGACTATTAAACGGGTGGAACATAATATTAGATATATTACACTTGGTTTTATCGAAGAACCAAAAGTGTTTGGGTTGGATAAAATTGATTTTGATAGAACTATATACGTGGTTGAAGGGCCTTTTGATAGTACTTTTTTACCTAATTGTATTGCTATGGGTGGCGGTGATTGTGAATCATTGCCTAGTATAGTGCCTATAGATAAAACGGTTGTAGTGATGGATAATGAACCGAGAAATAGGGATACCATTCGACGTATGGTACGGTATATTGAGATGGGATTTCCAATCAGTATTTTTCCAGAAAAGATTTTGCATAAGGACATAAACGATATCTTTTTATCTGGAATGAATACGGATGATATTTTAGAAATTATAAATATAAACACCTATCAAGGAATTGGTGCAAATTTAAGATTGAAGGAATGGGCAAAGGTGAAATTCTAATGGGAATGTTTGATACAGTTAAATGTTCAATGTTGTTGCCGATCCCAGATAATGATACCAGTGATATTGATCCAAATTCACTAGAATACCAGACCAAAGATTTATACTCTGTGATGGAACATTATGTTATTACAAAAGAGGGTCAACTTAAACTCGATCCTGATATTGATATTGGGCAGTCTTTATCAATGTCTATATATGCCATTCATGAAGGATATTGGTTAGAGTATGAATTTCTGATAGATAGAGGAAAAGTGGTGCAAACAGAATTAAAGGAATATAAAGAGATAGCAAAATTGAAGGAGAATGGTAGATGGAAACTAATTTAGAGTTATTGAGTGATTTGGTTCATCATATGAAATATGCAAAATATTTGCCAGAGAAAAATCGTAGAGAGACATATGCTGAAACAGTCAAGAGAAATGAGAATATGCATAAGAAAGCACATCCACAATTGAAGGATGAGATAGAAAGTGCATACAAATACGTTTATAAGAAAAAAGTTATACCGTCGATGAGGTCAATGCAGTTTGCTGGTACTGCAATTGAAGTTAATCCAGCAAGAATGTTCAATTGCTCATATTTGCCAATAACAGATTGGTTGGCATTTTCTGAAACTATGTTCTTGCTCTTATCAGGTTGTGGTGTTGGTTATTCAGTCCAGAGACATCATGTAGAGCAATTGCCAGAAATCAGAAAACCTTTAAAATCGAGAAGGTATCTAATACAGGACTCAATTGAAGGTTGGGCAGATTCTATTAAAATGTTGATGAGAGCATATTTTGATGGCAAAACCCTTCCGTTATTTGATTATCGAGCAATTAGGGATAAAGGTGCTAGATTGGTTATATCAGGTGGGAAAGCACCTGGCTCAGAACCATTGAAAATGTGTCTGAATAGCATTCAGTCGTTTTTGGATGCCAAAGACGATGGTGACAAATTAACACCTATTGAAGCACATGATATTTTATGTTATATTGCAGATGCTGTATTGGCAGGGGGAATTCGGAGATCTGCTTTAATTTCATTGTTCAGTATATACGATCAAGAAATGTTGAAGTCTAAGACAGCATATGATGTAGTTGAGGAAGAAATTTTATCAGTTCAAGATGGGGCATATAATGTTCGTATTTCTGCTTGGAGAGATGGGAAATATTGTAAGACCAAGGATATATTTTTGGACAACGATTCCTATGAGAAAATGCAGAAAACAGGAAAAATAGAATGGTATTTTTTATATCCAGAACGAGCAAGATCCAATAATTCCATTGTGATTGCCAGACCACTTATAACCAAAGATGTATTTGATTCGAGATGGCAAGTGATTAAGCAAAGTGGATCGGGAGAGCCAGGACTATATTTCACCAACAATATAGAATTGGGGTCGAATCCATGTTGTGAAATCAGTCTCTATCCGTATCAGTTTTGCAATCTGACTTCAATTAATGTCGCAACTATAGAGTCACAGGAAGATTTGAATGAACGAGCAAAAGTGGCATCATTTATAGGCACGTTACAGGCATCTTATACTGATTTTCATTATTTACGATCACAATGGAAAAAACAGACTGAAAAAGAGGCATTATTGGGGGTTTCGTTGACAGGTATTGCATCTATTGATCATACAGAGTGGGATTTCTCAGAAGCAGCAAAAACTTGTGTCACGGAGAATAAAAGAGTGGCAAAAATAATCGGTTTGAATCCAGCAAGACGGGTGACTTGTGTAAAACCAGAAGGTACAGGGTCATTGGTGTTAGGTACGTCATCGGGTATTCATGCATGGCACAACGAATATTATAAACGAAGATTGCGAGTCGGTAAAAATGAAGCAATTTATCGGTATTTGCTGGAAAATGTACCAGAGATAATTGAAGATGAGGTATTTGGTGATGGGGCAATTATAACTGTGCCTGTGAAAGCACCGTTATTGGCAAAAACCAGAGATGAGGATGTTAAAAGTTTCTTAGAACGAATTTCACATTTCACTAGACATTGGGTTCGGGAAGGACATAATGGTGGTATGAATACACATAATGTATCTGCAACTGTGTCTATAAATATAAGTGAATGGGGGTCGGTGGGAGATTGGTTGTGGGAAAATCAAGATTCGTTTAACGGACTGTCATTTTTGCCATATGATAACGGTACGTATGTACAAGCACCGTTTGAAGATATTAATCAAACTGAGTATGAAGAATTTTCCAAAAATGTGAAAAAAATCAATTTGGAAAATGTGTTAGAAATCGAGGATAATACCAACCTACAAAGTGAACTTGCTTGTAGTGGGGGTTCTTGTGAGGTGTTCTGATGTTCGATTGGGAAGGAAAGGCAGTGGTGTGGTCTTGTATTTTGATATTTTGTATGTTTTTTTGGTACTATGGTTTTAAGTTTGGATATAATTTAATTATTAGGTTGTTCGGAGGATAATTATGGGATTGTATAAGATGTTGGCACAGGATTTTAGTGGAGATGTTAGTCGGTTGCGTAAGGATTTGGTCAAGACTATATTGGATGAAAATGCAATGATTGAGAGTTATGATATGCTTTCGTTGTTTCATGCCGATGTTGGTATAGGACAGAATTTTGAACGACAATTTGCACAGGTGATTTTTAGGGTTAAATCAGCATTGCCCACATCAACTACCGATGAAATTTTCGGTGATTTGATGCAAGAGGTGGTTGAACGAGAATCAGTATGGGCAGATGGTTGGCAAAAATATTATGAAAAGGTTGAAGCAAAGCAAAAATACGAAGAAACTTCTGAAGATTTTCAGAACTATTTATCAAAATTGGCACAAACGGGTACTAGTTGTTAAGGGGGGCAAGGTTCTATGTCAGAGGAATCGAGATATGATGAACTTGATGCTGATATTGAACAACATTTACAGATGATGGCACAAAAGGCACACGATGATATTAATGAAGAATTGTTGTTAATGATGAAATATCGTACCGAGAGAAATTGGCACGCTACCGTGTGCATAATTGCCATATTTGCTACGATAGTTTTGTTGATGATGGTATTTATTCCACTAGGCATGGATATTCAGTCAGAGTGGAAGGAAATTTTGTTAGTCATGTTGGGGGCTTTTGTGGGAAGTTGGGCAAAGGTCATTGATTATTGGTTCAATAATTCAGAACGTGATAATGCGTTATTGAGAGAAGGAACTACAACATTTAAAGAGGATGAAGATTAGGAGAAAATGAAATGAATCAACAAGAATTGCACGAAAAAGTTTTATATCCAGTGACAAGAGTTAAAGCTGGAAAAGCAGGTGGTTCTGGTGTTTTGGTTTATAGCAAACCAGATCCCAAAAATTCAGGACAATTTATTAATATTATTTTGACCTGTCAACACGTTATAGACGGGGCAATATCAGTTAAAGATGAGTGGGATTCGTTATTGAAACGAGAAATCAAAAAAGATATTATGGAAGAAGTTTCCGTTGAAATTTTTGATTATGATGGTTCAAAAATTGCTTCTGCTAATAGTTCACAGGCAGAAATTATTGCTTATGACAAACAACACGATTTAGCAGCAGTTAAATTGAATAATACTAGACCACAAGATCATATTGCGAAGATATATCCTAAAGAAGATATTGAAAATATGAAATTGTTTGATGAAGTGTGGACTAGTGGTTGTAGTTTGTTGCACGATCCATTTTCAAATAAGGGGGAACTGACCTATCTCAGAGAGATGATTGATCAGAAGTCTTATATTATGTATAATGCCCCATCTATTTTCGGAAATTCTGGTGGTGGTGTTTTTCACGGAAATGGAGGTTTATTAGGACTGTGTTCTCGAATAACTAATATTCAGTTAGGATTCGGCATTGATGTTATGACTTGGATGGGATTCGGTACACACCCATCACGATTGTATGAATTTTTTGAGCATCAAGAATTGCAATTTATTTATGACGGGTCAGATTATTACGATGCAAAGGAACGCAGAAAAGAACGTCAAAGAAAATCTTTACGGCATTTATTCATAGAAGAAAAGGATGCTGATAAGGTGGATGTATCAGAAGATGTTGGATAAGGGAGAAAGTTATGGAACATAGAAAAGATTGTTGTGATTGCTGTGATCATTGCGAATGTAATTGCTGTGATTGCAACGATCATGGGGGAAAAATCTAATGCCAGTTTATTACGATCAGGACGATGCAATAAAAGTATTTGTTAAGAAAAATTTAATAAGAATTGGATTTGACAGCATGTCATTTGCTAGTTTTTTGTATATGGACAGCAATGGTATGAACCAAAATCCAGATGGAATTGAATATGAAAAAGTGATAAATAAAGTTTGCCAAGAATTTTCTCATGTTGATAAATCTGAAATAGTTTCACTAATTTGTGTTGCAATGGAAGAAGAAGAACACGATTGGTTAGAGGGATGGATGCAACTATTACATAAACAATGAGCAATTTTGAGGACAATCTGTTTAAAAATGGTGAAGTGGAAATTATGAACGATGATGAAAAAAAAGAATTGAAAGAGATTGTAGCAGAAATTAGCAGAATTGCTGATTTAATTAGAACCGATGTAGAGAACGATATGTCATTTCCGAGATGGAAATTGAGGTTGCATTTTGCTATGATAAAGGAGTTAGTCTGGCAAGCAGAGTCTATAGTTGCAAGAAAAAAGGGTGAGAAGTTTGAAGATTTCTAAAGGAGATGGCATTGAAAAAAGTTTCCAAACTTACAGAAAATGAAGCACTGATTGCTGATATAGTTGCAACGTTGGTTTTTTTTGTTTTTGTGATAGTTGCGTTAATATCATAAAAATTATAAATATCTATGCTACAAAATCGTGGAGGGCAACCATGACAAGTGTTGGTGGAGAATATCTGGAAAAAATTCAATCGTCTGTGCAAAAAAATGTATCCTGTTGTCGATGGGCAATGGAAAATAATAAATCAGTCGGTATATTAGCATCAGGAAAATATATCGAAGCAAAGGTGAGCAAATTAACATGGGATGATATGGAAGATTTGGTATGGGTAGAATCAACTAAGGGTGAAAAACTCCGTTTCACTGGTAGTCAATTAACCACAGTTAGGATTGTATCATGATTAGCATCTCTGATATTGCATTAGAGAAGTGCAGAATATTAATGGGTGATGTAGAAGAAACTTTATCTGAGCATGGTGGTCTGAGACTCAAAGTTGAGGGTGGTGGTTGTTCTGGATTTCAATATGTATTATCATTTGATGAGTGGAATGATAATGATATGGTATTCTGGACAGAGGAGCAGGGTGAAAAATTTCCTGTGATTGTTGATAAACGATCATTTTTGTATGTTGCTGGTTCACAGGTCAACTATACAGATGGACTTATGGGAAGTGGATTCACAGTTGAGAATCCAAAGGCAAATTCTACCTGTGGATGCGGTGAGAGTTTTAGTGTATGACTGAGTTTGAACTTTGGGCAATAGTCATATTATTTACATTGATTATATTATCAGGATGACAAAAGTGAGAACAGCACAATTTCGTAGACTCGATGATTTATCGGAAAAAAAGCAACGACTCTTAGGGGCATTAGAATATCATCGTTTGATGTTAGAACATTTAGAGAGAACATCGAAAGAGTTGGAAGTTGAAAATGAGACTGCCGTAGAGGAATATGAAAAAATATTTTCTATTGATAAAGGATAGGGTATAATATTATGGGAAAGGATTTTTGGAAATATTCACACAATAATTATGATAAATTTGTATACAGAGAAAGATGGGAACGTGACAATTCAATTCTAAAACAAGAATTGCTACAGATTGCACATAATTATGATCCATTATTTGGGTATCGACATCTTACCCGAAATTCCACAAATTTTGGTTCACAAAATTCTTGGTATACATATATGAGAACTTTCAAATATACGGGTCAAGATGCTTATACCTCTTGGAATATAGAAGTTCATCCAACCGCAGAAAATAAGGACAAACCTTTTCATAAACCACATCACATTTTTGAAGTTATGATGCCAGAAGAATTTCTCAATGGAGATCTTTTTATGGCAGAAAATACTCGACCTTATGATGAAGATGAGAAACATCAGAATGTTCTTGTGGGGGGAAATCTCACACTATGATCGACACTGGTCATTGGACACCCAATTTAAATCAATTGGGTGAAGATTTTAATCCGTTGAATTTCTTTGGGTTTGTTTATCGCATCACTCATAAAGATTCAGGGAGATCTTACATTGGCAAGAAACAGTTGGTCTATACCACTCGAAAAAAGGTTGCTGGAAGAACTAATCGAAAACATGTCAAAAAGGAATCAGATTGGAAAAAATATACTGGTTCATGTGATGAATTGAATCAGGAAATCGAGCAGTTAGGAAAGGGGGAATTTTCTTTTGAGATATTAAAATTTTGCTTAACCAAACGGGATTTAGGATACATTGAAACAATGTATCAGTTCAAAGAAGATGTGTTAGATGCGAGAATGTCAGATGGCAGTCGCAAGTACTATAATTCAAACATAATGAATAGATGGTTCGTTAAGGAGAAATATGAAAGTTAATTTAAATCAGATTGATCTAACTGAGTTGGATAATTTGGAAGATATCACGTATGAAAGACGTACAGGAAAAAATCGGGTGAAGAAATTCAAAACCGATGAAGCAAGAGGGAAGGGAAAAAAACCGAAAAAATTTAGGGATTTCAACAAAAAAATATCAAATTGACCTAAACCTTTTTCATTTCTATGCGTCTAAATAGGTGTCGGGTGTCGGTGAGGCACTCGATGCCTTTTTTTGTTTTTTTGCAAAAAAAGATGCATTTTCCCTTGACACAGGGTTGCTCAATATGGTATAATATGTAATGTAAGG
>CEPX01044899.1_pt1 | contig 10032 bp, 3 predicted proteins | sample 361361 | NCBI WGS metagenome assembly CEPX01 (sample SAMEA2619974, study PRJEB7988) | marine metagenome | biome: marine biome (ENVO:00000447); feature: mesopelagic zone (ENVO:00000213) & marine oxygen minimum zone (ENVO:01000065); material: "saline water (ENVO:00002010), including plankton...
TGCTGGGAAGTTAGTGTCTGTTCTATCGTATATTCTTAGCTGACAGTTTTGCACATTGACATCAGAAGTATGGTCAAAGTTAACGTGGAAAGTTCTGTTTCCAGAATTCATTTTAGTCAGAGGGATACCTGACCCCACTGTACTGGGCGTACCAGAGCCCGGTGTACTAAATTTTATGTTCGTAGCCGCTGGGCCTTGTGCGGTTCCAGCTGCGTTAGTTACGTATGTTGAATCTTGGAACGATCCGATTTGGACCGATGAGCCAAACGTGGCACCGTAAAATCCTAAACCAGAACCAACAATATTTTGCTGTGTTCCTATACCAAATGTGATTTCTGCCATTATAATATCTCCTTTTTTGCAATCTAAGGGCACCTATATAATGTAATACACAAAATGCCTAGTTTTAAGTTAAATTTTAAGTTATTTTCCTCCACACCCTCCGCATTTTCCTCTAGTTTGTTCGTATCTCTCCCATTTCCCTATTGGACACTCTTCTGAGGCCCACGCAGCCTTTATTGATACCACACATCCACACTCAGAGCATCTATCTCCAGAGAGCTTATCGCAACCACTACATATCTCTAATCGGGCGTTTTTTAGGTTCTCCGGTACGCTTTGTCCACCGTTAGCTATATGTCTTACTGTCGATCTAGCAAAATTTTTCGCCTGCTTAAACACAGAAGGCATTTTATTTTCTACTTCTGGTGGTGAAACTGGCGCATCGCTAACAGTCTCTTCTTCAGTGTTATTTTCTTTAATTGTATTATCTGCCCCGCACATAGAGCACATGCAGTCATTACAGAACAGCCTCGCTGAACACTCTTTACATTGTTGATCTAGTTGATCCATGTTTTTTATCCTATTTTAAACTTACTTTTATTGATAGTGGACCCAAATATACAGAAGACACAGTTGATGCTGTTGGTTTTAGTATCTTAATTATCCTACAGCCCATAGCTGCGTCTGTTAAGGTGGACGGTCCTTCTTGGAGGCAAAAGCATGCATTCCCACCACCACATTTTCCATTCGTGAAGTCAAAACACGCATCTGAGCACTTGTAGCAATAAACATCACAGCAACTTGTAAGCGAAAACGATCCGATAGTCCCAGCGTAGAATCCGGTTAAGGCTTTGCCCGCCATCATATTACTATACCATATATATCCCGCTTGGTATGGTGAATGTGGTTCACCAGACGACCAATATCCACTGTTACAGAATTTTTGATTACAGACTTGATCTACGGAGATGTAACTGGGGGCAGGTCTAGATGACATACACTTCATACATCCATGTGCCCCCCTGTACGTGAATTTACCAAATAGACCCCCACCGATACTGTCGTGTCGATCTATACCCCAACATTTCGTACATGGCCATGTATCCCCATAGCCGCTATATTCTTCTCCGCATACAGACCAGTCAAAGATCCCTGCGTCGGGATGGTTCGGGTCCGGAATCGCTTTAATTTTAGGACGATGTATATAATAATCATAATCTGGGTCTGGAAGAGTCTCGGTAGTTAAGCATTCTGCACCACTCACAAACTGTTCTTGGTCTTCATATGTGCCATTTTTTTCCCAAACACCGTACTGGCCATTATGGAACTCGTAGCCCCACCAACTACAATTGGGTGCGCAAATGCTCTCGTCTATCGGAACAAAGACGTCCGGATTATTCGGGTCTTCAGTATAAACATTCTTTACGGTCTTTGTAGCATAGGAAAAATCGTCAAAATCAATCGTTCCATCGCCATGAACTCTTTGGTCCTCATCAAATAAAGGCGGGAATGGTGCATTATTGGTGCGTTTACCCCCCTCAGATATTATAAGAATACCAGCCTGACACACCGTAGTGGTTATTTGTGCTTGCGGGGGACGTCCTTCTGTATATGGACGACCTTCGACAGTATCTGGGCATCCACTGAATGCGAAAGGATCATCGCCGGGCATAAGCTCGCCCGTCCCTGTACACCCCTCTCCGGAAAAATCACAGGCTTGCTGTACCGCGTCATAGTAATATTTGTCTTGTGCCCATCTGTAAAAAAACCCCGCCATATCGAGATCTGCGTTTGTAAACCATTCAGAATTACCAGCCGCACTCCGACCCCACCGAGGAAAAGTCCAAGCCTTTAGCGCTTTTTCTGGGGTGTCTAAATTCGATTTTTTGCTATACCCTCCTGTCGCATAGCCATCGGGTACTGTTGCAGACCCGAAACCAAACGACCTTTCATATATATTATTCCAAACAATATCGTGATCTGTTTTCAGCTCTACTTTGTCTGAAAAAGTGTGATGAGATAGCTCTGTCTCATAGAAAGTAACGCCAACAATGGGATCGCGATTTCCGGACAACATTTCAGAGGAAGTTGTAGAACCGGCGTCGTCCCAGAGACCATCCTTCAAATCATATTTTTTAGTTTTGTCTCTATTGTATAGTATGGACCCACTTATACTGAAGGCTTCGTTTTCCATTTCCACAATCGACACCCCGTCTCCTGAGGATATTGTATTACCAAAAACCGAAGCTCCCCCGGCAAAAGTTACTAATTGTGACTGAAAGCACCCGACAGGACTGCTCGCCATAGGTATCTGTCTCGTCTTCGTAGAGAAGATGCCGTCATGTGCTTGTAATTTCTGTCTTGACACTTGCGTGTTCATAGAGTCTATCGCATCCTGTTTGCTTGCGAAAATAAATTTTTTTTGATTTGCACTACGCTCGGCTAAATCATCCAGCTTGTATCCACAATAATAATACCCTCTAGAGTCTTTCAGGCTCGCATTCCACGGGCATTGCACCCAGCAACCCAGCTCGTGCCACCGGCGACCCAAGATAGTTTGATTTCCCGGTCCCGGCTTATCGTCCCATTCGGGCGTACAATAATCCAGCCAGTTAGGGTCATATGAATCTATGTTATATCTTTTTTGTGGAATCTTCAACACCCCACCAAGCTTGGCATAATTACTAGTACCTACACTCGGGCATATATCCAGCGCAGCTTTTTCGGCATCGGTGTAACTGATATCAACCTTCTTACCGTACTGATCTCCGGGTATTGGGGGTGAGGTATTCCCTTCTGGATAAATTGACGTATAGTAAACATGATCACCGTCGAATGCTCCGTATATTGTTGTTTTAAACACAGACCCAACTTTAACAGCATAAGTCGTCCTACACATTCCTAAATGCATTTGTTGCTCAACATTATCAAATTCTCTTTTATCGCTGTAGGCTGGATTTTCTCTTTTGTGGGGATACGTATCTACGGTATCAGGCTCGGAACCCCTTCCCACCAAGTGTGGATGTTCAGAGGTTTTAGCGATATGTGGATCTGGACAGTCAGAACTTACAAGTATATGAAGAGCCTTTGTATCATACGTTGTTGTACAGGAGCCTCTGTTAACAGGATTTCCATCCGAATCCAAAACTGTTTCGTTAATACAGGCTTTAATTGGAATATAACTCGTTCCGCTATCCTCTACCCTCAGTTTTCCGCAGACAGGAAAGATTGCAAAATGCTCTTCTGTTGAATAAAGATCTATTGTCTCTATTACTGTAGTAACGGAGTTGACTGCAAAATCTGGCTGGCCCTCTATTATTTCGTCTACTCCCACATCAGCAGAGCTATTCGAGTTGCTTAAGCTATCAATATGGTCTGTATGTCTTTGGGTCCAAGTGGCACCGCTATCGCGTGGGAAGGAAACTGGATAAGGTCCCCGTGGCCCATACTGCGGGCAATGACCATTCAAAATCGGATGATCATCCTCATATAGGTGAATATAACCAAATCGAATATCTCCCTGCTTTACCTCTCTCGTAGAGGGAACTTCCACAAAGCTGTTGGCGTTCCCCCCTCCACTAACAATAAAAGAGGGCCAACCGCTGATATCTGAAAAAACCTCCGACTCGGCATCGGGCTGCCACGTCAGGCCAGACAGAGAAGCTCCAGTAAGCTCAACAGCAAGACCTTGACAAAACTTACCAACAAGCTTTAATATATCTTCTTGGCACTCCACCGAACAGGTAGGGCAATGTCCTGAAAAGTCTTCCGGCTGCATGCCCGTAGTTACGCTTTTTTCCATTCCTCTATTTCCTGTAAATAAAATTTTAACTCTACAAAATTACCAAAAAAATACCCAGATTTAGGTAGCTGTCGATGGCCGAACGCTAGATCCATGTCTCCGGCGGCGGTGGGTTGTAATACCCAATTGTTCAAAACCTTAACATACAAATTTTCAAACCTAGGAAATACCAAAACGTTCTTGCGTGGCCCAAATTTGCCTGTGATTTTGTCATACTCCGACGACCCGCTCCAACTACTTGGAGCTGTAATAACAATATCATCCTTTAAGTCTATAGGGGGATTTTCAGCCTTCTCTAAAGTTATGGTGCCGTCACTGCCGCCTCCACCGTCGCCTTCGGATGCTTCACCCTCTGAACCTTCACCTCCGCCCATGTCACCCATGTCACCCATGTCACCCATGCCGTCCATGCCGCCCATGCCGCCCATGTCATCTTCCGCGTTCTCTTCCATAGACAGCTTCATAAAAGTGGCAGCGCCGGTTTTACGAGACTCAGGAACGTTACCATACGAATATTCAGTTGTCATGGTTATATAGGTTGGGTTTTCACTTGGGTTTATCAGCTCAACCTCTGACACGTCAACCACCTCTCCATCAGCATCGGCTAATGGGTTGCTAAGCCTAACCTCGGTGGGCTTATCGTCTTCCCCCCTTTCTACTATTTCGGCAACGGTATATTCATCGGGAACTATCTCGTCACCATTCTCGTCTACTTGCCCAATAGGATATAAAACCTTAACGCCCTCCTCAATATCTAACATCTCTGGATTTCCAGCAATTTCGTTTCCCACGCAGTCTATGTCAATATCTGGGTTAGTAAAGTCAATCCGTGTAACCCTATATTTAAATGGGTTATAAAAATCTTTACCCTCTTTTGTGCTCAAAGCCTTCAGGTATATTGTTTGTAAATAGTATGTACGCTTATTCATAGCATAGTAAAGTGCGTCATCCACCAGCTCAATCTCTGACACATCAACCACCTTATCATCCATAATCCTGATCTTCTCAATCCTGACTTTAGTAGGTTTAAGGTCTGGCCCCGTCTCTAGTATTTCTTTAATGGTATATTTCTCATTGCTTCCTACGGGATGATAGACCTCCATATCTTCTTCAATATCTATACCGGACTCATCAGCACCCCTATTCGTTCTAAAGTGCACAAAGATAACATCGTTTATATCGTAGCCATTTGTGCCATTTCTTTGCCATCTGCCCCACTGGTCATTATGGAAGTCGGGGCCCCAGCCCGGAACAAAGACGTCCGGATTATTCGGGTCTTCCACATAACCTGTGGTCCTCCCGCCGTATTTAGAAAATGTTTCCCTCACCCCATTCGGCTGAGCATAATCTCCCGGCCAGCCCGCTGGAAATTCTATCAAGTTACCTATTGGCGATTCTTCTATTGTGAGCTCTTGAGGTAAATCTGACTCAAGGTTTAACTTATTATCGGTATATTGAAAGAATGGTCTATTAACGAATATTTCCTGCTTCTTCAGAGTGTCTCCAACAATACCGGGTTCGTCTTCTTGGAGTCGTTCCCCTACCTCCAAGAGTCTACCGGCAGCGTTTTTGACTGCACCTTGATATTCCTGCGCAAGCTCGTTAGACGTCACATCTCTTCCTAGCCCTCCTGTATATGGATTAAACACTATAAAATCTTTAGATTCCACACTTAGTTTAGTAAACAGCTCTTTATCTGCGTGATAAAACTCTAGTTTGCCATCAAGCTCTTCCTCTATTGTTCCCTCTGGAGCTGAAATAAAATCACAGTCCGGACCCTCATAAAAATAGTGTGTATTGTGATCAAACGAAAAGAATGGGAATGTTAAGCAATAACTAAAATTGGAGTAGGGTACAAGGTCTTCCCATACCGTCGTCCAATACGGGTACCATGCCCCACCGAGGCGCGAACCACTCCCATCAAACTGCATTATGTTTGAGCTGAACACCTCATCACCCTTTAAGAAACCACAGCCAGAGAAATCGCGCGTTACCCGCCAGCAATTATTGCCGTCACTTGGGTCCTTTCTGCTTAAGGCATATTCGTGGGTAAGAGCCACCCCATCCTGATAAATATGGAATTCTTTTTTATAGGGTATACATTTAGAGCCGCTGAATATTGTTTGGCCTTTATAGAGTATTTCAGTAGTCCATATTACCGTATCGGTCTTTTCTTGGAGTTGGACATTGGTCGCCGAGGTGCCGCCGTAATTCCACGATCTAATATTATTATCTATTTCCCCCGGTAAACCACTCCACAGAGCAAAGAACCATGAACGAAACAGATTTTCTTCGTACAAATGATCCACGACTAGGTCTTTTTGACCCCACACGCTCGGCTGAACCACTGCGTTCATGGCCCCGCTTTCTCTATACTTGGTAAACGATCCTAGCCCCTCAAGTTTCCTAACTATTACCATCTCATCATTACCACCAAGAGTTATAGTCCAAGATTTCGGAATATGAATACCGTAATCTGGGTTTCCAGCTTGAAACTCTTTATTAATCTCATCAGACGCCTTTCTGCCTGCGGGGGTCCAAGGGTTGCCAACGGGGGTTTTACTTGCATCAAAGAAAGACTTAGGATAGTTCCAGCAGTTTAGCCGCGACGCATACTCACCATAATCAGATTTGCTAGAGACATACTTTATTTCCTCTAGTTTCCTAAAGCCAGCACTATTCTTTACCGGCTCAACTTCTGATATATCAACCGTCGCTGCCCTATCTATAAGTTTAACCTTGTCGGGTTCGGGTGCCACCCCTTCTATTATGTCTTCAACAATATATATATCTTCTGACCCGATAGGGTAATGAACCTTTATGCCTACCTCAATAGTGATGGGTGTATTTTTAAGATAGTCCTCATATTCATCAGATGTCTTCCATCCGCCCGCCCCATATTTATAATAGACCTTATAATTGTTATCAATACACCCCTTTTTTTGGGGGATAGCAACACTGACTTTACAGCAAGAACTACATGATGGCCTACCCATAATTTATGCCCCCGGCGCTTCAAAGTTATCGCAACTTACATAAACCACGCGCCACTCTTGATTAATCCTCACCGCCATTACATATATATCATAGTCGTCAGTAGCGTCAGGATCGACAGACAAAGAAGGGTCGCGGTTTGTAAGGGTTATAATTCCATATTCTCCATGTTCGTCTTCCTCGCTCCATTCCATCCCTGCGACCTTGTTAGTACGCCTATACACTTTCATTGTGCCCGTAGTGTTTGGTGCATCAATAGCATCATCGGCTGGTTCAATCTTGGTTTCGAGAATCCCCTCTACAAACTGAAGTCCGCCAGCCCAAACCTGACGCTCATCGTCCCATTTTAAATCAACAGGGCCGGTTTTCCAGCTCGCTCTATTTTCTGCGGGATTAACTGGCTCAAAATTGCCATCTTTCTTTCCGGGAACAGGATGCCCCATGATATCATAACCCCAGCCAGACAATAGTAGTGGGCCACGCAAGCCAAATGTTCTTACCTCGTCAACATCATCGGGAATAGTATTAAAATTATTGGATAAGTGCATATTGTTTGTTTCGCCCGTGAGGGGGCTATTGCCAAGCAGCCAGTCAATATCATCCATCACAACTGCACCAAAATCAAGCTTAACAAATTCTGTCATTCTCGTGGGAACACCTGCCCCATCCCTACTCAAAGCGTATGGGTCTAAATCTCTAGAAGTGGGGGACACATGCCCTTCATAAAAATGATCTACCCCACCGGACGTATCGACATCACCATCTATATTTTCCCCCCTAGTTGGTTCCCAAACGTAAGGTAGAATGTCTGGATTGCCTTGCGGGTCTTTTCCCTCGGTGGGTACTTTTCTTATACCGACCGGAGAGAATAGCTGATCGGGAGTACACCCAAAGCTAAAGTTATAACTGGGTTTAATCTCTCCATGAAAATCAACAGGACGAACATAATTGAATTGTAAAGATGCCGCATTTTTTGTAGACATAGACCAAACACTCGCCCCAAAGTGATTATGGGAGGCGTTGGCGGCGGCACCGGCTGGAACCTGAAGTCCACTAAAGAAGTTTACATCTATAGGGTTGAGAGCGTTGGCATGCTCTTGTAATGCGGTTACAGCACTCTTTTGTTTAGTGCTAAACCCAGTAATAGTCCCCTCCTTCTGGGCCTTAATTCTATCTTTGTTTATTTGCGCTATTCTATCAATGTTATACTTGGCTATCTTACCAAAATTCCTAGTCCATGTAGAGAACTGATATTTTGTAGTAATCCCACCCGCACCAACGGAGACATCCATCTTTGTAATGTATGGGCCGTTTGCGTTAAACCTGTCTGCAATGTTATATTGTGGGAATTCGGCTAAATCAACAGACCCAGACTCAGAAGCATATAAGTCAGCAGTTCCAGCATAAGCCAAGGCAAAAGCCGCCTCATCCATGAGCTGAGCGCTTCCAAACGTTTCAGGTTTCAGCTGACTGTTTTGTTCTACTTCGGCCTTGCCTATTTTAGTGCTAAATTTATACCAAGGCCCCCAACTATAACGGGTGCTCTCCTGAGGAATTGAAACCCTAAAAGGTCTAGCAACCGTTGGTAAATATTTCATATGCGTCATCTCGTTTTCAAACGTTGCATAGTTCGCAACTGGCACTGTGGTCGTCTGCTGCTTGCCATCGTTATCGATGTAGGCCATGGGCCTGTCCCAATCGCCATAATTGTGTTTTTCAAATCCGGGAACATTGTTATTTGCCCCAAGAGCATTGTCCAGCAGAGAGTCTAGAGCAGCCTTTTGGGTTGCCTGACTGTCACCCTCCCATACTTGTGGACACTCTATATGCACCATAGCACTTACATCATCATATGGATTATTAGGATCATTAAAGTATGGGTTCTTCCGCCAGTAGATCTGCTTATCAACCTTTATCTCTGACCCTACTAATGTGGCAGATCCGGGAAGTATATAAGGTACAGTTTTTTCTATTTCCCCAAAGTCTTTTCCTGCTGACGCCGTAGAGGGATAATATCCGGCGCAAGCTTTTAGTGCGCCTTCATCATTATACATACTTATGTCTTTAACGCGAAAATTAGGGTCCCAGCCAGCATCAGTTATTTCCCACGATGCCTCTGTTTCAAATGCATTCTTATATCTAATATTGTTGTCTAGGCCACCGGGCTCTACGGGGAGCAATACAAAGTATGTCTTACCCCAATAGTTTGTAGCTGTGTTTAAAACTGCCTCAAATATCTCTTTATTGCCATCAACAACGCTGTTGCGCTTGGGATCTGATCCGCCATGTTTGAGTATGCTTTGTATCATTCTTTTATGATGATCTCCATTGAAGCCGGGAAGGGTCGCAGCGCCGGGCCATTGGTTTTTGAGATAATGCTGGAGTCGTGCCATAGTACCCATAGCTATTGAACCAAAGAGAGGGTTGCCCACATTGCTATATCCATAAATCCCTCCCAGCTCGTGGTATAATGACCACTGCTCAAACCCCGACGCGGCAGCCCTGAGCTCCATTATCTTAGCATAATACACGCCACCATTAGGAAGCGCCACTGGGGCTATATCGTCGTTACTAAAACCCGCCCCCACTAACCATTCACCGTTACTGTCTTTTCCATATACGGGAATAAGATATTCCATACCCGCTTCCCATACGCGAGTAGCCTTGTCTCCGATAATCATTTTTTGTGTAACGACATCAGCATATTCCTGACCATTATTGGCAGAAATAAGGGTATCATTTAGTTTTGCCGCCGCAACAAGATCTGCAACAATACCCGGTTGGGGCTGCTCAGACTTATCTAAATACTTAAAAGATATTACCGGCCCTGTAACGTTCCCATCTACATCATATTGGGTTGGAACCACCCCATTTCTAATAACATTTTTGTATTGGCCCTGCGGAACACCGGGAGCAAAACCAGTGGTGGTACCAGTACTGTATCCTGTTTGCTG
>CEPX01196865.1_pt1 | contig 10032 bp, 10 predicted proteins | sample 361361 | NCBI WGS metagenome assembly CEPX01 (sample SAMEA2619974, study PRJEB7988) | marine metagenome | biome: marine biome (ENVO:00000447); feature: mesopelagic zone (ENVO:00000213) & marine oxygen minimum zone (ENVO:01000065); material: "saline water (ENVO:00002010), including plankton...
ATATCTACTACGGATGAAGTGGCCAATAAAGAAGTCACTCCAGTGGATGTGGAGACGGTCAACAGGAAAAATGAAACCTTGAAGTTCAAGTACTTTGATGGAAAGCTTTTCTTGTATGGAGATTTCAATGAGCAACCTTATGAAATCATTGAGATTAATGGTGCTAAGGAACGAAAGCTCTATTTATTCTTTGAGAACAAGTACTTCAGTATTGATATCACCGACAAGGTGAAAGAACTCAATGAGATTGAGAATCCAAAGTTGATTAACGAACTCAACATAATTCGCAACAATAAGTAATAGGCTCACACTTTTCCCTTTACATTATTTAGTTTTGAGGCGGGATGGAACAAAAAACCCGTAAAAAACGAAAATTAGGTAGTTACCCTTTTGTTAGCGTTACTTTAAGTATCACGCTGGCGCTATTTGTAATAGGCCTGTTTGGGATGTTGGCTCTTCATGCCAATAAACTGACTACCGTCATTCAGGAGAATATCGAATTGCAGGTATTTCTCGATAAGCAAATTACTACAAGTGAGATTACTAGAATTAATCGGACGATAGGTTCTAAATCATTCGTTTTGAAAAAGGATGACGGGCCTGTAATTAGATACGTATCCAAAGATGAGGCTGCTAAACAGTTTATCTCTGAGACTGGTGAGGATTTTACCGAATTTTTAGGGGATAACCCTTTACGAGATGTTTTGATCGTGAACATAGATCCTGTTCATCAAGCTGCAGATTCATTGAGATTGATCAAGGCTGATCTTGAAAAGATCACCGGTGTATATGAGGTGTCTTATGTGGAATCGTTGGTTGAAAGCATCAATCAGAATCTTACTAAAATTGGGTTAATTCTTGTTGGATTTTTCTTAATTCTGCTTTTAGTGGTAGTTATTTTGATTAATAATACTATCAAACTGGCCTTATTCTCACAGAGATTTTTGATACGAAGTATGCAGCTAGTAGGCGCTACTTCTGGATTTATTCGCGGACCTTTTCTGAAAAGATCAGTGTGGTATGGACTATTAGCAGGGACTTTTTCAAGTCTTTTGCTGTTCTTCCTCATGGCCTATGCCAATAATCAAATCGAAGATTTAGATCAATTACAAGATATTCAAAGCCTTGCCTTATTATTTGGGGCAATCATTCTTTTAGGGATGTTGGTAGGTTTCCTAAGTACTTACCGGGCTGTAAGAAAATATTTAAAACTCTCTTTAGACGAACTATACTGATATGTCAGATAAAAGCAAATTTGCCTTCCAAAAGGCTAACTACATGATTATGCTAGTGGGGGTACTTACCCTTATTGTTGGGTTCTTTATCATGTCATCAGACGGTGAACCATATGGATTTGGTTTCATGGGATTGACATTGGGACCAATAGTGGTCATGCTAGGTTTTATTATTGAGTTCGTAGCGATTTTCTACAAACCAAAGAGTGACTCTGCTAAAGGCGAATAATTCATGACTTGGATTGAGGCGTTGATCCTTGGGGTCATACAAGGACTTACAGAGTTTTTACCTGTAAGTAGTAGCGGTCATTTGGAAATGGGTAGTGTATTACTCGGTGTTGCTTCCAGTGAAAATCTTTTGTTTGCAGTGATTGTTCATGCTGCTACCGCTCTAAGTACTATAGTTGTTTTCCGGCAGGATATATTGGATATTTTTAAAGGTCTTCTCGAGTTTAAGTGGAATGAATCCTGGGACTTTGCCATAAAAATTATCATTTCAATGATCCCGGTTGGGATAGTTGGAGTCTTTTTCGAAGATCAGATTACTGCGTTATTTACAGGTAACTTATACCTGGTTGGAAGTATGTTACTATTCACTTCGGCACTTTTGTTCTTTACTCACTTCAAGAAAGACAATGATCAAGAGGTGAGCAAGCCTAAAGCGTTTATCATTGGCTTGGCGCAAGCGATAGCCATTCTTCCAGGTATCTCCAGGTCTGGATCTACAATTGCAACGGCATTACTTCTCGGTGTTGAAAAAAGTAAAGCAACTCGATTTTCTTTCTTGATGGTGCTGGTGCCAATTTTGGGAGCAAGTATGCTCAAGCTAAAAGATTATTTCGAGGAACCAACAGCCTATGAGGGTTTAGGTGTGTTACCAATGATTGTAGGTTTCTCGGCTGCTTTTATCGCTGGATACATAGCGTGCAAATGGATGGTAGGAATTGTAAGAAAAGGTAAGTTGACATACTTTGCTGTTTACTGTTTAGTCGTTGGGTTAATTGCAATACTTTCACAGGTTTGGAGCTAAACGAATATACCGAAGGTAAGATCTTACTGATCGACAAGCCATTAACCTGGACATCCTTTGATGTGGTCAAAAAGTTACGATATGCATTGAAGGTTAAAAAAATAGGTCATGCTGGCACTCTTGATCCCTTGGCTACAGGCTTGTTGCTTATAGGGACTGGAAAGTTCACCAAAAAGCTTAATGAACTCCAGGGACTGGATAAGGAATATGAAGGGGTGATCACCATCGGTAAAATAACCCCATCCTATGATCTGGAGACTGAGTTTGAAAATGAGACCAGTATAGATCACCTCACAGAGGAAGACCTAATAAATGCCACTAAAAAATTAACTGGTCCATTGGATCAGATTCCACCTGCTCACTCTGCAGTCCGGATCAATGGGGAAAGAGCATATAAAAAAGCTCGTAAGAATGAGGAGGTGAAGATTGATCCTCGGAAAATAATAATTCACGAATTTGCTCTCACCAAAATTGAAGGTGCTGATGTGCATTTTCGAATAGCGTGCTCAAAAGGAACATACATTCGTAGTATGGCTCGCGATTTTGGAGAGCTATTAGGTGTTGGGGGGCATTTAAGTGCTTTGCGACGCACCAAAATCGGAGACTTTTCAGTCGACGATGCTGATCAACTGGATGATTTTATTAACCAAATCAAGCAAGATGCACCTAGTTGAGGACTTAAAAGATTTTGTTCCTCCACACTACTCAGTGGTTACTTCTGGTACTTTTGATGGCGTCCACTTTGGACATCAAAAGATTCTCAAGAAAATCATTCAAATAGCCAAGGAAAAAGGAGGTAAGAGTGTAGTTCTAACCTTTTGGCCACATCCCCGGTTTGTTTTACAACAAGGTAAGAGTGATCTCAAATTGCTAACCACTTTTGAAGAGAAAACTCAGCTTTTAGATCAAATTGGAATTGATTACCTGGTTAAAATTCCATTCACCAAAGAATTTTCAGAGTTGTCTTCCGATGAATTTATCAGACAGGTACTCGTGGAGAAACTCAATACGCAAAAGTTAGTGATTGGCTATGATCATCGGTTTGGAAAGAATCGTGAAGGAGGATTTGATTACCTGATGGAGCACTCACAAGACTATGGCTTTGAGATTGAAGAAATTCCCCGTCAGGATATCGAACATGTAGGGGTAAGTAGTACGAAAATTAGGGAGGCATTGTCTGTAGGGGAGATTCATATTGCGAATGAATTTCTTGAGCGAGAATACTGTATTTCTGGATTTGTGAAAGATGGAGATCGAATTGGGAGAAGCATTGGTTTTCCAACTGCTAATCTGGATATACCAGAATCTTACAAGTTGATTCCTGCCGATGGCGCTTACGCAGTAAGAGTGGAAGTAGATGGCGAATGTTACCAGGGAATGCTCAATATCGGTCAACGACCAACGGTATCTGGTCAGGAGCGTAGAATAGAAGTGAATATTTTCGACTTTAATCAAGATATTTACAATCATCGTGTGAAGGTGGCCTTTGTTCGTTTGCTGAGAAAAGAGCAAAAATTCTCCAGTATAGAAGAATTAAAAGAACAGTTAAACAAAGACCGGCTTCTCGCGATTGATATACTAAATCAATAGAAAAATTATGAAACAACTAGTTGTGTACATAGTAATTCTTGTGACGGTTGCAGGATGCGCCTCAACAGGAAAAGTATCTTCCTTATTATTTTCCCCGTCTGACGATCGTAAATTAGGAGAACAGGTTAGTCAGGAAATTGAGTCAAACCCTCAGGAGTATCCGATTCTCTCTCAAACTCAATATCCAAAAGCCTACCAGTACTTGAACTCCATGAAAGATGCCATCCTGAAAAGTAATGACATTGACTATCTGCAAGAGTTTGCCTGGGAGCTTAAAATAATTGATAATGATGAGGTGCTAAATGCCTTTTGTACTCCTGGAGGATATATTTATGTGTACACTGGACTCATAAAGTATTTAGAAAATGCGGATGATTTGGCTGGTGTGATGGGACATGAGATCGCTCACGCAGATAGACGACATTCTATCAAGCAGATGGAAAAGCAATATGGCATCTCTATACTCATGAGCATTGCCTTAGGAAACGATCCTAGTCAATTGGCGCAGATTGTAGCTCAGCTGGCAGGAACCGGAGCGATTTTGAAGTTTAGCAGAGCTGATGAAGCTGAGGCGGATGAGTTTTCTGTAAAGTATCTCGCGGATACTAAATACGCTTGTAATGGAGCAGCTTCTTTCTTTGAGAAGCTAATTAATGAAGGTCAGACGGGCGGAACACCAGAGTTTTTAAGTACGCATCCTAGTCCATCTAGCAGAGTGTCGGATATCAACAAAACTGCCTCCGCAGAAGGATGTAGCACTCAAACAATTAGTGAATCTGGCATGACTTATGCTAATTTCAAGGCTAGTTTACCTAAATAATTAAAATTGACCGTCATGAAGAAAACGAAATTTCTAGTACTAGTTGGCTTGATTGGTGTCATGGGCACTTTTTGGTCCTGTGACAAAAACGGAGACATTGTATTGTTCTCTATCGAAAATGATAAACAACTTGGAGAGCAGGTTGCTGCAGAGATTGAAGCAGATGAGAGTTTTGTGATACTTTCTCCTGAGCAATATCCTGAAGCCTATAGCTACTTGCAAGCAATGACCGATGATATTCTCAGTTCGGATAAGGTGACTTATAAGGATGAGTTTGCATGGAAAATCCATATTATTGATGATGATGTCTTAAATGCATTCTGTACACCTGGGGGGTATATTTATGTATACACTGGACTAATCAAGTACCTGGAAAATGCCGATGATTTGGCAGGAGTCATGGGCCATGAAATTGCTCATGCGGATCAGCGCCACTCTTCCAAACAACTGCAAAGAGCCTACGGTATTCAAATTCTGCTGAGTATCGCATTAGGTCAAGAGTCAAGTCAGCTGGCACAGGTAGTTGGTCAAATCGCTGGTACAGGCGCAACGCTGGCCTTCAGCAGAGATGCAGAGTCTGAGGCCGATGATTACAGTGTAGAATATTTGTCAGATACGGATTATGCTTGCAATGGAGCAGCTTCTTTCTTTCAAAAGTTATTGGAGTCTGGACAAAGTGGTGGACCTGAATTTTTAAGTACACATCCGAGTCCGGATAGCAGAGTGGAAGATATCAATACCAAGGCAGATGAATTGGCTTGTGATAAGACTCAGATCACTGAGACTGGATTTACATACGCAGATTTTCAAAACAGTTTACCATAAATGAAAAAGTCAGAGATAAAGATTTCTGTAGAGTTAGATGAGCAGAATATTCCAGAGAAGATTACCTGGGATGCAGATGAGAAGCAAGGGGAGGGACCATCAGAAACCAAGTCTGTGAGTTTGTCCCTTTGGGATGACGAAACCAAGAATACCTTAAGAATTGACCTTTGGGCAAAAGACATGCCTGTGGAGGATATGAAGCGTTTTTACATTGATTGCATAGGTGGAATGGCGCAATCAATCTTGAATAGTACCGGTGATGAGTTCATGTCCTCTGAGCTAAATGCAGTATGCGATCGATTTGTAACTCATTTAAAGAATGAAATGAGTTAATTAAAATACAATAGAATGATAAAAAGCCTGTCAATTTCGTAATTGACAGGCTTTTTTAGTTGTATAGATTGTAAATAATATCATTTCAAATGGCGCAATAGCGCCAATGTTGGTATTTTTATCTAATATTAGATTTTAGTCTAGCATAAACATTAACTCATTTATAGTATGAAGCTTACTTTACCCAAATCATTATTGAGTTTGGTTTTGATGATGCTTGTATCCATTGCGTATGGTCAGGTATCTATAAAAGGACAAGTAACTGATAAAAATACCGGAGAAGCCCTAATAGGTGTGAGTATTCTTGTTAAAGGAACTGTTCTTGGAACAATTACTGATGTAGAAGGATTTTTCACCTTGGATGTGAAATCCCCACCCCCAGTCTCATTGATTGTCTCCAGCGTCGGATATGAACGACTGGAATTGGAAGTGAATCAAGCCTCTGTTTCAAGTCTGAAAATTGAAATGGTGGAATCCTTTATGTTAGGGCAAGAAGTAGTAGTCTCAGCTTCTAGAGTTGAGGAGAATATCCTTCAATCGCCTGTGAGTATTGAGAAAATGGATATTTTGGCTGTTCAACAAACTCCGGCTGATAATTATTACAAAGGCATCCAATATTTAAAAGGAGTTGATGTGACCCAGAGTAGTATCAATTTCCAAATTGTCAATGCAAGAGGGTTTAATTCAACTGGAAATACACGTTTTGTTCAGTTAACTGATGGAATGGATACCCAAGCTCCGGCACTAAACTTTCCTATTGGTAATTTGAATGGGCCATCAGAATTGGATGTAGAAAGTGTAGAATTCATTTCTGGAGCACAATCTGCTTTGTATGGTCCGAATGCTTTTAATGGATTATTAAGAGTTACAAGTAAATCCCCATTTGATTATCAGGGATTTAGTGCTTTTGCCAAAGCGGGAGTAAATCATATCGGAGCAGATGAGAGCGCAGGAGCTCCGGCGACTCCACAACCAATGTTCGATGTTTCTCTTAGATATGCTAAGGCATTTAATGACAAGTTTGCATTCAAAGTAAATTGGAGCTATATGAAAGCTGAGGATTGGTATGCTACCGATTATCAGACTGATAGAGAAGCCCAGCGCCAAGGAGACCTTCCATACAATCCTGGAAAAGATGCTCCAAATTATATGGGAGATGAAGCTGGAGTAAACTTGGCTATACTTAGCTTTTCTTCTGCCTGGAGAAGTTTGGGTAATCCACTAAATAACTATTATGCATTGAATGGAGGAAGTACACCTGTTGATGTTCAATCCTTTGCGAATAATGGATTTCTCCCAAATCAGGTAGTTACTGTAACTCCTTTTGAAGAGCATGAGCTTATCGACTATGGTGCTGAAAATATGAAAGCAAATGTTGGATTGTACTTTAGACCAACTGATAGGTTGGAGCTGAGCTATTTATACAATGCAGGTTTTGGTACAAGTATCTATACAGGAGCACAACGATATTCCTTGAAGAACTTTGGAATACAGCAACATAGAATTCAAGCAAAAGGTGATAATTGGTTTTTAAGGGGATATGCAACTTTAGAAAATTCAGGAGATTCTTATATCACCGAGTTTTATGCAAAACGGGTTACAGATTTATCTATAAGTCAAGCGCCATTAGCAATTCCTCAAGATGTGAGTGTATGGTTAGGTACCTATGGGTATAATTATCTAAGGTATTTACAGAATAATCTAGGCTATAATCCTAATAGCAATAGTCCAACGGAGGTTACTCAGGCCCAGCAAATTGAAGCTTATCAATTTGCAAGGGAACAAACTGAAGCTCTTTATGACATTGATTTTAGTTCAGATGCAGGTAAAAGAATCCTTGATAATGCCTTGAATGGAGTTGTTCCAACTGGTCCTAAATTCAATGATCAATCAAAACTTTATCACGGAGAATTTCAATATGATTTCAAGAACGAAATCGAGTTCATGGAGTTGTTGGCAGGTGCTAGTTTTAGAATGTATGACCTTCAGTCCAACGGTACAATTTTCCCAGATAGTGAAAGCAATCCGATCACTATTTCTGAATATGGTGCATATATGCAAGGAACGAAGCGAGTATTGGATGACAAAGTAAAACTCATTGGATCTATCAGGGTTGATAAAAATCAGAATTTCAACGCAGTTTGGAGTCCTCGAATTTCAACTGTTGTCTCACCAGTTAAGAATCATAATTTTAGATTTTCCTATCAAACTGGATTCCGAAATCCGACTACTCAAGGACAGCATATCAACTTGAATATTATATCATCAAGACTATTAGGAGGTTTACCTCAGAACCTTGAAAGATATGAGATTGGAACAAATCCTTACCTATATACATTGGAGTCGGTTGACCAATTCGCTGGTCAAATTTTCGCGGCTACTCCAGCTCAACAGCAGGACCCTGCATATATTGGAACAGCATTAGCGCTACTGGACCCAATTGATAATTTCACTCCTGTTAAGCCTGAGCAAGTAAAAGGATTTGAATTGGGGTACAAGAGTTTAATCAACAATAAATTGATGATTGATTTGGTAGGTTATGTTAATAATTACAACAATTTTATCGTGCAGCAAAGGATGCGTAGAGCGGCTTTGTATACAACCAATCAAGCTGCTGCTGATGCAGATCCGTTGTTGTCATACAATGCTGATGCAAGCCTTGAAGGGCAGCCTAATCCATTTACTTTGTTGAATGGTACTGCCGATAATACTTATCAGGTTTATACCAATGCCACAGAGTCAATTAACGCAATGGGTTTTGCTGGTGAGGTAACTTACCTGATGCCAGGCCACTATACTTTTGGTGTAAACTATAGTTGGAATAAATTAGATACTAATGATTCTGAGGATTTTGTCTTTGGATTTAATACTCCAGAGCACAAATTCAATTTAAAGTTTGGCAATAGAAAATTAACAGATGAGATCGGGTTTAATATCGTTTATAGATGGCAGACAGATTTCTATTGGGAAAGCTCATTTGGTGATGGTGATATTCCTGCGTATGGCACACTTGATGCTCAGGTTACTTATAAAACACCTGTTAAGGCCCTTGTGAAAGTTGGAGGATCTAATATTTTGAACAACTACTACATTCAAAGTATTGGCGCACCAAATATTGGGGCTATCTATTATGTGTCAGTTACATTTGATAGTATGATGAAATAAATATTGAAGTCAAGAAATTTCTATTATTCATAGCGGTTTGTTATCGTTGTTGAAACAACTAAAGCTATGTATAGAAATTTTTTGACTTTACTTTTTCTCATTACTCTGTTTACATCTTTGGCACAGAGTAATGATGGAGTTGGAATTGGCACCACTCAAGTGGCATCAGACGCTATATTCGAAGTAGAATCCGATAACAAGGGAGTTCTTATACCAAGATTAACAACTGAACAGAGAGAATCAGTGACGAAAGTAACTCCCGGGTTGATCGTTTATGATTCTGAAATTAACTCTTTTTTTTACTATGATGGTGATGATTGGATTCGGCTGATAGCTTCACCTGCACTCTTAGACTTGGACTTATCCAATGGTAGCATTATCAACTTAAAGGATGGTGTGAGTCCACAAGACGCTGTTACCAAAAGTCAATTGGATACCAAATTGAATTTGTCTGGAGGAACATTGTCTGGTAGCCTGAATATGAATTCAAATAAAGTTACCAATCTAGGAAATGCGGTGGCAAATACTGATGCGCTTAATCTTGGGCAATTAACATCCGCTTTGGATGAAAGGCTCAAAGGAGTTAATGTTGAAAAGTATGCTTGGTCTGGGAGTGGAACCTTGAGGATTCCATTATATTCGGTAGGTATTTTTGATATGAATGATCTTACCAACACTGGAATTCATTTCATAAGAAATGCTTTTCCTTACAATTCACCATATAGTGGTGAAGATCATATGGTTTTTGTTCAGGAAGTAGAAGGGTGGGGTAAGAGTGGAGCTTTGATTTATCAGGTAGCCATTCAATTAACAGGTACAAATAGAGGCAATATTAATATGAGAACAAATACTTCGGGTGGTTGGTCCGCATGGGAGCTAATCAACTAATTTGAGATATTACAGTGAATTATAATGCCTGACTCAAATAGAGTTGGGCTTTTTTATTGATTGTGCGATATTCGAATAATGGAAGAACCAAACTTCAATCACTTTCATCAATTAAGGAGTAAGCTTTATGTCATTGTCTTTGGTAC
>CEPX01414996.1_pt1 | contig 10029 bp, 4 predicted proteins | sample 361361 | NCBI WGS metagenome assembly CEPX01 (sample SAMEA2619974, study PRJEB7988) | marine metagenome | biome: marine biome (ENVO:00000447); feature: mesopelagic zone (ENVO:00000213) & marine oxygen minimum zone (ENVO:01000065); material: "saline water (ENVO:00002010), including plankton...
AGTGGGGAGAAGAATCCCGCCTCGCAAGTGCCAACGCCAGCAGAGGAAAATCTTTCTGAGGCAGATTCCTTTGGTCAGACAGGCGCGTATTTGGAAGAATGCGGCGGAGATGCAGATTGTGCTGCGGACCTCGCCGTCGCAGACGTGAAGGCTCAGCGAGATCTCTATAGTGTTGAAGATACTGAGATCGGAGCATCTGACACGTCCGCTCATGACGCCGCAGCAGGTGGCGCGCGCGGACTGGCGCCGACCACGACCCGGAACCAGAGCGCAGCTTTCGTCTGATTGCAGCGTCATCACGTTTGGATTGCAACAGAACTGAAGTTCTTAGAGGATAGGAGAAATAATAATGGCATCTTGCGGCACTAACCTAACACCCCTCCAGCGCGGCGAACAGCGCCTATTGGGCAGGATAGATAGCATTGAGTTCTTACACCCGGATTTCGCAGATATAATATATGATTTAACGCTAGTTATGCGACAACATCAAATGCCGTTCAAAGTCTATGAGACTTACCGGACTCCTTCTCGACAAAAGAAGTTAATCTCTTTGGGACTCTCTAAGATTTCTGATCCGATGAGCAACAAGCATGTGCATGGTTTGGCGGTCGATTTTCTATTAGATTATAGGGCAGTTAGAAGTCTGAACAAGAATAGACTTTCTAGAATTACTGAATCAGATCTTGGTGAAAGAAAAAGAACTGCATCAGATGATTTCGGCGGCGTGTTCAACATTGGAGTAAACGCGATAGAGACAGAAACAGACGCTGCCCGCACAGTGGTTGAGGATAAAGTGGTGTTAGATTTCTGGAATTATTTAGGCACTCTTATCGAAAGGCAGTTTCCCGATCTAGTATGGGGAGGTAGTTATAAATCGTCAGTCGGTGAACTTATAGGATCAGATCCCTCTCATATAGAATATCGTCACGCGGATAAACTCATAACACAAAGAAGGACAATACCGATTCTAAGATCTCAAGGAAATCCCGGTTTGGGAGGGGTAATTTAATGCCAACAAAAGACAATGTGGTTCTAAACGAGGAACTAGAAAGTCAGACACCAGAAGAACTTAAGCACTTCACCAAGGGTATCGGCGGCACAAGCACTAACGAGACTATTCCGATGTACATCTGTACCAACAGAGAGACGATACTCGGAAACAATAGAAAAGTAAACGCTCAGATTGTTTTGGGTGTAGATAGACCGAGCAATCGATTTAGCGGTCACGGAGGGAAAGGTCACTCTCAGGCATCTTCGATTGATATTGTCGTGGGAAGAATGGGAGCAAATCCGAAACACGTTCACGTTGACCCGAACTTTTTTACAGATGCCGCAAGAATATACATTAGTCAAAAAACTGATGTAGATAAGAATTTCAATATAGAACCCGGGCACGTCGGGGACTCAGTAGAGAGATCAGCAATTGCCCTTAAGTCAGACGCAATAAGATTGGTCGCAAGGGAGGGAATTAAGTTGGTGACAGGGGTGGACCGATTCAATTCGCAAGGCGGCCCGAACAAGTCTTTCGTTGGAATAGATCTAATAGCAGGAAATTATGCCGCAGGACTGCAACCTATTCCTCGTGGCGATAATTTAAAAGTCGCCCTTACAAGGTTGGCAGAGCACGTTAATTCTCTGAACGGTATCGTCGATCATATGTTGACGACCCAAATGAACTTTAATGAAAGTCTTACGCACCACTATCACTATTCTCCGTGGTACGGCAACCCAACTACCCCTTCGGATTCTGTTGTCGGCAAAGGAATCAAGACTATGATTGACTTTCTTCAGGAAACTAAAAGATCTTTAGTGACCAACAAGACTAATTTAGTTAATTGGGAAAAGACTTACCTTTGGGACAATGGCGGCAAAATAGATGCGAAGGGGAATATAGAAGATTTTTACATCAATAGTCGTTGGAATTTCTCTAATTAAGGAAGATATGGATTATGTCCTTTAAGAGTACTGGATATCGCGCGGTCGAAAGAGGTTTCTCTCTAGACTGGTCAAAGAGATCGGCAGATGAGCCTGTTTTAGATTTGGCAGATGTATCTTATGGGTGGATCATAAAACTCGATCCCAAGAAGTTGGGAATAACTTCTGTTATGGTTGAAGACGGTACCGGCAAGACCATAGATCAGAGTAAGTTAGGACCCATAAGAGATTCTGCTGTTTTACGATTGTTCCAGTTCTATAATAAACTTAACACTGAGACAAATCGTGAAATAGCGAGAAGTAATGCAATTGTTAAAGATGTTAGAGTGCCAACGCGCCCGAAGTCTCCAACCCTCTTTTATGTAACTATCGACGCGCGCGCCTTCGACAACATTCCGGAAAAAGCAAAAGCGGTGCTGCAACCAGTCGCTGAAGGTTCGACTTTGCATAGTTTGGCAGATGATTATAAGGGGTTTTTTGAAATAAACGATGATACCGAGATTGGACATCGAGCGCGCGTCGCTGAGATACTGAAGATAAATAATGTTGATCTAGAATCCGCCACCAAGACATCGATCAAAGAGTGGATATCGTCCAAGAACCAGCACTCAGTTCGGAGGACGAGTTTTGATGAGGGAGTGAAGATATATTTACCTCTCATATCTATTCCTGAACCCCCCTCACCCGCTTTTATAATTTCTCTAGGAATAGGAGAAATACAAAACATAATGAATAAGGCAAATCACAAGTTAGTGATTTACAAGGAGGGAATTAGAACATTCAACGGTAAGGTGGAGAACTTAACTCTCCAGAAAAACATTGATATGTTAAATGAATTCTACTCGTCATTGCGTAAGCATTTATCGTTCAACGATATAGAGATAAAGAATGTCCTAAATGATGAAATAGATATTTTCTTGAACGAGGATTACGAAGTAATCTATATTGCCCTAAATCGCGCTGGCGAGAAGATACCTCTCGTGAAAGGCATGCCCGCAATGTCTTCCTCCGCACCTTTTAATGATTTGCGCACAATGGCGCTGTTGGTTTCTATCAGGGAGATCGGCGACTTGGATGTTCAAAGATTTCCATGGAGGAAGTTTGTAGAGAAATATATTGTTCCGACACCAGAGATAAAGAAATCAAACAAGCCAAGCTTGTATGAACAACTTCAGTCGGATACTAAATCTGCCGTTGAAAAACTTTCATCTATATTCGACAAGGATTCGTATAAAACAGAAGAGGACTTGGAAAAAGAAGAAAAAGCGTTAGCAGATCCCTCTGCTATGGGCAGGGCTGCCGAGCAGGAAGGGGCATCTGTTTCTTTTACTGGAGATTCAATTGTATCAAACGTACCCAGAATTGCTGCAAAACTTGATGCCGCCACTAAGGCTGGTGGCACCGCGGGCATAGAGGTGGCATATAACGAACTTCTGAACAGGATAAGTGTAAAGGAACTTGTCAAGACTGCGATTGACTGCCTCAAGAGTGTTCTTGGTTGTGATGAGTTTGTTGAAGCTGCTCTTGAATCCAACCTATTGATAGGGTATGGTTTTTTTAAGAGTAAATTGCCGATAGAATCACAATATATAGCAGATCGCGCGCTACAAATTGCGCAATCCAATGACTTTAGCATGTTTGACAATGCATATGCTACCGCAAACCTTCCGGCGAATAAGACACCTGGAACTAAGTTCATATCTGTTCTGAAGTATGCGCTAAGGTCTGAAACGTCTCTTTCTTATGAAGTTATTCTTGACGAGGTTTGTGCGGGGATGATGAACCCTCCGGATTCCGCTCAGGAAATTTTTGATATTCCGCTAATGGCGTTCCCCGATAATCTTCCTACGGTTGACCTTCAGGGGACTGTGGCGACTGCTCTTAGGGAAGCAATTGTTAATATTTTGATTGGTTTGGTGGTCAATCTTGTTCAGATGATGTTGGATCTTATTTTGGCCGCCTGCGTAGATTTGGAAACAGAAACTTCTGACACCGACTACGGAAGTGGGGATATCTTAGAAGCTATATCGGATAAGGTGGGACCGCCTAACTTGTCAGAGGTTCTGGCGGACTTATATGACTCTCTTGGAGAAGGTCCTCCTTCAAAAATTATTGATACGGGCAATCCACGCCAGGTGCTAGATCCACTAGCGAATGTTGTGGGTACTTGCGCTCTTCCTGATGGTTCTGTAGTTTCATTGGAGAAGTCTGCTTGTATTGCCGCCGGCGGAACCTGGACCCGCGGTGACCCATCAAGTTCTCTTATGGACCTGGAGAACGATCTTGCTTTGACAAGTGATGATTTGAGGAAAGATGTTGCTGAGAAGTGCTCTTTGATCAAGAAATTGCTGAATGATTTATCGGTTGTGTTAACGCCGGCAGAGATCACAGCACTTTTCAACGCTAGCGCGCCCGAGAATGTCTTGGAGACAATTGTTGATGTGATCAAACTGCGACATGCTAAATTATATGAAAAAGTTAAAACAAAAGAAGATGTTTCCGAATTGTTTATTAAACTAGAGAAGATTTCGGAAGTTGGCACGATACTATCGCAAATTACCGTCATTAGTCGGGGATTGGGGTGCACCTTTGAAAGTAACTGTATCAGACAAGATCTTCGAAAAGCAAACTTTGATGGAGATGTTCCAGATGATGGGAATCTTGGCAGAATCTTGACTCTTCTGGATCCTCTTGCGCTAACGCCTCCACCAACCTTTTGCGAAGAAAGAGGGAGCAACATAGATAATGGACTTATACCGAAAGATAACGCTTCTTTGTTGTTTGTTCTGAAGAAGGTAATCGCCGTCATGTATGATGGAATTTATATGGCGTATGATTCCGAAGTTCTGAGAATTCCGGACGCCCTATCTGTTGTACAGGAGATGCCGAAGATAGTTCCACGCACTACTAAGATCGGCGCCAGCATAGATATTGACTACTTTAATATGTTCAAGTTACAAGAAGAGACTTTTACAGTTGAGTTTCCCGAGTGGCTTCCAAAGAAGACAGTTATCAACCCTGAGTTTCAAAGACTCGTATCAGGCGGATTTATTCCTCCTGATGGAGACTACGCTGGTCGCTACGGTCCATACACCACAGAAAAGAGCAAACTTCTCGGCATCGGTCCTCCTATACCGTTTTCGGATTTTGGTTCTCTCGATCCAATAAGAGTAAGTGAAAAGTATTTTGTGTTTGCTTCTAATTCTAAAGCTGGATTAAAGTCAATTGATAAGTTGAAACTTGGAAGCGATTCGGCACCAGACGGATCCAATAGAATGTTTTTTGCTCTGACAGAACCATTTAAGGGACAAGGATTTAAGCCAAGTACATTTTCTTTGAAGTTTTCTCTAGCATCTGCCAAGTTTAGCAATGATATGAGAAATAATTTTATATTACAAATCGGAGATATCCCTGTAGATCCCAGCACCATTCCTATCGGCAACTTGACAGCTGGTCAGGTTAATCCTCCCCTCAATTACGGACCTTTTGAATCGGCGATATATCGGAGTCGAATCGCTGGCGTGACAAGCATAGACGCTCAAGCGAGAAAGATTGTGGGCGCGCTCCAAGAACGACGCGGTAACGATCTCATAACGCCAGGTTCCATCCCCCAGGTAGATGTTTTGTTTGGATTTACTGATGTCATAGCACAGAACGGCGGGCAACAAAGTCCGTCTTTCAGTAGAAGTTTGAAAGATTTCGTGTATAAAGGAATGTACAATGATTTGATTGTGCAAATAATGAGCGGCATAGGCGATGAAATTTATAGTACACCGCTATTTAAGCGCACAAAAGATGATAAAACTCCTTATGTCAAGATTGTTGACTGGGCACCGATTCCTACGGATGAAGAGAGGGATTGTGATTTTGATCCACACATCTTGGCACTTGACACCGTAAAGAAGAGGACCAAGGAAGCGTATGAGCAATATATTAAGTGTGCTCCCCTGGAAGATGAAATAAGTGTCGACGGACTTGGGCGCCCAAACCTCTCGGCGCTTGAGGCAGCAGGAATGACTGGGTGTGTTATGACCACCTTGAGGGCGTATGCCTTGGAGCAGTTGCTCAGATCTATGTATGCCGTTTCGGTGTTTGCTGGAGAAGAGTTTATAACTAAATTGATGGTTGAATATGTCATAGAAGAAACTCTTAGGGGCATCAAGAGAATTTCACCTGCTTATTACGATGCGTTCCTGGGTCAAGTGGAAGTTATTTTTGCTCTTCGGATGAAAGAAGAGAATCCGTTTGGGTCAATACCAGACATTTTGGCACAAAGTTCGGAACTTGGTATCAACTGGATGTATGCCTCTCCTGCCATAAAAGAATTCAATGGAGAGGTGACAGGAGAAGAAGTGGGTGCAGAAGAATCAGATTCTGTCAACTCAACAGAGCAGGATTGTGAGGCGCCAGATGCACCACCAGAAGAACCTGCTTCCTCAGTGAAGAGCACAAAGGAACAGATGGTCCGCAGTCGTATAAGATTTTTAGCAGAGGAGCAGTTATATTCTTTGATGCCGAAACTGCAAGACCTGATTTGTCTGGAAGGAACACTGACTTTTGATGATAACTTCTTGAATCGAAGATTGCCTCTCTTTGATATTCAAAGAGAGAAGGGCGAAGTACGTCTTGCTAAGATTTTAGAAAGTCTAAAAACCATGGAAGAGCAAGAATTGCAGCGTCAATATGGAGAATATTTAAAAGAATTTTCTGATTGGCAAGACGACCGTCTAGGCAGTTTACTTACCAAAGGGTTTGGTTCCATTTTAGATATCGGTGGAACTTTGGGATTGAGTACTGCCTGCATGAGCGAAGCTTTTAATTTGAATCTGCCTAGTGTTGGTTCGCTCAACGAAACCGGCGCGGAGATCCAAACATTGTTGGGAGAGACTTCCATCACCGACCCGTTAGCTGGCGTGACAGCCGTCGGCGAACATATTATTGGAGGAATCAACGACACGATAGGAGGATTCAATAGCGCCCTCGGCGACTTTGGAAATACTTTCGGAGAACTAAGAGAATGTGCACGACTTGGAGTCGCCGGCGGCACGACTGAATTAGAGAATTTTGGCACTCAACGAGCTGACGGACTTACTGGTATCGGAAAAAATATGCTAAGTTTGATATCTGATTCCCCGCCACCTCTTGAAGAATTTGGCACCGGACTAGAAGAGGGAACAACTGATCGTATTGGCAATGCAGATACATTCGCCAGAGGAGAGCATAAAGGTGAAATTTTTCTTTCAAATGGCAATGGTTCTCTGATATTGGAGAAGTATATCAAAGTAAGAAAAAGGGGTTTTGTGCCAACACCGGGCGTTGAACTTCCACCAGATTTGCAAAGTAATTTGCCGGCAACATTGGACACCGGTCAGGAGGTCATTGCTCCTGATATAATAGGAAATATAGAAGAAGAGCAACTTATACCTCCTCAAATGGATATTTCCACGAACAACCCAGTGCCATCGGCACCCCCGGGCGCCGGATCAATTAACATTCCAACAAATCAACAATTTGGATCAACCACCGCGGAAGGTCTTAGCATCTCTCAAATTCTCTGCCCTCGTGAAGTGGAAGATACTTCTAATAGGCGCAACACCCCTTTTGTGAACAATCCTCTTGATAATACTCCCGAAGAGGAGGCGTTTGTGTCTCCTCTGACCAATGTCTCGCTAATACCAGATATAAATCCTAAATTTGAGCAGATTTACAATATTCAAGAGTGGGAGGATACTTTTAATCAAATATCGTTAGCAAATCCAAATACAAAGTTTGAAGATTTATATGAGTCTTGGTCGTGTGGCGTGAGGATGGTGTATGTTGCCCCAACAAACGAGTTCCAAGAAGTACCAGACAATTCGCTCCCTGGCGAGGCATCTTCGAAGACATTAAAAATCCCCACAGGGAAGGGAGACTTTAATCCGGTAAAGTTTTTGCTTGATAACGAAATAATAGATTCCAGCAGGAGTTACCGGCAGTTTGAGAGATTAGAGGTGGATAGGAAGGAAGTTGCCCTAGATTACGAATTCCCTGCTGCCATGGCACATGCCAGAGGGGAGTTTGATACGATCATAAGCGGACCCGAGAGGGCGGAACGAGATGCCATTCTGGCGGAAATTCAAACTGGCAATGATGCCGGCATCCTTGAATCTATAAATTCTTTATCTGTCGGCACCTCGAAGCTGCTAGCGTTCCAGGGCGGTAATATCGCGAATTCGCTAAACCCTTTTGGTGGCCCAGGCGCAGATAGCATGCTGAATACTCAACAAATAAGTTCTCAACTCGCTCAGGCGCGGGCAATAAAGAAGATTCAAATGGAAAGATCATTAACTATTTTTCCGCTTGTGGAGGTAGCAATCCCCATAAACATTGATGGTAAAACTCGATTATCTGAGGTTTTCTCATCTTTGAATGTAGGGCGCACTAAGAAAAATAAGAATCTCGATGAACTGTGGACTCGAAGATTTATGACTAAATTGATGCGTCAAATGAAAGAGTCGCCGGGTTATAAATTGCTCTTCAAATATTGTGTGCCTTCACATACTTTTCTTTCGTTTGCCTCAATCTATGCTAACTTGCTCAATGAAATGCCAGAAACGTTTTTTGATGGCACAAAGGGAGAATTAAAGACTCTATTTGAAATTCTTCTGAATGGTGGTGATTATACTTTTGAAAATGAAGAAGAAAAGAAAAGAGGCGGCAACAGGGAGCAAATGGCGCATGCTCAAGGAAATATGGGAACAGATGGCGGCGCACGCAAGCCAGGACTATTTGATCTGGCAGTTCAGACTCCGAAACTAATCTTCAAGGGGTTAGCAGAATTTCTTGACCCGGTTATCGCACCTGCTGCTGTTATTGTCAAGGCAGGAAAGGCAGGAAAGTTACTGCCGAAACTTATGAAGAAATTAGATTCCGATGGCAACGAAACTGAAGATAACTTCTTGCTAGATGTTACGGTTGGTCCATACGACCTGCCGCCACCGATGGGCAAATTCAATATTCCTCTCCCCGGCGCAGACCCGACAAAGGAGGGATTGTCAGATGACCCTTCAGAAAATATCAGTTTTCAATTACCAGTTTTTGAACTAAAAGATACTATAACTGGGGAATCTCTAAGTCCGTTCTTGCGTGAAAAAGTATTTGCCCTAAAGAACGGCACAGAATTCGAAAGGCAGTTGTATTATGAATTTTCAAAGGCAATTGCGCAATTCAATGTCGTCACTGTAATAAAGATAGTAACAAAAATCTATTTAGAGCAGATGAACTCTACAGGTTGCGATTCTTTGGTAAAGGTGGATGGAAAACCAATTATTCCAATTCCCACACTAGTATATCCAGGCGACAAGTTGGACTTACCGATATCTCCTGTTGCGCTTTCTGTCATTCCCATGGACACGTTGGCGGGGTATGGACCTGGTCCGTCGCACACTCCATTGGGTCATATTTACCATGGAATTGTTGCAGCAGAGGGTCTACAATTCCCTGATATTGATGCGAAAGCGCGCCAACGCGCAAAAGCGGGGTTGGAGAACAAGAAAAAGCCTGAAGGAAAACTATGTATAGATGTAGATTTAATTCGCGAAGAAGAAGATAGAAGAAGGGGGTAAAATATGTCTGGGTTCTCACCTTCGTTACCACTCACGAGAGACGACGAGAATGGTTTTACATTGACGCAGACCATGATTGAAGTTATTAGGCAAAATTTTAAAAATCTTGTGCTTACAAACCCCGGCGAACGCGTGATGCTTCCCGACTTTGGCGTTGGCATAAAGACCTTCTTGTTTGAGATGAACAACCAGACAACTTATGGGAGCATAAGATCTGCTATTAGCACGCAGGTTGCAACTTACATGCCATTTATTAGCATAGAGAATGTGTTTTTTAATACCGATGAGTTCAGCGCACCAGAGATTTTGAACATATCAATAATGTATACCATACAACCGCTTGAGTTGACCGACGCGCTTGAGTTGACGATAGAGACATAGGAGAAGTTATAGATGCCAGACGGAAAAAAAGTAGCAATTAACTATACGAGCAGAGATTTCAATACGATCAAAAGAGACTTGGTTAATTATGCTAAAACATATTATTCCA
>CEPX01098338.1_pt1 | contig 10028 bp, 4 predicted proteins | sample 361361 | NCBI WGS metagenome assembly CEPX01 (sample SAMEA2619974, study PRJEB7988) | marine metagenome | biome: marine biome (ENVO:00000447); feature: mesopelagic zone (ENVO:00000213) & marine oxygen minimum zone (ENVO:01000065); material: "saline water (ENVO:00002010), including plankton...
GGTTGGAGCGAAGACGAGAAAACGGTGTGGTTAAAACTCCCGCAGCGTCCGTCCGTAAAAAGGACGCAGGTATTCATAGAGATAAAATCGGCGGACGATCCCGAATCGCTGCAGACGGCGGGACCTGATTTCATATGGATTACCGAAGCCCAGGATATTAAAGAAGCTGCCTGGAACAAACTGCGCCCGATGCTCAGCTCGTCAGGAAGGCTCGGAACCGCCTGCGTCGAGGGAATTCCCCCTTACGGAAGATCCCACTGGTTTTCAAAACTTTACAGGTACGCTTACGAAAACCCTTCGGAAAGGTACGGGGCGTTTCACGCCACCAGCTTTGACAACGCCTTTCTTACGGAAGAACAGAAAGACGGCATACAAGAGGAAAAGGAAACCATGCCCGTCCAGATATGGGAAAGGATGTACATGGCAAAACAGCCCGACGGGGGTTCAGGGTTCTTCAGGGGGATTAAAATAGACGAGGCGGCAACCTCGCACGAAATATGGAAACCCGCCGAAAAACGGAGGTACGTCGCAGGGCTTGACCTCGGAAAAAGCCAGGATTATACAGTCTTTATAGTAAAGGATTCACGGACGAGGGCAAGCGTCCACGCCCTCGAAATGTCAGGCACGGACTGGGTAAATCAGGTGCAAACCATAGCGTCAGAGATTGACAGGTGGGGAGTTGATGATGTACGAATAGATAGTACCGGACTTGGAGACGTGGTCTTTGACCATCTGATGTCGGCGGGCTTGCCCGTCACTCCCTTCAAGTTCAGTATGCAGAGCAAGTACCAGTTGTTCCAGAACTATTACATAGCACTGGAAAACAAAGACGTGTCGTTCCCCAGTGATTGGGAAACGCTCAAAAAACAACTGGAAGACATCTCTATCCGTCCTACGGGCAACGGTGGTTATACGTTCTTTACCGAATCGCAGCAGCACGATGACTGGGTGGATGCGGAACTGCTGGCACTAATGGCCTGCGATCCCCCAAGTTCCGAAAGCGGCGATTTTGGATTTGGAAGGCCTATACCAGGAATGACACCAATAAGGCCGAGGGCGGTAAAACGGCCCTCTAATTTCTTACAGAGGCTCCGTGACGAAAAACGAAAGCGGTTCCTTGAAAACCTCCCCGAAGAAGTGCGGGAGGAGATTCTTACAGGATAAGGTTTATGGTTACGTCCCAGCAGGACTCGTCAGTAGTTGAACAGGGAATTGATTTCGAGGCAGCCGACAGGCTCGACGAACCCGAAATCACCATGTCGTGGATAAACGGGAAGATCGAACAGGGAAACCATGAGTTCAGGGAGTTTCGGAACCAGTGCGAACTTGCAGACGAGTTCTTCCTGAATAATTTTGAATTTTCAGCCCCCGACGCAGGAACGATGATCCGGCTCGGAACGGCACAATCCGTAATAAATACCCTTGTTTCCCACGTAAAACCACAGTTCCTTGACATTTCAGTGCCTCCTCCGGGGCCAAGGGGCCAGGCAAGGGCAGAACTAATGGAGAAATTCCTTACGGGGGCGCACCACATGGTTGAGCAGAAAAGCCCCGTTCACAGGGAACTCACGAAACACGCCGGACTCTACGGGGTCGCATGGGAAAAGGTCGAGTTCGTGGCAAACGAATGGTCGGACTTCCCCGAACCGCCCCCCGAAGAAACAAACGGAAACTACAGGAACCTCGTAAAAGAGGTACTTGAAAAAAGATCCGTGTCGTGGCCGATAAAAACCGTTGCAGTCAACCCCCAGTCACTTCTCTGGGATACGAATAACAACACGACCCCAAGGTGGGTAATATCCGAAACCGAGGTGGACGCACAGTGGGTACAGGCACACTTCCCCGACTGGAACCACCACAAAAAGGGATACGTGAAGTTCCGTGAAATATGGACGCATTCGCAGGTTGCCTACGTGGCAGACGGCAAATGGGCGATGGAACCGAGAAAACACGGTTACAAAAGGCTTCCGTGGGTAATGTACTGGCCACAGATGGGACTTCAGACCACCGAACTCGCACCGGAAGACCTTTACAAGGGAATACTGAACGGTTCATTCGATATGCTGAAGGCTCAAAGCCAGTTGGCATCGCATTATATTGACATAGTAGCGAAATCCGCATGGCCGACACTCGAATTTACAGGTCCTCTCGGAATTACGGAGGAAGTCCAGTCACGGTGGGATGACACGCCGGGAGCCAAAAATATAAAACCCCCACAGGTTGCCGTACAGGTTTCAGAAACCCCAAGGCCCCCAAGTGAAATAGGCATCGCAAAGGAATTTTTAGACGAAGCCATTGAAGCCAACACGGTTCCGGCAGTCGCAAGGGGACAAAGGCCGACGGGAGCAGCGTCCGGTTACCATACAGCCGTACTCGCCGGAATTGCGTCACTGAATTTTGGAGCCGTAAAAGACGCAATGGAACGGGGGATGCAGGACAAGGGAGAAGTGATACTCCAGATAATCGAAAACGTGATAAGGGACAGGGTAACGGTTTTCGGCAAGACCGAAGCGGGAACCCTCGATGCCACCATTAAGCCGTCGGACATAAACGGGCATTACGTGAATATCGTAAGGATTAACTCGGTATCGCCCGAAGAACAGGAACGAAGATTAAACCTCTGGTCAAACCTCTGGAGAGCAGGATATGTTGATCTGGATACCGCACTCCGAAAAGGCGGAGTTGCAAACCCACTGGAAGTAAGGGCGAAAATACTGGAGGAGAAATTCCTCGCAGCCCCTGAAATCCAGCAGCAGCTCCAACTGGCGGCGGCTTCAAGGATACCCACGATACAGAACATACTTCAGGCAGCCCAAGGAGGAGGAGATTCAGAAGCCGAACAGGTGGCACAGAATATTTTAAATACCCAAGGGGCGCAGCAGCTTCCCAATCCGGGTAACTTTTCAGGCGTGAACCAGCCTCCAAGGATGAACGAGGCGGCGAGGGTCATGCCTTCGACCAGGCCAGTAATGCCGGGTTCCATACAGGAAATGAACCAGGTGGGAGCGGCGATTGCCGGACCGAGAAGCGGAAACGTAAGGGTTCCGGCGGCTGACATTTCACCGGGAGCGAGGGGATAATGGCAAAGGCAAGCCATCCGCTGGAAATGGCATTTTTAAGTTTCGACGAAACCGTGAAAAGACACCTTTTACAGGTTGAAACCAGTTTTAAAAATATTAAGGAGATCCCTGACGTGAAAACGGGCAGGGCAAAAAGAAGGAGTATATTCAAGACTCCGTTTGAGAGGATACGATAATGACGACGCAAAACCCTTTTGGTTCGTTTATGTCCCCAGAGGAACAGGGCCATCAAGATATAAGGCGGATAATAGACGGTGCGTTTGCCGGGGATGAGAGGCCCGGATCGAATGAACACGCAGCCCTGTCAAGACAGATAAACGCCATTGGCGACCAGTGGGGAGTAGGTCCCGACCAAATGCGTGCATATTTAACAGAATTGACTAGGGCTTACTCAGACAAGTTAAAAACCTTTGAAGATGAATCGGGGGCGGTAGTGACAGAAGAAGATGATGGCAGGGATTTATTTAAAGAAGAAGAAAAAACAATAGTTACTTTTGGAGATTTGGATACTTCTTCTGACGAGTGGGCTAAGTTTTTAGAAGATACGATGAACAACATACTTGGCAGTAATAATAGTAAAGTCACGAAAATCAAAAATGTTGAGAAAGAGAAGACCGTCGAAAAGATAATAGCTGAATATGGAGGACTCGGACTGCCCGACCTCCTGAAAATGTACGAGGACGGAACGCTTCCCCCCATTCCCGACGACCTTCGCCTTGCACTGCGACATCCGACTATTAAAATAAAGGTAATGGTTCCCGATACGGATCCCGACGCAGAACCAGGTTCCATGATGGAGGTAGATCAGGAAATTACCAACCCAATCATCGAGCCGCTTTTTAATATTTACGTGTCACAGCTTGATTCGCAGGTAGAGGCTTTCAGGCTGAAAAAGGCGGGGGACAGGTCGGAAGCCGAAAGTGCCGACAGGTTGAATCAGGCGTTGATTTCCGCTACGGGAGGACTTGCAGGAAGGGGTCACGACGAGGATTTCAGCCCTAAGGCGATTGCGGCTCAGGAAGAATTGCTCGCAAGGGTGGCTGCGACGGGAGGTTTGGAAGGACTGAAACCTGAGGATCTTCAGGAATTTCAGAGGGAAAAGGCACTGATAGCTGCGACCGGGGGACTCCGGGGAGGAGATGAAGCCCTATCCGCAGGAGAACTGGCACAGCAGGAACTCGCAAGGCAGCAGATAGCCGCAACGGGCGGATTGTCAGGATTTACCCCGTTTGCGGGAGCGGACAGAGTAGATGATGCGGCAAGGATACAGGCGCAGTTGTTTGGACCAATCCCAAGCGGACAGCCCGCAATTACCAGTACAAGGTCACTTACCCCGTTTGAGATGGCACAGATGCAACTCGAACCCCTGAGGATGCAGCAGGAGCAGGAAGCGGCACAGCGGGCGGAACAGGTAAGGCAATTTAATGAACAGCAGTTATTACGACAGCAAATACAGGATCAGGCTCAAGCAAGGGCGCAGCAGGAATTTGACGCAAGGTACGGGGGAATGGGAGACATAGGACTTGACGTGAGGAGGCAGCAGGAAGCGGAATCCGCAAGGTCTTTTGCCGAATCAATGGCAGAGGCACAGGCGGCAGAAGAAAGAAGAAGGTTTAACGAAGAACTTGCGATAGGACAGCGGTCGCAGGAATTATCTGAACAGGAACAGATGCAGAGGGCAATGGAAGCCGCCGCACAGCAACAGTTCGCACAAAGCCAGTTGCAGCAGCAAAGACAGATGCAGATGGCACAGTTGTTTTCAGACCCCAACAGGGTAGGGTCTTTAAGTGCCTTGTACGGACCGGAGATATTCCAGACGGAACAGCCTTTCGGGGCAGTGCCGATTACGCCTGGAGCCACGGCCCAGACAGCTGCTCCACAGGGAAATTACCAGCAGTTACTGCAACAGATCACGGATCAGGCGGCGATAAATGAACGGGTGCAGAACCTCGGATATACCCCTTTTGGGGGGTCCGCATTTACCACGGGGCAGTTCTCTGAACTTTCACCGTTTGCCCAGGGTTCATATTTGACTACGCAGGCGAGAGAAAAAGGCAAGTCCGTCGAGGAACTTATGAGGGAAATGGAACAGGTTTCCCCGATGGGAGGAAATACCGGGGCAGGAGGACTGGGAGGAAGTTACAGGACTACTGGTGAGTTGTACTGATGGTATACCGATCCCCCGAATATAAAAAATTTAGGCAGACAAAACTGCCACGCACCCCTTTTGACCAGTTTCAAAAGGCTGCGGAAGCCGCACGGCTAAGACGGGAAGCCCGGATAATACAAGGACTTCCTGACACGAGGCCGGAACCGACCCCGACTATTAAAGGACAGCCGATAGTAGAAAGGGACCCTGCGTCGGAAGGGACATTTAAAAGATGGGGGAAAGCCGCATTGGAAGGACTTATCACGGGGCAGGAGTACGGAGGTGGTATTTTAAGGGCGGGGATACAGGCTATACAGCCCGGAATACAGGAAAGGGAATATAAATTAATGGAGGAGGCCCGGCGGATACGCCAGGATACAGGAGCTTCCCCGTTTAGTCCCGTTCCCTATTGGAAAGCCGCCCGTAACGTGTCCGTCGCAGACGAAGGTTTTGAAATAACAACCCCCTTTGAAGACGTGGGATTTGATTTTCAGGGACACAGGGTAAGGCTCCTTCCGCATAAGATTACGGGCAGGGGTACTGCCGAATTTCTGGGGGATCCGCTCATACCGTTAACTTTCCTGCCGTTTGTGGGAGTTCCCATCAGGGCTATTGAAATGGGAGCGATAGGAGCTATAAAAGGGGCTGTCGGGGCATCTGCCGGAGCGATTGCAAAAGCCGCTGCCACGGGCAGTGCCAGGGAGATTTTGAAAGCAACGGTAAGGGCTGCTCCAAAGGTTGCGTTTGAAACCGTGGAAGAAACCGTGAAAGGGGTTACAAGGTCGGCGGACATTGAACGCAGGATTCTAAAAAGGGCGTGGACGGGACGTGCGAAACCGTCAGGAAAAGTAACGGAACTCCTAGATGAGCCGACTCCGACCCATGTCGAATGGAACGCATCCACGGGTTCCATGTACGGCCCGTCGGAACCGTTTGAGGCGGCGATTGAGAAACAACTGGATAATTTTACGAGTACCCTGGTCAAGCCGTTTGAGAGGTTTCGCAAGTCGCTTCCCGGAAAATTTATACTCGGCAGTGAAACGAAGTCTTTCAGGCAGGTATTCGGAAATACCAAGCTCGGCAGGGTATTTATAGAAAGGGTACACGGGATGAGGGGACTTGTCCCCCTTACCGGGAACAGGGTAGTAAACAGGGTTGCGAAAGCAATCCACTGGTCAAACCTGTCTGACGGCAGGAACCTTCAGGGAACCGGGGCGCAGGCAAGGGTTTTTGAAGCATTGGAAAAGGGAATCAGGATGATAGGGGGGAAAGCCAGGGCGGGAAAGGCACTCTTTGATTTTGACGAAAACGACTATATAAACGGGATATACCGCAACAGGAACGGGGAACTGATTCCAAATGACCCAAGGATTTTAAAACGATTAGGAAAGAGGTGGGCAGGGCGGAACCATGCGGTGTCAATCATGGAAAATGTAAATTACGACTCCGTGACCAAGACAATAAGAAGCGGCGTAAAAACCGTGGAGAGAAGGGCTAAAAAAGGGGAAAAGACACCGCTTGAATATATAAAGACGACCGTAGACGCTGACGGCAATGTACGAATAGATTTCAATGTCTCCAAAAACGGAAGAATAGTAAAGGGCAAGGACAGGGGCTACCACGTTATCCTTTCCAGGGAACAGGCGGATTTTATACAGGACACGATAAGATACCTGAACGATGCGGGAAAATTCGGGTATAACAAGGAAATCAGCCTTATAGCGAAAGACAACGCACTGGTAAAAAAATACAAGCTCGCCAATCCTGACGGGACCATAAACGAAGACAAGGTTATGGATCTTATCGGGTGGGACCCGAAAAACCGACGTGGGGAGTCGATATTAAAAGAAAAGTTTAAGAATAAAAGCGAGTATTACCGCAGGCTGACCCCCGGAAGGGGAGTGGCGAGGGGTGCTAATTACGTACACAGGGCATTAAAAAACGTCATGGATGCAAACGAAGCCATGAACGACGGGATAGCCAGGCTTACCCATACCGCCACGGCGAAGAAGATACCAAAGGGGAAAAAACTCTCTGTTGACTTTGCTCAGGATGAACTTACCGACGATATTCTCGGAAGCATAAAAAACAGGGGGACATCTGCAGGCAGGTTCTCGGAAATAGTTGAATCTTATTCAAAATCCATAATAAAAAAGCGTTCAAGGGACGACCTTATCAGTTCCCTTGACCTGATAATCAGGCAGGCGAGCAGGAAAAAATTCAAGGGGACCTTTGACAAAACACTGGAGGAAATGCTTGAAGAAGCCATAGAAAAAAAACCGTCCGCTTTTTATAAGGACGTGAAGAAACATCTAACAGGGGGAGTTACCCTTACGGAAGCGACAGCAAAAGCCCTGACGGACATAGATAAAACGGCAGGCAAGCTGATGCAAAGGCAGTTTGGGATGACGGAGGGCGGGCCGAAAGCCGTGTCAGTTATTCTGAAGTGGCTCGCTGATGAGGTTTTTGCACCCCTGAGACTATTTAAAGCGGGAAATGACTTCGGGTTCCTTGGAATTAATATACTTCCCCTTGCCTTCCTCAACCCGTTAAAATACGCTCAAGTTATGGGGAAGGTTATGAAAGATTTCGGGGTTGACGTACTTTCCGCCTCGACAAAGCTTGTCGGGGGCAGGGGGGAAAAGGGGCATATTAACTATCTTAAGCTCATGCTGCAAAACGCAGGCAAGATACAGGAAATGTCGGAAGCAGGGATACACCTGAGCAGTTTTGGAGCCGACCTGTACGACGCTATGATAAGGCCGGGAAGCGCAATTGGAATCGCCGGAAAGATACCCTTGATCGGAAATCGCCTTGAGAGGGTTGTGGCAGGATATTATTCTCCCTTTGAACGTGCATTTTACAGAAGCGTTGATATGTCGAGAATGACGCTGTATGACTCGTACAGGCCTTTGTGGCAGTCGATAGACAATGAAGCGGAGAGGCTTGCCGTAAGAAGGCAGTTTGCAGATTCGATTAATTATTCCACCGGAGGTTACAGCGTGGTTGAAGCCGGGCTGACCGTTAACCAGAGGGCGTTGGAATCTTCCTGGGTATTCTTTTCACCGAGGTATACGAGGGCTTCAATGGGCCTCATAAGCATGGCTTTTGACAATACTATTCAGGGAGCCGAGGCAAGAAGGGCATTGACAAATATGCTTACTGTGGGGACCATGATGTACCTTCATACCACCACGTTCCTTGGAGTTGAACCCGTCCTTGACCCGTCAGACCCTGATTACATGACAATCCCGATAGGGGAAGACCGCGTAGGTCCCGCAGGATTTCACAGGCAGTTTATGTCCTTCATGGCAAGGGTAATGGAAGACCTCATTGATAATGCGGGACAGGCGTTGACTTTCCGGTCTGACAGGCCGGGGGTGACGATATCGGAGAAACTCTTTAATTTCCCAATAATCAGGTTCTTGAGGGGAAGGACTAACCTCGGTACGGGATATGCGATAGACCTTGCCGTGGGTTCGGACTACCTGGGGCATGAAATAGAGGGGTGGCAGGACAAGGCAAAGCACGCAGCCAGGCTTCCTATTCCGTTTTGGGCGGAACATCTTTTATTTACAGACCCTTACAGGGCGGGAACAGGGGCAGTTGCTACGGAATTTTTTGTGGGGGCAAGGACTTACTCGAAGAACATATACGCAAGGAGAAGTGAATTAAGGGATGAACTTGCCATGAGGAATTACGGGGAAAACCCCGACGTGGCAGGATGGGATTCCTTAACAAAGGCACAGAAGAAGGTACTTGAGGGGGAGAACCCGGAATTAGCGCAGTTTAAAGAGGACATCAGAACCCAGCGGGGCGACAGGGCAGGCGGGTTTGACAGGACCATGGAGAAATACAATGAGAAAAATGACGAAATTGACGACGAATACCATGATGCCATAGAAAGATATCTGGTTACAGCCCTTGATAGCCGGAATGATTTTGGATTACCTGACCTTAGGAAGGCAAACGGAGTTGCGCAGCAAGAGAAAAGGCGGAAGAAGAAGGAACTTCGGAAAGGGGATGAATTTGCCCCGTTGCTGGAGTATTGGGAGGGACTGCGTTCAACCGTTGATAAAGACGGCAATCCAAAACCGGCGAAATTCGTAGTTCAATACCCCGACGTACTGATGGACATATGGTACGATATGCGGAACGAATTTACGAGGGATGACGGATCTTATGACTGGGCTGCGAAAGATGCGGCTGAACAGGAATTTTTCAGGACATATCCCGGAATGGAAGGGTACGTAAGGGAATTAAACCGCACGTATAGCGAATACGACCAGGATACCCCCGGACCGTTAAAGGAATATTACTATTACGACGACAGATATAACGATATGTACTTCAACAAGACGACGGATGCCGTGTTTAATAATTTTCCAAGCCTGCAACCGTACATGGAACAATATAACAACGTGTTCAGGTATTTGGGAAAAGAGCAACGTGACGGCATTACTCAGGGCAGGGGACTCGTAACGGTCATAGTGGACGGGGAACCCCGCCAGTTTAATGCTTCAAAGTTCAAGAGGATAGTTAATAGGGTAAACGAATACCAGAGAGAACTGAGAAAATTAGACCCTGTACTGGATCGTTTTATTTTCAAGTGGGGAGTGGAAGGTTCGCATACCGTCTACCACCTCGAAAACAAACCCCTTTTTGAAGCAGATCCCCCAGGCGATTCCAGGTTCAGGCTGCATAATTACGACATAGAAACCGACTTGTTTCCTAAACCATATTGAAAAATGCCCATATATTATGTATATTCAGATATATAAACCTACGGGAATATAAAT
>CEPX01198208.1_pt1 | contig 10027 bp, 5 predicted proteins | sample 361361 | NCBI WGS metagenome assembly CEPX01 (sample SAMEA2619974, study PRJEB7988) | marine metagenome | biome: marine biome (ENVO:00000447); feature: mesopelagic zone (ENVO:00000213) & marine oxygen minimum zone (ENVO:01000065); material: "saline water (ENVO:00002010), including plankton...
TGAAGTCATTAAACATGCTATCCTTCCCGGAAATAAATGGCGTTTCATACTTTACCGCATAATCAAAGCATGCCTGCACCGCCTGCTTTAACTGCCACAGTCTTTCAGGTTCATTGCTTGAACACCAGCAGAAGTTATCAAGCAGCACAATGTCCTCCAGCTTTGTGCCAACAGCCACCAAATTCTTTATGGCCGAATCGATTGCGCATGCAGCCATATCATAGATTGAAATGTCGCCATACTTTGGATACAATGACTGGGAAATAGAAATTCCTTTGCCACTTATGAGAAGAGGCCTTACAACACTTGCCTCCCCATTAACACGACCTTTTCCTTGCAAGGGTTTGATTATAGAACTTGCCTGCACCTCATGATCATATTGAACTGAAACAAATTCTCTGCTGCAAATGTTGAGCCTTGCAAGCATTGCCTCAAGTTCTGCCCCCAAGTCTACTGGAACATCAAATCCCGGCTCGTCATGAACAACTTTTGCTTCCTTTGTTTTTATGGTTTTTCTAGGAAGACCGTCATGCAGAAAGTGCATGTCAATATCCATTATTGTTTTTCCATCTTGTTTTACAATACATTTATTTGAATCATTAAATTCTCCAATAACAGTTGCTTCAACTCCGCGCCTGTTCATTAAGTCTATAAATTCCTTAACTTTCTCTTTTGGAATCGCAAGGGTCATTCGCTCCTGGCTCTCTGAAATCCATGTCTGCCACGGCTGCATCCCCGGATATTTTAAAGGAACTTTCTCGAGCTCAACAACGCAACCCCCGCACTCTTTTGCCATTTCAGCTACACTACAGCTTAGCCCGCCAGCACCATTATCGGTAATGCTGCTATAAAATGCAAGGTCACGTGCCTCTTTTACTATTGCATCGCTAAGCTTTTTTTGTGTAATGGGATCACCGATTTGTACTGCTGTTGCAGGGCTCCCTTCACTAAGTGCTTCTGATGAAAAGGTTGCGCCGTGAATTCCATCAAGGCCAATTCTGTTTCCAACCATTACAACTGCATCTCCAGCCTGCGCTTTTTTCTCTACCCCATTTTTGCCCCCGACTTTGCGAGGCATGAGTCCAATTGTTCCAACAAAGACAAGTGGCTTTCCTTTGTAACGCTCGTCAAAATACATGAAGCCTTGGGGAGTAGGGATTCCTGAACAATTGCCCCCAACATTAACCCCTTCTATTACCCCCAACATTATTCTCTCAGGGGAAAGCATTTTGTTCTGCTTGCCATGTGCCTTATAAAGTGGTTTAACATCTTTGGGATCGGCAAAACAGAATCCATAACGGTTCACCACCGGCTTGGCGGCCATGCCAAATCCAATTGTGTCACGGTTTACTCCAACGATTCCTGTTATTGCGCCTCCGAAAGGATCTAGTGCACTAGGGCTGTTGTGTGTCTCAGCTTTATCAGTAACAAGGAACTCGTCGTCAAAAATTATGCCACCTGAGTTGTCAACAAAAACAGAAACGCAAAGGTCTTTGTCTCCTTTTTTCTCGCGAATTGTGTTTGTTGCTTTCTTTATTTTGTCCTTGTAAAGCCCGCCTTTTATTTCATCCATCTCGGCTGCAAAAATAGTGTGCTTGCAGTGCTCGCTCCAAGTTTGAGCCAATGATTCAAGTTCAATGTCTGTTGGGCTTCTCCCAAGATCTTCAAAGTATTTTTTGATTGTTTTCATTGACTCTAGGTCTAGGGCAAGTGGACCGCGCCTTGTGCCGTCCTCATTTGCGATTCCTTTTCGCCCAAGTTCAATAAGTTCCTCGTCATTGAGGTTAAGATTAACTTCCTCTGCTTTTGGCTCTTGCTTAAGCTTCACTTTTGGAACAACAATACCCATGCCACCATTTTTTTCAAATTGCTCGCGGCTCTTAACACTAATTCTTTGGATGAGTGAGTTGGCAAAGCCGTTTCCTATATCCTCTGCATCCTGCTTTGAAATATTCCCACTTAGAAATAGGAGTTGTGAATTGTAAACCTCAATATTGCCTGCCTTCTCTCCGAAAACATCTTTGATTGTTTCAGCGGCGGTGTGTCCAACATTGTCGGTTACACCTGGCAAAAAACCTATTTCAATTGCAAAATCAAATTCTTTGGGAACAAATGGCTTTGTGGCAATAAAATTTTGAGTAACAGGGTTTGAAAGTAGTGAACCGCACTTCTCCAAGTCTTTTTCATCAAGCTGCGGTGCAACAATAGTATAGATATCGGCTATTTCCACGCGCTCAACTGCACTGAACCCCAGGGCGTGAATATTTTTCAGTTTGATCTCAGACCTAGCATCAGAATTTTTTGGAAAAACCTCTATCCGAGACTCCAATAGACCCACCAACTAAATTCAAAAAGGAAATGTTTTTAATAGAATTTGAGACCAATTGCTCCTATGAAAGATCTTACGCGGATGAAGCATCTGCAATTGAGAAATACTCTTAATCCTGCTGAACTGGAGGAGAAAAGCACACAGATCCAAAAAAACCTGTTTGAATTGCCAGAATACACCAATTCAAAGATAATTTTGTTCTATGTTAGCATTGCAAGTGAACCACAAACACACGAAATGATAAAGCAGGCGCTGGCAGATGGGAAGAAAGTTGCAGTTCCAATAACTTCTTTTAGGGATAAGACGCTTTGCCTGAGCGAGATTTCTTCCCTGGGTGATTTGGAGAAAAAGGAAACCGGCCTTATTGAACCCAAGAAAGAGAAGATCTGCAATATTTCACTTGAACAAATTGATTTGGTTATTGTGCCTGGAGTCTGTTTTGACAAGGAGGGCTATCGCATTGGTTATGGCGGAGGCTTTTATGACAGACTGCTTAGAAATGCCAAGCACGAAACAGCTGTTGTTGGACTTTGCTTTGCGCAAAATATTGAGCAGAGCATTCCAAGGCAAAGCCATGATGCGAAAATGAATAAAATAGTTACTGAGATGAGAGTAATTGAAATCTAAGAAAAGCCAAACAAGGAACTTTAATGGCCATATTCTTTTGAGGGGTGGCAAAAACCCGGTGTGGGCTACAGAAATTAGGAGAGGCGATTATATTGGTGGACAAGCGGAAGGAAGCATTCATGAGGTTGAGGTGGTTCTTGAGAAAGGAAACAGAAGAAGAACAGTTAAGTTGGCAGAAAAGGAGTTTGTCGATGAACGAGGAGTATGGCATAGGGGGGATAAGCCAAATTTCGCAAACCCAACTGAGCAATTTGAAACAATGCAGACTCTTTTGAAACTTAATCGAGAGAGAAAGCTTGGCCTGCATATTATCCCAACAATTAGGCTAATGGGTGAAGGGGGCTATGCAAAGCCAAGGCTTATAATTACAAGGCTTAAAGGGGAAGTTGACCATAAAAGCTTGAACAAAGCTGAATACAAAGCAGTGGATGATCAAAAGAGGCGGGAAAAACAAATTTTAAAACAGCATGGGTTTGTAATTCATTCAGATGTATGGATTCATGTTAGGGATCCCAAAACAGGAAAGGTTACTGCTTGGATTGTTGACTTTGGAAACCTGCGAAAGACAAAGTGACGTGACTCGTAAAACAATAAACTATTAAAATGATTTTTGTATCCCTATTGCTTGCAAGAGGTGGTTAAGTGAAAGTAGCTGTAATTGGAAAAGGTGGAAGAGAACATACTCTCGCATGGAAACTTGCGCAGAGCAATGACGTTGAAAAAATTTACTGCATTTCCGGAAATGCCGGGACAGCAGGCCTTGAAAAAACAGAGAACATTGTACTGGAAAATGATTCAATTGAAGGAATCGCAGCTTTTGTGAAGGAGAATGGGATTGGATTAACAATTGTTGGGCCTGAGGACCCTTTAGTTAATGGAATAGTTGATTACTTCAAAGAACAGGGCTTGAATATTTTTGGGCCGAGTAAAAAAGCAGCTATAATCGAGGGCAGCAAAATATTTACCCGCGAACTTTTGAAAAAATATGGAATTCCAAACGCAGAATTTCAATCATTTGATGATGCAGAGGCCGCTCTGGCTTATTTGAAAGAGAAGGGTGCGCCAATCGTTGTTAAGGCCGATGGGCTTGCGGCAGGAAAAGGAGTAATTGTGTGTGAGACCGAGGAAGAGGCAGAACAGGCAATAAAAGAAATTATGGTGGAAAAGAAGTTTGGAGGCGCCGGAGACAAAGTTATTCTGGAAGAGAAACTTGTTGGAGAGGAAGCAAGTTATCTTGTGTTCACGGACGGCACTACTATAAAGCCTATGGCCAGCAGCCAGGACCACAAGCGAATTTTTGACGGCGATAAAGGAGCAAACACTGGAGGTATGGGAGCCTACAGTCCCGCGCCAATTGTAAACGAGGAGCTTGAAAAAGAAATCTTGGAGAAAATAATGCAGCCAACAGTTGATGCAATGAAAGCTGAAGGTAGGGAGTATAGGGGGGTTCTTTACGGAGGTCTGATAATGACAAGCGAGGGTCCAAAAGTTATTGAGTTCAATGCGCGTTTTGGGGATCCTGAGGCACAACCGCTGCTAATGAGACTTGAATCAGATCTTGTTCCAATACTGCAAGCATGTATTGACGGAACACTTGCAGAGCAAGAACTAAAGTGGAGTGAGAAAGCCGCATGTTGTGTGGTAATGGCTTCTGGAGGATATCCTGAAAGTTATGAAAAAGGAAAAGAAATCTTGGGATTAGAGGGGGCAAATGCTTTGCCTGAAACAGTTGTGTTTCATGCAGGAACAAAGCTTGAGGACAACAAAGTTCTGAGCAATGGCGGACGTGTGCTTGGTGTTACTGCACTTGGTTCAACAATAAAAGAAAGTATAGAGAATGCTTACACGGCTGTTGACAAGGTTTCTTTTGAGAAGGCTCAGTACAGAAAGGACATTGGGCAAAAAGCGCTTAATCGCTAAGCGTGGCTTTTTTTATTTCTAAAAAACCTGTGTGTTCGTTTTGCATTTTTTTGCCTGTGCGCTCAATCACCATTTTTTTCTTAAAGTTTGGCGCATTGATAACTAAGGATTCGTATTCTCCACCTTCGCCTGCAACATTAAAACCCATCTTTTTGTTAAGGGCTCCAAGTTCTGCTATTTCCTTTTTTCCAATTGGTTTGCCAAGCCACCCCTTGTTTAGACCCAGGCCGGCAACTTTAGTTAGAATGAAAGAAAACTTACTTGCATGTAGTTCGTGCAGTTCTTTCTCCTGACCCATGTGCCATAATGGGGAGAACAGTTCAAGGTGGAGATCATCGCAGATTTTTTGAATGCGTTTTCTTTGATAATTGCTATAAAGGGCTCCACCCACGACTCCAATTATATCACATTCTTTCTTGGCCTTTGCCAGAATTTTTTTGAGCGCCACTAATTCTTTTTCTTTCTCGCCTTTTATCCTTTCAATGAGCAAAGGAATTCCCAATGCTTTGGACTGCAGCCTAAGCAGGGAAAGTTTTGGTTTGTGATACATAAATGAAAACTCATTTTCGGGAAGAACTGAAAGAAGGCATTCTACTTTGAAACCTTGTTGTTGCATTCTCCAAAGCGCAAGGCAGGAATCTTTCCCACCCGAAAATAAGGCCGCTATCTTTTTTTGGCCAAACTGAGCCAAATAATCTGATTTGCTTTTCTTTTCTTTTTTCGCAAGCTTTATGATTGCCTTGTCAAAATTACTCCCATACTGCGCAGCAAGTTTTTTTCGTTCTGCAAACTCGCGAGGAATATCAAGGTCTGCTGCAAGGTCTCTTAGAATAACTTTGTTTCGCTGGCCCTGAACCTTAAACTTTTTTTGCAATCCACTTGCAAACTTCACAATATTTTTTTCAAGATAAGGGAGCTTTAATTCTAGGCCATTGGTCTTGGCAATTGCTTTGTTCCAATCCAAATCGTTCTCCAGAAGCTTGGCTAGAGCAATACCCATATCGGCTTTGATATTTTTGGAATTCTTAAAGCGGGCATATCCTCCAAAAAGTTCATCCGCGCCCTGGCCTGAAAGAACAACCTTCATTTTTTGTTTTCCGGCTTTTTCGCATGCAACAAACAATGGAAGAGCAATTCCGACAGTAACAGGATTTGTAGAACCAATCACAGGAACAACCTTTGAAATGAGGCTTGGAAGCTCATTCAGGGAAACAGAAACTGTTTCAAGTTCAAGGTCAAAGCGCTTTGCAGCTCTTTTCACAAATTCTAAGTCTTTTGGCTTTCCAAGACCTTTAAGGTAGCCGTAAAAGCACTTAAATTTTACCCCCTGCTTTTTTAGCAGGACTGCAAGCAGCAGGGAATCAATTCCTGAGCTGAAAAGCAGTGCAAATTTCTTGCGCTGGGCATTTTTAGCCACTGCGTTATGTAGCAACTTATTAAGTTTTTCTGGCTCTTTCATAAAATGGATTAATGAATAAAACAATTAAAAATGGAGCAATTTTCGCGAAAAATTTATATAGACGTTACTCCAATTATGATAGCGGGTTAAGATTTTGCCCAGAAACAAACCAGTTATTGCAAAGCTACTTTTGGAGGACAATACTGTCTTCAAGGGCATTTCTTTTGGTTCTAACGATAGCAAAGCCGGAGAAGTTGTTTTTAATACCGGGATGGTTGGATATCCTGAAAGTCTTACAGATCCAAGCTATAATGGCCAGATTTTAACACTTACTTATCCTTTAATTGGAAATTATGGGGTTCCCAGGAAAGAGAAGGATGAGTATGATTTAGAGAAGTTCTTTGAATCCGACAAGATACAGGTTTCAGGCCTAATTGTTTCGGATTATAGTTTTGAGCATAATCACTGGCAGTCAGAACAAAGTCTCTCAGAATGGCTTAAGAGTGAAGGAATTCCCGCAATAACCGGAATTGATACCAGATCTTTGACAAAAAAACTGAGGGAAAAGGGAGTAATGCTTGGAAAAATTGAGTTCGAGGACTCGCCAATAAAGTTTGATGACCCAAATATGAGAAACCTTGCGGCAGAAGTGAGTTGCAAAGAACCTATTGAGTATGGAGATAAAGGACCGAGGATTGCGCTGCTTGATACAGGCGTGAAAAACAATATTATCCGCAGTTTGGTGAAAAGGGGCAGCAGAGTCATAAAGTTTCCCTGGAATTACGATATATTCAATGGCAAGTATAAGTTTGACGCGCTGTTTGTGAGTAATGGTCCTGGAGACCCTAAACAGTGTACTGAAACAGTTGCATCAATCAAAAAGGCAATGGAATATAATATGCCAACTTTTGGAATTTGCTTTGGAAATCAATTGTTAGCGCTTGCCGCTGGAACAGACACTTACAAACTAAAATATGGACATCGTTCTCAGAACCAACCATGCCAGCTTGTTGGAACAAAGAAGTGTTATATCACAAGCCAAAACCACGGTTTTGCAGTTGATGAAAAAACTTTGGACAATGATTGGGAGCCTTACTTCAAAAATTTGAATGATGGAACAAACGAAGGAATAAGACATAAGAGCAAACCATTTTCATCAGTGCAATTTCACCCTGAAGCAACACCCGGTCCAGTGGATACTGCATTTTTGTTTGATGATTTTCTGAAAACAGTGAAGGGGAATAAAAAATGACTGACAAAATTAAGAAAGCGCTTGTGCTTGGAAGCGGCGCACTAAAGATCGGAGAAGCTGGAGAGTTTGATTACTCTGGTTCGCAGTGCATCAAAGCATTGAAGGAAGAGGGTATTGAGGTGGTACTGGTTAATCCAAACATTGCGACAATACAGACCTCAAAAGGTTTTGCCGACAAGATTTACTTCTTACCTGTAAACAGCCACTTTGTTGAAAAAGTTATTGAGAAAGAAAAACCGCAGGGCATTTTGCTTGCGTTTGGTGGCCAGACTGCATTGAACTGCGGCGTCGAATTGTTTGAGAGGGGAATATTGGAAAAGCACGGTATCAAAGTAATGGGAACTCCTATTGAAGCAATAATCAAAACAGAAGACAGGGAAAAATTTAACAACGAACTTGTGAGCATTGGGGTCAAGATGCCAAAGAGTTTTCCTGTTATAAACAAAGAAGCCGCGCTCAAGGCAGCGAAGAAGATTGGCTATCCTGTGATGATCAGAGCGGCCTATGCCCTTGGTGGAAAAGGAAGTGGGGTTGCTCGGACAGAAAAAGAGCTAAGCGAGATGGCTGATCAGGTATTTACTTACGCACCACAGATTCTTGTTGAGGAATATCTTGCAGGTTGGAAAGAGGTAGAGTATGAGATTGTGAGAGACAAGTTTGACAATTGTGTAACAGTTTGTAATATGGAGAATTTTGACCCACTTGGAATCCATACAGGGGAGAGCATTGTGGTTGCTCCAAGCCAAACTCTCAACAATCACGAATACCATAAGTTGCGTGAAATATCAATCAAAGTAATAAAGCACTTGGGGATTGTGGGCGAGTGCAACATCCAGTTTGCTCTTGACCCATTCAGTGATGATTATAGAGTAATTGAGGTTAATGCAAGATTAAGTAGGAGCAGTGCACTTGCATCAAAAGCAACAGGTTATCCTCTGGCATTTATTGCGGCAAAGCTTGCAATGGATTACTCTTTGACAGAACTTGATAATAAGATTACAAAGAAAACAAAGGCTTGTTTTGAACCGGCTCTTGATTACTGCGTTGTAAAGATTCCAAGGTGGGATCTGCACAAATTCAACAAAGTTAGTTACCGCATTGGAACAGAGATGAAGTCGGTTGGAGAAGTAATGGCAATCGACAGGAGCTTTGAATCGGCAATGCAGAAAGCAATCAGAATGCTTAACATTGGAATGTATGGGCTTGTTGGAAACAAGGTTCACATTAAAACACTGGCACATGATCTGGAACACCCTACGGATAAAAGAATGTTCGCAGTTATTGAAGCAATAAAAAAGGGTTACTCGGTTGACAAGATTTATTCTCTTAGCAAAGTTGACAAATGGTTTTTGTATAAACTAAAGAAGGTTGTGGAAATCGAAGAACGTCTTTCAAAACACTCGCTTGAAAGTATTCCGAAAGAACTAATGGTTGAAGCAAAAAAAGCAGGGTATTCCGACAAACAAATAGCAATAATCATTAGGGAGGAACATGAGCTTGTAGTGCGCAAGAGAAGGAAAGAACTTGGCGTGCTCCCTGTTATAAAACAAATTGACACTTTGGCAGCAGAATTCCCGGCAAAAACCAACTATTTGTATATCACTTATAACGGAACCGAGAACGATATTGAATTTAATGGAAGTAAGCAGGTAATGCTTTTGGGTTCTGGCTCTTACAGTATTGGTTCTAGTGTGGAATTTGATTGGTGCGGTGTAACAGCAAACAATACTCTAAAGGAAGTTGGCTATAGCACAATAATGGTAAACTTTAATCCTGAGACAGTTAGCACAGACTATGATGTTTGCGACAGACTGTATTTTGAGGAACTTTCACTTGAAAGAGTATTGGATATTTATGACAATGAAAAGCCCAAAGGCGTTCTTGTTGGAATGGGTGGGCAAATCCCAAACAACCTTGCAATGAAATTGCATAAGGCAGATGTAAAAATTCTTGGAACTTCTCCAGAGAACATTGATCGGGCTGAGAACAGACATACGTTCTCCAGCCTTTGTGATTCGCTTGGAATTGACCAACCAGAGTGGCGCGAGCTCACGAGTAAAGAGGAAGCCATCAAGTTTGCAGAAAAAGTTGATTTCCCCGTCCTAGTTAGGCCAAGTTATGTTCTTAGTGGAGCAGCAATGAGTGTTGCGTTTAACGCCGGCGATTTGAAGGATTATCTTGACAGGGCAACATCGCTTTCAAGTGAATATCCTGTAGTAATAAGTAAATTCATTTCAAATGCAAGGGAAATTGAAATTGATGGAGTGGCAAGCAATGGCAATGTTATTGTGCACGCAGTAAATGAACATGTGGAGAATGCAGGAGTGCATTCTGGAGATGCAACAATGGTGTTCCCACCACAAAAAACCTATATTGAAACTGTGAGAAGAATGAGGGGCGCGGCATACAAAATGTGCAAAGAACTAAATATCACCGGTCCATTCAACATGCAGTTCCTTGCAAAAGACAATGAAGTCAAAGTAATAGAACTTAATTTGCG
>CEPX01414995.1_pt1 | contig 10026 bp, 23 predicted proteins | sample 361361 | NCBI WGS metagenome assembly CEPX01 (sample SAMEA2619974, study PRJEB7988) | marine metagenome | biome: marine biome (ENVO:00000447); feature: mesopelagic zone (ENVO:00000213) & marine oxygen minimum zone (ENVO:01000065); material: "saline water (ENVO:00002010), including plankton...
TGTGGCGCAAAAATACAGGCAAAAATAAACCTCCCTGTCAAGTAAATAATGACAAGGAGGTTATATTTATTCACAACTTTAAGAGTAACAGTGCTATTTTCTTTTACGTTTTCCTCTCACTTTTTTCTTAGGAGTTGTGTATTCTTCTCCCTCTTTGAGAGGTGATGCGGGTAATGGTTCGGGGGCGGGTTCTTTATCCAACAGCGCAAAAGTCGCTAGCATCGTAACCCCCGCCCCTAACAAAGAAAATACACCCTGCATTATTTCTCTTTCTTCTTACCTGTTTTAGCAATCTCTTTATGAATATCATTAAGACGCTTTTCACGATCTGATTGTGGTTTAATCTTAGCCAGTTTAGCGGCTCTTTCTTGTACGTAAGTGTTAGACATTTATCTTCCTTTCATAAATATTCCAAGCAAACCAGCCGCAAGCCAGCCTACAGAGGTTTTCCAATCGCCAGTATTAACAAAATTTTCACCAGCGTTTGCAACGGTTGTTGCAACTTCATTTGCATGATCTGCGTCAAGTAATGTCATGACACCGATAATTAGAGAAGGGACACCTAAAGCCCAAGTAGTTTTCTCTTTTGCAATTTCTTCTATTTTTGACATGATACGTTTCCTTTCATTTCAACGTGCCTAATTCTTTTAGCGTGATTATTAAGCCTGTTTTCAAATTTTTCTATACTTTCTTTTAGCCATTTAATTTCAATCTTTAAAGCCGCTATAGTTCCGACACTTGAAATTATACCCGTTATTGCGGCAATAATCAACGCTTCCATTTAACCCCCTACAATTTTAATGCTTTGGTCACTCCCGACCTGTTAGCAAGCCAAAACAAACCCATGCCAATAGCGGCATAATAAGCGATTTTTGTCGCGCTTGGTCTTTGTGCAAATTCATCTAAAGGGTTAATTGGTGCGCCGTTGTCACCTTCGACAGCATCATCAATCTGAGAGCCTACAAAAGCCCCAAATGCCCCCGCCGCCGCAACGCCTAATATAATCGGTAAAGCCATAATTTATCCTTTCTAAGCCGCCGTTGTATAAGCTACTGTTATCGCGTTAATAAAATTAGCAACTCTCACAGGGGTTTGAGAGTTCCATTTACTTCTTTTTAAATTGGCTATTGCCCCTTGCCAATCGTCCCGTTTTAATTTCGCATATGTATTTTTAAATTCTTTTGTCCAACCCGTTCCAAGTTGAAAATTTACCTCAGTTAAAGCAACAATAAATTCGCTTGTAAAACGCCCTAAATCATCGGCCTGTTTAATCGCAGCATTAAAAGCTTTTTGAGCATCCTGTTTATATAATTGTTCAACTCTTGCGTCACTTATACAATCCCCCATTTTCAAGTTATCGGAAGGTAAAATTAAATGACCTATACCAACCGTAGGTAAGCCGCGAGTATCAAGATAAACACAATTTCTATATCCCTCTGTTTTCTCTAATTGCTTTCTTAATTTTGACCATGCTTCATCAATAATTCTTTGTCTTTCTTTCTCTGGATTATTACCTGTCTTTGTTAAAAATGCGTGTGTTTGTGCGCTTGTGATAGTTGAAAAAGATGTGATAGTACCTGTAACAACGGGTTCTATCTTATCTCTAAAGAAATAAGATAAAACGCCAACGCCGCCTAATCCAAATAATATCGCAAAAAATTTTTCCATTATTTTATATCTTTTTCATGAACCAATTTATTTTGTTTCTTGGACTCTGCAAACTCTTTCGCAGTCATTACAATAGTCCCTTTATAAGTTGCTTTTTTACCTTGTTCATCTAAGCCTTCATATTCATATTCGGCTTCAACAATATCAACCTCAACAGGTTTTTTATTTTTCATCATAGGGACTTTTCTAACTTTTCCCTCAATAACTTTATCTTCAAGTTTTGTGACTTTATGATCTTTAATTTTTTTAAAATTTTTCATGTCATTTCCTTTACAAAATTGTATATGAACCGACAATATGATTTGTCGCCTGTGATGATGAACTATCGTAATAAATACCTTCGCCAGCTTCTACCAAAATAGGATGAGGCATTGTGCTGGGAGTGCTAACAACAGAACCGACTAAAACTTTTGCTGAACTATCATTATAACCAGATGGGGCAGAAGTTTTTGCCATTAAAGTAACATATGAAGAGCCGCCGCACTTGGCATTAACCACCAATACGCCGTTTACATTCGCGGCTGGCGTTACAAGTGTCCCTACAGTTCCATTTAAAGCCCATAAATTAAGGGCGGATGAACCCAAAGTTTTTTGACCTTGTTGAATACCGTCACTTGTGCCATCTAAAAGACGCTCAACATCAAGTGTATTAGCGTCATAAACTCTTAATGAATTTGTTGAACCAACTACAACATCAACAGGGCCGTCTGAGCCGTCCCAAATTTCAGATTTTAAAGTTCCCGAAACAGATAAACGATCATCATAAATTTCGCCAATACCTAAATCCAAAGTTAAAGTAATTGCGCTTCCCGTTGTATTGGTTAGTGTTACCCTACCAACTACTTCTTCAAGTTTAACACCCTGACCATTAACAAGTGTTGAAGGTTGCCCTGTATCTGAAAAGCGAAATTCTACATCGCCCCGACTATAAGAACCTTCCGTTACACGAATATAATTATAAGCATAATAAACAGGTCTTGTTTCGTTCGCCGCTAATGTGACAGCAATAGACGCTGGCGGGTTCTGAATAGTGCCTCTTGAAATTGGTTCGTCTGACATTTTTAATTTCCTTTCCTAAATACAAAATACACTCCCGCCGCCAAAACCGCAAGCATTGCAACGGGTATATATCTATCTAATGTTTGAAACTCTGGTGATTGAGCAAATTCTGAGCGATCCGCTACGCGATCAATCGCGCTTTCGGCATTATCCAAGGCTCTGCCCCCTGCCTGACCCGCTAGCGAAATTGCACTACCTGCTAAGTCAACTAATTGATTAAAAGCTTCTCCGACAGCATCAGGAAAATCTTGATTTACTGTGACACTTTTTCCCTGAAATAAATCCCCGACAATTACGCCGTCACTTTCAAGAGTTGTCGTTTCTTGCGTTTGTGCATTACTACTTGATGATCTGCCGCCCATAATCTACTTCCTTATAAAATTCGTCCGTTGTATTTTCATGCGAAAAGCCAAGTCTTTTTGCAATAAAACCTACGCCCTCGCGCCTCGCACAAACTGTTATATCCTTTGCCTTATAAAAACGCCCCAAAGCGTGACAATAAATTTCTAGCCATTGTATAAATTTCGGAAAGTTCCCGCCGACCTCACGAACGTGAATAGAAAATTCGGGGGTAACATCAATAAATGCGCCAAATGTTTCTTGCTGGTCTATAACAACACAAACACTATGAGTTACGCCCCGTTTTTTATCTTCTTCAATATCCGACTTTTCGGCATCGGAAAGATAGTCAAACCATTCATGATTTACGTCCAGTTCGCCTATCTTAAAAGTTACTTCCGATTGATCCATACTAAAGCCCCTGCGATTGCGATAACCGAAAGAAATTCAAACAAACCAAAATCAATAGTTTTAGTTTGGATAACATTTCCAAAGTTACCGCCCTCGGCAACGGCAGGGGCAGAAGCCCCTCCCGTAATGCTTAGTGGTGGTATTGGAGTGCCTGTCATATCTTACACCTTTTTCAATATAAAATATGCGCCAGCAGTTAAAACCAAACCAATGCCCCCATAGAGAAATGCTTTTTGCAAATTCTCAGGATTGCTCAAGAAATTATTACCGTTACTAGTTGGCACGTTCACAATAATATCTGGCGGTGTTGAATTTTGAGCATCTTCTACACGGCGCGTTTCACGTGCCGATAAAAAGCTACTGTATTTATCCAATGCGTTCCCGCCTATCGTAAGCAACCCGTTTAGGGTATCAAGAAAGGTATTGCCAGTTGGAGCACCTGTTACAGATTGTTCCGACATTGCTGCCCCCTTTCTTAAGCTTCAGGATAGTCAACTACCGTTAATGTTGCGATATTATAACCCGCCGCGCCTGGAGCAGTTCCGAAAGTCGTAATTAAACGGAAATCGGAAACGCCGCGCATTGGCAAGCGTGTTGAAGTATCGCCATCAGTAAAGGCATATGCGAAATAACCAGAAGGTTGAACAAAGCCGTCATTTGATACAGCCGCCTTATTGACATTGAGAGGGCAACGCTCAGTGACAGTGTTTGAATTAACACGTGCTTCACCATGAGAAATTGCGCCACTTGCGCCATCATCAACAAGAGCCGCCAGATACGCGCTATTGCGATCACGTGGCAATGTATCAACAGTATGATCCCCTGTGCTATTAAAGCTTTGAGGGTACTGGATGAAACGACAATGTGTTCCAAGGTTCTGATTAACAGCTTGGCGGCGTGTAAATGCCTGAACACTCGCAATGTTTACGAGAGTACCCGCGACAACCTGAACCTGAATAGATGTAATATCCGCGGTTCCAAAGCCGCAAGCATCACGCATTGCTGGATCAAGATATACAAGCTTACCAAGGTTAAGTTCAATAACCCCCGCAATGCCTGTATTTTCCGCCACTTTAACGCCCAAAAATTCATAAAGATCAAGAATTTTATCGGCTGGCGCGTTTACAACGTCCTTCCCGCCCAAAGTCAAGCGAATATTGCCAATTTCAGCGCGTACTTGCGCCTCAGTAGCAGGATCACCGCTAGAGTCTTTGAACATCAAGAAGAGTGAATTGACCTTGCCCCCTGCTGGGATTTGCAAAGTCGAGTTTTGTGATGAAGTTAGAGATTTTTCCTCATGCACCTGAAATGTTTTTAAAAGTCCCATTAGACACCATATCCTTTCGTTACAAATTGTGCCGCTTTTTGAGCTGATTGTCCGAGATAACCTTCACCCATAAGATTGAGGATTACACCCGTACCGACAATAGCCACCATTGTTGCTATTACCTGCTTTTCCATTTAAGCCCCCGTTGAAGTTTGAGATGATTGATATTTAGCATATGCGACATTACCTAGGAAAATCGCCGCCGCACCTGCTAGGATAGATACAACTAGTTTCTTGTTCATTGTTTTTCCTTTCTACAAGAGTTGAACAAACCGATGTGATATTTTTGCAACAGTTGCAAAAATGTCACGCTAATTATCCTATAAGTGTGACATTAAAGCAACACTATTTTAAAATTTATTGAATTAAATTGAAAAAGCGTTTAATTTCAATGGTTTTGCATTATCACGGACATAAATAAATTCGCCTTTTTCCAATTTATGAGCCTCATTTATCATTGGTTCGACAAATTCATTCGCTAAGTCTTTAGTATCAGCAAGAGATTGTTTAAATATCGCCAATTCAGAACATTGCGTTCTAATTGTCGTACTTAATTGCTTAGACCTCTGGCAAATAAAATGGCATTTATGGCCCCAATGACGGCCTCTTGTCGCAAGCTCATTCATAACGGTATTATATTTACCGATCATATCGCCTGACTCATCGACAAAAACAGCGCATTGGCGCGATTTATTCCAAACTACATCTAAAAATTCATTTTGATCTGACGTTATAAAATCAGCGTTCCAATTTGGATCAAGAAAAGGATCAAGAACCAGAACTTTTATTCCCTGCTTTTGCTTGGCTCTTGCCATCTTCATTGCTAGGGTTGTTTTCCCGCTTAGTGTCTTTCCTATTATCAGAACGTGCGCCATCTTTTTTATCCTTTTTTCTAAATTTTATATTTGAAATTTTTGATTTAAACCATGTCCCAAAAAGAGCAAACTTTTCTTTTGTCTTTTTATTATCTGGTGACATTGCACGTGAAACAATAATTTGCAAATGAGATAAAACCAAAGTCTGAGGGGGCGTTAAATTTAAACCGCCATAATGATCTAAAGTTCTTTTCCAAGCTTCAATATTTCCCTGACGTTCTAATTCTTCATAAATAAATTCATCAGAAATCATTTTAACTTGTGCCGCTTCTAATAAACCACTTATTGTAATAGCGGCTTCTAAAGACCCCATTACAGGCTCTTCAATTTGCGGTTCATTTACACTTAAATTTAATTGTGATTTTGATTTAACAGTTGATCCCTTTTTTCTACCGCGTTTTTTCTTAAAAGAACCATTCTTATTTAATGCTGGCGTTCCATCGGCATTTGTTACATGTATTTCAGGATCAAAACCTTCTTTAACAGCACTCTCAATTTCAACTTGTTTTTGATCTTGAACCGCCGCAATAGCATTCTCTTTAACCTCTGGCATTTCTCCGCCCGCAATATCATCTAATGCGCTAGAAGTCTCTACTTCCATAGGTTTTTCTTCTTTGTTATCCTTGTCCATTCTATAAAATCCTTGTCTATTGTTCAAAATGAGCCTATAATCGGCGGGGCAAAAGGCATTAAACCCCGCCGACATATAGTGTGGTAATTTTGCAACACTTTAAAAATAAAATCAACTTAAAAAGGCGAATTAAATGAAAATAATTAAATCTTTTTCAGAATTAAGCAAATTAAATAGAAGAGAATTATTTGAAAGGCGCGGAAATGACCTAGTTTTAAAACCAATGGATAGAAAAAGAGCAATTTCAATAGCTAGGCAATTAGCTACTGGATTTGAAGAAATTGATTTAAGAGCGCAACCATCTAAAAACGAATATAGACGCGCTCAAAAGATAATTAAAGATTATTACGAAAGCGCAAGAAATAAAAACGCGCAAATAATAAGACCCCGCGCAAATAACAGAAAATTATATGCTGAAAAATCAGATTTAAGCCCACGTTTTAAAATATATCCTATTACCGTTTCTAATCCTAAAAACGAATTAAAAGTTGTTAAAAAAGGAAACAAAAAGAAGCTTAAAGAAGTAGGGCAATTTGTTTCATACGAAGATTTTTATTTCCCTGATAAAAAAGAATTAGTTTTAAATCCCGAAAATGAAACAAATAAATTGCTTAAAAAGATTGACAAAATTAAACAAGTAAAGCAAATTAACATTATTGTTGGAGCGCATTTAACAAAAGCTAATTACGATAAAGAAATATTAGCAGATGAAATTAAACGCTTTTCAATGCAATATGCTAACTTTCAAGAATTTACCAGAGGCTTGCAAGTAGCTACATTTAAAAACCAAAAGAAAAAGGCAAAATCTAATGGAAAACACAAACGCAAAAATAGCAAAACTAAGAAAAGAAATAAGCAATCAAATTAAAGACCCTTCAATTAAAGCGCGTCTTTTATTTACAACTTCTTTAACTCCCCTTAATTAAAATGCGTAAATTTGGAACCGCAGATTGCGAGACAGACCCTTTTTTATTTGGTCGTGTCCCTGAACCTTTTATTTGGGGATTTTATGATGAAGAAGGTTTTAAATATTTTTACGATACAAAAGAATTTTTAGAATATATCCGTGAATATGACGGCATTATTTATATGCACAATGGCGGTAAATTCGATTTTTATTTTCTTTTAGATGATTTAGACCCGCAAGAAACAATAATGATAATAAACGGGCGTATTGCAAAAATGAAAATAGGTAAATGTGAAGTTAGAGATAGCTTTTTATTATTACCTGTTCCTTTATCCGCATATCAAAAAGATGAAATTGATTATAATTTATTTGAGCGTGATACTCGAAATAGCCATATGATAGAAATAATTGAATATTTAAAAGGTGACGTTAAATATTTATATGATATTTTATTAGCTAATTTTGAAGATTACGGTCAAAAGCTAACCCTTGCTAGCTCTGCGTTTGACTATTGGAATAAGAATTTTAATCCTTCTAAAAGGAAGCCAAAAACAAATAAACACTTTTATAATCATTATTCTAATTACTATTACGGGGGTAGAGTTCAATGTTTTGAAAAAGGTTTAATTGAAGAAGATTTTAAAGCTTTTGATATTAACTCGGCATATCCATTTGCAATGCAATTTGAGCATCCCTACGGAGAAGAATATAAAGTAAGTCGTAAATTACCCGATAATGAAGATATTTTAAAAAGATCATTTATTGAATTTATTGGAATTAGTGACGGCGTTTTGCCTCATAGAGAAAATAACACTTTAATATTCCCTAATGACGGCGAAATAAGAAATTATTATGCTACAGGATGGGAATTACATTTAGCATTAGAAAAAAATTTAGTTGATATTAGATCAATAAAACGTGTCGCAACATTTCAAGAAACAATTAGTTTTAAAAATTATGTGGATCATTTTTATAAAATGAAAAGCGAATATAAAGACAAAGATGCCGCCCGTTATCTATTAACAAAACTATATTTAAATTCATTATACGGTAAATTCGGGCAATCAAGTTTAAAACATCGTAATTACGAGTTAATTGAACCTCAATTTATTGAAGAATATTTAACTTTAGAAGATCATGATTATGCTTTTGAGGGCGAATTAGGTTTTTTAGCTTTAATGAGCCAGCCAGTTAAAGAAAATCATATGCGTTTTTATAACGTAACAACCGCCGCAAGTATTACAGGTTTTGTTAGAGCATACTTATATAAACATATATTAGAATGTGAGCGCCCTTTATATTGCGATACTGACTCTATTTCATTCATAGGAAAGGGCAATTTTAAAGAAGGTTCTGAGCTTGGCGAATGGGAAAAAGAAGGCGATTTTGAAAAAGGGGCAATTTGCGGTAAAAAATTATATGCTTTTAAGTACAAAAATGAAGAAAAATATAAATTAAGTTCTAAAGGCGTAAAATTAGACGAAAAAGAAATTTTTTCTATTGCAAAAGGTAATGAAATTTTGTATAAAAATGATGCGCCAACTTTTTCTATTAAAACCGATGTGAAATTTTTGGAGCGAAACGTAAAAATGACATAGAAAAGAAAGGAATTATCATGTCAAACGAAACTAACTACAAAACAGTAAAAGCATTAACACTAAAATCAGCAGGTTTAGAAATCCCCTCTGGTGGCGGTGATTATTTGAGTAAAACAATCGCACTTGTTACAGGTCGTGTTACAAGTTACGGACTTAAGCCAACTCAATACGGCGAAAGTGTTAGACTTGACGGCTCATTTATGCTTGCAAATGCGATCACTGGAGAAGTTTTTGAGGGAGCAAGTATTTATTTGCCATCTGATTATGCGGAAGGTATAGCAAATACGCTCGACAAAAACGATGGTGCGGAAGTTCTTATTGGAAGCACTGAAAAGCCTCTTGAAATTGTTTGCGCCGCAAGCGATAAATCAGCGCGGGGTTATACCTACGTTGTTAGAGAAGCTTCAACACCAGAAGTTATTGCAAGTCGTAAAGAAATGGCTAATGCTTTAACTAAAACTTTAAAGGCTCTTCCCCAGCCTGAAAAAGAAAAGCCAAAAGCGGCTTAAATTAACAAGGGGCGGGAGCAATCCTGCCCCTTTCATTTATAGAAAGGCAAAACAATGAAAAAATATCTCAAAAAATACTTATTATCTAATGAAATTGACGAAAATTTACGCCGTCACAAATGGAGACAAGCGCAAATTACTATGTGCGGGTGGTGTGGAATAGCAATGTTTTGGATGCTGGTAATGGCTTCTTTAGGTTTAACAGGTTGTACCTCTGCTCCTAAAGAAAAATGCGAAACAAAAGCTGAAAGCGTAACCGAAACTGTAATAGGCGGCGTTTTAATGTCGCAAGGTTGGGGTTATGATAGAGGTTGCCAATGAGACAGCCTTGCATAATTTGTGATAAATACACCCCTAATGAAGATAGGATTTGTGATGAATGTAGAAGCGAAAATAATAAAGATTGAAAATGGCGGAAGCCCAACAAAAATTGAATTTGAACGTGTTTTTGATGCTATCTCATTCTTTAATAAGTATAATCCAGCCTGTCATGAGTTCAAAATTTCACTTTATATAAAATATGAAGAAGAATTTGAAATTTATGGTGAAAAAAGTTTGACAACTCATGTGAAAAATAGGTAATATGTTTTTGTTCAAATATATGACGGGTTGAGGCTCGGCCTCCTAGTCAAATTTGTTCAAAATGACCTCCAACTTTTAGCGAAGTTGGAGGTTTATTTTTGCCTGTATTTTTGCGCCACA
>CEPX01016181.1_pt1 | contig 10017 bp, 25 predicted proteins | sample 361361 | NCBI WGS metagenome assembly CEPX01 (sample SAMEA2619974, study PRJEB7988) | marine metagenome | biome: marine biome (ENVO:00000447); feature: mesopelagic zone (ENVO:00000213) & marine oxygen minimum zone (ENVO:01000065); material: "saline water (ENVO:00002010), including plankton...
GATTAGACTGTCTATGTATCTGAGCAGGTAGACGTTAATACTAATCAATTAATAAAGGAGTACCAAAACAAAGACCTATGGTGTCTTCGGGTGAAAATCCTAGGGAGTAGCTAGCTCCAAGAAATAATTTAATTTGTTTAACCATTTTATGAATTACTATTAGCTCAAACTTGAGATGTGTTAAATCTATTTGATGATGTTATGTACAGCTTGGAAATTAATGGTACGGTTGAAATCCCAACAAGAGGAAGAACAAACTTAATTAGAATAGATTTTGTGGTTGCAATTCCCACATGAGCTAATAACACTAAAAGAGTGACTTGATGTTCTGACGGTGCATTGTCAGGATTGATGGTGGCTACGCGATTTACTATCGCTACTGGGTTTGTGAAACCTGTAGATATTCTTTGGCAAGGGTATTACAGGTAGAGTACTGCACCGATGGGTGCCCTCTAACCAAATGGGAGTGACAGGTTTCTTCGGAGACCTGTTGCATGAGGAAGGAGAGTAACTTCTCTAGTAATCGTAGTGACAGCAACCTAAAGCAAGAACCTCTTGCTACGGTATTCTCACAGGTTAATGAGTTTGCTATCTCAAGCTGTGAAGTATTAGTTGTGTTGTACATCATCTTATATGTGACAATGGTCCTAAAGATCAGTCATCAGGATGATACTGACAGGTATCTAATACTATATCGTGAGGACGAAAGTCCCTAAAATAGTCGTTACTAGCGGGTAACCCGGTGCTTTGTTAAAGCATCTCTTGAATCCCGTCACACACTCTTTTAAATTATTAAACAGAAAGGAATGTTATGAAAATAGATGAAATTAAATATCGTGCTGAATATAAGAGAAAGTATGGTTCTACCAAGAATGCATCTAAATCATGGAAGAGATTATGTGTTGCTATGGATAGAATAAGGAGAAGGAGAAAACAGTCATGAAATTATATAGCCAGACAAAGAATGGTGCTTTATTTCTTATTCGTGGTGTACCAGGTGCTGGTAAGACATCATTTGTAGAGCAGATACTTGCTGATAATATGGCAATACAACCACACTGCTCTGTATCAATAGCAACTGATGATTATTTTTATAACAGTGATGGAGATTATGAATGGGATGGCAATCTCCTTAAAACAAATCATGAAGCATGTCAGGCTCAGGTTGAAGAATGGATGATGAATAAGATAACAACTAAGATATTTATTCATAATACATTTTCAGTATATGATCCTGATATGAAACCTTACCATGATCTTAAAGATAAATATAACTGGTTTCTCTTTTCAGTCATTGTTGAGAATAGACATGGTGGTATGAATATTCATGGTATTGATCCTAGAAAAGTTAAAGCGATGAAACAACGATTTGAGGTGGTGTTATAATGCCTAATAAGAGAGCTAAACGCAGAAAACAGGATAGACGTGAGAAGAATAACGACTTGTCTAAGCATGGTCGAACAGCATCTCAAATTAAGAAACGTAAGATAAGAGATGAATTACGCAAAGCAAAACACCTAGAAGGAGGTGAATTTTCAAATACATGAAAAAATATCATTATACTAAATTATCGTCTAAGTACAAGTGTAGAATATGTGGTAAAAACATTAAATTGAATCTTATTGCAAGAAAGAAGTATCCACCACAGCTCTGTTACATACATTGGATAGCAAAGAAACTTATAAATAAAGGAGAACAGATATGAAAATATACTCGGGAGTATTTTTTGATTCAGGTCTACATATGACCTTTGATTATAATCCCATTGATGGTCCTGTCTTTCCTCATGGAGTAGAAGATGGAGATAGTGCTATGGTAGAAATTAGAGAAGTTATAATACAATCTGGTTTTGGTGTATTACGTTGTGAAATAAGGATTGAGGTGCCAGAAGTATCCTCGCGAGTAGTTTTGGATAAACAGTTTGACATGAAAACACCTCTTCATATTACTTTGTATACAGCTAAAGGTGTTAGTCCAGTTTCAACTGGTGAATATCTGTCTTCTAAGTCAACCTGTGGACATTATGTAGCTATGCCTGATGCGAATCGTATATTTTATGGTAAATGGGGATTCTTTGAAACAGGAGACAATAAAAATGCCAATAGATGAAGTTGACAGTTTTCTAAACTGGATGGAAAAAAAGGATATAAGAAGAGCTAAGTATGAATTAGGTTTAATATCATGTCCATATAAATGGAAGTATGAGTTAGCTCACTGGTATCAGTGGGAATTTGGTGGATCAGAACGTGCTGCATTAAGAAAGAGTAAAAATCAACTTCTTGCAATATGGCACAGAGTAGCAAAGGAGAAAAACGATGAGGTTAGATAATTCTAGATTATATAGTGTTTGGTTAACAGCTGATGAGGCTGCTAAGTATTGTAAAATGCATAAAGTTACTTTAAAGAATTATACCAGAGATGGTACTATTCCTGTTAGTAAAGCACATGGTAAAAATATGTATAGAAGACGATGGTTAGATAAATGGTTAGAAGATGGTTCTGGATATTATATGCCAGTTTTCCAAGATGATAAAGCTTTTAGTATTGGAAGGAAATTTGTTAGAGGTGGTGATATAAAATGACAATAATGTATTGGCCAATCAATGGACCTACAATATCAAAAAATGATGATGGTGAATATCAAATATCATGGATGGGTGATTTAGATTTTAATCTATTCACAGAAACTGATTTAAGAATGATGCTAGGTATGATTGATGAAGCTAAAAAAGTAAATAATAAATATAAGCATGACCAGCTTAATGAAGTTAAAGTAACAATTAACATGGCACCTGATATTGCACCTTATGAAGACTTAATAGAAGGAAAGAAAAAAGAAAAATAAGGAGAACAGATATGAAAATATCCTATTTTAAGTGGATTATAAGAAAGATACCCCATATGTTTCATAGGAGGCATCCTTCGTTTCATTGGAAATATTGTATGGGATGTGGTAAATTTTATCGTTCAAGACAAAGGTAAAATTATGTGTATTGAAGATATTGAAATGCCACAAGAAGTAGATATATATTTAGAAAATACTGAGGATAATATGAGTCTAAGACGTATTCTATATTCAAAACAAGATTCAGATTACTTTGATAAATATACAAGGGCATATGAATATCTGCAGAGAACAATGAGATATAATTTTGATGATGAACCTAATTTTTCATAAATTTTAACCCCTACCTCGCAGGAAAGGAGATAAGAATGCTTGAAGTCATGTTTGACATAGCAGGCATATGGATATTATTATTAATATATCAAATACTAAGGAGATTAGAAGATGAAGAAGCCAATTAAATATAAAAAGAGTGGGAGAGACGACTCAAAATTATCAATAGCTGCTTGCATATTATTCTATCAAATGTTACTAGATAAAAAGAGAATAAGTAAAAATGGTTCAGCTGTAAAAAGAATGCATGAATTAGAAAAGAAGTATTTTAATGGAGAACGTAACTTCAAGAGGAGAGAGAATGAATTTCAACACGCAACATCCAAAAGACAAAATGGAATTTGTAAATAGTATGAGGGGTCAGTATATAATATCACAAGCATTAACAATGGCACGTAGACAATTAATAAAATATGAAAAGGATAAAAATCTATCAAAAGCAGAGCCTAGTAATAGAAAAGATATGGATTATTTACTTGAAGTTTTTCCTTTATATAAAATACATGAAAAATCTTTTAAGGAGATTAAAACATGATACATACTGGAAGAAGAGATTGCTCATGTAATAAATGTAGACCTTCATTTGATAGTAAATCAATGGACAAAGTTTTAATTAGATGTAGTGATGAATTTATACGTTTTCTTAAATGGATAGCATTTAATGATGAACCACATATGTATAATTGTTTTCCTAAGAATATGGATATATGGGATATGCGAGAAAGAATGAAACATATTATAGATATAATTGAGAAACCTTATCATTATACATCTGAATATGAGAAATTTCAAAAGTGTGAAGAGCCATGTCCTGATTGCGGCAATGAAATCATAGTAGTTGAGTTTGGAACATCAGAATCAGATGAATCTACTGTTGGTATTATGTGTGAAAAAGAATGTGGATATACTTATGAATGGTCAATTTAACTTAGGAGTAATATAAATGACAATAGCAACTACATCAAAAATAGCATATAAAGATATAAACGAAGATGGAACAGTCTCAACACAAAAAGATAAAATTGTAGAAATAATGAATATATTGCCTGATGGAACATACTCACTTAGAGAATTAAAATATTTAACTGGATTTGATATAAATGCAGTATCTGGTCGTGTTAATGAATTAAAGAAAGATGGAATACTGGAAACTACAACGAAACGAAAATGTAAAATTTCTAAAAGGTTAATTTCTCCTGTTATTATAAAAACATGACAGACCAATAAAATGGCATGATGGTCAATAAATCCTCTTTAGTATTTTGATCTAAGTGTATAAATAACTAAATTTAGAGTGATGAAAGGAGAATTTTAGATGTACAAAAGCGAAGACTGGATAGACATAGAAAAAATATATCACGAATATCTCGAAAGAAAAAGAGAAGTTAATAAAGTAAAATATGAAGATTTTAAAGGATGGTTCAATGCATCTTCTGCTGGAAGTTGTTATCGTAAGATGATATATAGAGCAAGAGATTATGAAGTTGATCCAATAGAACACAGAACAAATAGATTACTCAGACTTGGCACCATTGTCCATAGTGACATTGAGAAATCAATAAAGGCATGGTTAGGAAGTCCTAAATATGAACTAGTCACAGAATATCAAATACAGCTTCCACAGTTTCTTGTTGTTGGACATCTTGATATTGGAGTAATTGATAAGAAGAATGATCGTATAAAAGTTTATGATATAAAGACCTGTGGATCATGGAAATGGAGAATGAAATTTGGAAGAAAACGTGATACAAATCCATCAGTAAATTATGAATTACAGATTGGAACATATGGAATTGGATTAGGAAAAGATTCTGGCACAACAGATGTAAGTCTCAGCATTTTATGGTACAATAAAGATACAAGTGCAATAAGAGAAGAGCCAATTGCAGATGAATGGATGGAAGAAGCTTATGAATATTGGACAGAACTTAGAGAAGTATCTGATAATACAAAGCATCCTGAAGAATTAATTCCAGGAAGTCCTAATGTTCCATTGTGGAATTGGGAATGCAAATACTGTGAATATAAAGATAAGTATTGCCCAGGAGTATCAATGCCAACAAAAAGATAAGGAGATACATAATGAGTGTATTTAAAATGTTAAATGAAGTAAATGTAAATGAATATACAGAAAAGAAAGGAAATTTCACGTATCTAAGTTGGGCTTTTGCTGTTAGAGAACTTCTTAAAGCAGCTCCAGAATCCACTTGGAAAATACATGAATATTCTCATGGTAACGGAGAAATAGTAGCCCCTTATATGCGAACTGGTGCAGGTTGTTTTGTTAAAGTAACTGTGACAGCAGATAATGTAGATAAAACACAAGTTCATCCTGTATTGGATCATATGAATAAAACTGTTGATGAACCTAATGCCTTTCAAATAAATACTTCAATACAAAGATGTTTAGCAAAAGCAATTGCTTTACATGGATTAGGTTTGTATATATATGCAGGTGAAGACTTACCTGTCCCACCTGATCCATTAAATAGTGACCAGATTTCAGAAATAATGAAAGTAACATCAAATATAGGTGATGCTAAACTTGCAGATAAAATCAAAGCTCAGATCGATGATGGAGTCATTAATGATGCAAACTTTAAAGGTTCTGTTGCTAAATTAGAGAGGATGAAATCATGAAAATGGGAGCATCTTTTAATGATACAGAATTATTTATAACAGGACATGAATATACAGTTGGAACAAATGATGGGGCACAGTTTCGTAGAGTAACCTTTACTGGGACACGACTCTATCATGGAAAACCAATGATGACATTTAAGACTCACGATAGCCAGCAAATAACAATAAATCCTAGTTTTCATTCATATACAATAGATGAAACAATAAACCCCGAATCAACAGAGGAGAAACTCAATGGGTAAACTAACTGTAAAACAAGCTGAAGAACTCGTTAAAAAGGGTGTTCTTGATAAGGATACTCTTGTCTCAATGAGAACTGAAGGACTTGTTAGTTCAAGACGTAACTCAACACGTAGATTCATGAAAACTGCAGATAATACATATGTATCACCTCAGTTATATTTTGCAGGACTGAAAGGTGCGAAATATTCAAACAAGATGAAGGAATTGAGAGATAAATTCAACAACCTTGTTGATGAATACACAACAGTAAGAACAAACAGCAAATAAGGAGAATACGATGAAACCAGTAGAAGCTACTTTCAATGAAAGTGAAGACGGTTTTACACCAACAGTAGAAGGTACATATCCTGCTCATATTACTACTTTCGAGTCAAGAGAGTATAATCAAAGTAAGGTATTTAATCTTAGTTTTACAATAGCTGAAGAAGTTGGAAAACTAGATGTACCTAAATTAGCTAAAGACGGAAATGGTGGATGGATACAAGCTATAAATTCTGATGGCACACCTCAAACGGTGAACGCAGGACATATGGCTGGTAACATGTATCGAATCGATAAAGGTGTTTGGCTAACTCCTAACCCTACAAAGGGAGAGGGTTGGAAGAACCGTAGATACAAAGAGTTCTTTGAGAACATCGGAGTCACATTTCCTCAAGATGATGAAGGGAATGTAACATTAGGTGAAATCGAGAAGGATGATGTAATTGGTCTTCCTTGCTTAGTAGAATTGAGGGAAACTTCATTCACAAATAGCGAAGGAAAGAAACGTACAGCTATGAAAGTTACAGATGTTTACCCCTGGGGGGATGGACAGAAACTTTCAGAAGATGAAATAGCTGAGGATGTTCCTTTCTAACAGGAAGATGAAAAAGAGAGTCAAGGGGAACGGTGTTGAGGACGTAATACTAGTTAGCACTGGCGAAAGCAGAAGAAGCTTTACCAGATTCATTCTTCTTTCCCTTTCATTCTCCTAATCTTAACTTTAACAGGAGTATGAGTGATATGCAAAAGGAAGAGATTATTAACAAAATAAGAGCTATGGATGTTCTTGATACAATTGAAGAAGTACTTAGTAAATACCATAATCATGACTTAGAAAAAGCAACAATAAGACACAATATTGCTAATGAAGTACATAGCTTAATTATAACTGATGATAGTAATGTAATGTCTAGAAATGATGCTGTATTAGTCAAACTTGCAGAAAGATTAGATGTTGGTCAATTAAAATATGGAAAGAGCATTCCACGTGATGATGGACGGAATTGGATAAAAGAAAGCTTAGAAGAAATACTTGATGCTATGGTATATGTAGCAAATACATTATTGATAATAGATGAGGAGAATAAAGAAGATGAATAAACAGGCAACTGTCCTAATAAAATTTACTGATACAGAAGTAGATTTATTAGTAAATAGTTTACGAATGTCAATATCAACATGTGTCCCATGTGTAGATAATAGTGAATGGAAAAAACCATATGAAAAGATAAAAGGTGATCTTAAAAGAATACAACAACAGTTTAAAGAAGGTTTTCAACCTGTTAAAAGAAGTAGACTTGATTTAAGAGATGATAAAATTCAAGAACAAATAAATCAAGAAACATCATCAAGAATTGGACAAGCAGGTTGTACAAGTGGTGATTGCGATTAAACTGGAGTATAATTATGAAAATAAAATGGAAACCTTCTCGCGGATACAGATATTTAGAGAGTTTAAATCCAGGAGATAGATTTTTAACAGAAAGTAATTTGGAAGGTATATTAGTATCTTGTAATGTTAATGCAAATGTAATTATTACTGATGTTCCTTCTATTCTTGAAGAAGAGGATGAAGTATATTATCTTGGAAAGAAGATAATATCAGCTAAAACTCAAGTAAAGGAGATTGGAAATGTCAATGATGGGATGGATACATTATCTGGCTAGTGAAGGAAGAGAAAGGGAATTAGAAGATCATTTAATTAGTTGTGGTTTTAAATCCCCACTGGAGGCGGCCAGAAAGTTTATAAAAACTACAAACAACCTGAAGGAGAATGAAGATGAAATGCCCAGCGTGCGGATTCAGCGATCAAGGAAATTACAACCCACAAAAAAGAATAGTAGCACTCCTTTCAGAAAGGTCAAAAAAAACACAAAAGATACTTAGAAATGTTATACGTCTTATAAAAAATATTCCCTCAGAAAATACTAAGATTAAACAATTTTATTTCTTACAAGGAATATCAAATATTAGTGAAGATATAATTCAATTAGTTGTACACAAATACGTTCAGGATGAAAGACATACGCAAGGGAAAGGATTTCCTTATTTACAAAAGATGATCCAACAAATGAATACAGATAAAGAAAAGTTGTTAGAATTAGAAATAAAGAAACATGGTAGAACGCCATCAAAGAAAAAAGTAAAAAGAAAGGAGTACAATAATGTCTACAGTAGGAATAACTCAGACACTGTTTCCCGTTAAAGAAGTACCAGCTATTCATCATAATCTTGATGAAGTTGCAGATAATACTGGATATAAGTTTATAGTTAGAGAGGATACTGGTAAAATTCTTAGTTGCATGACGAATGAATATAAAGTTGTAACAAATCAGGAAGTTCTCTCGTCAGCCAGCAAAGTTCTAAAATCACATAATGCTACTCTTAGTGAAGTAAGAATGTTTGGAGATGGAGCAAGAACAAAATGGGTATGGAGATTCCCAAAGATGAAAGTAAAAATAGATAAAGATGATTATGTTAATCCAGAAATAATAATTAAAAATAGTTATGATGGAACAACAGTTGTTGATGTGATGGGGGGCGCATTCAGAATGGTATGTTCTAATGGAATGGTAATAGGATTCCTATTGGGAAGAAAAAGAAACGTACATAATGTATGGAATAAATCATTAGATAAATTAGAAGATATAATAGAAGAAACTGTTCATAAAATTACAGATACATTTGATGATAAATTCCCAGTATTAGTTGAGACACCAATAAAGAAAAGGCACGTTTCGGAAATTATAAAGTTAGTACCAACAACTGCGATGGAGCCATTAACTCAATATTTATTATTACATAAACCTAAAACATATTGGGATTTATTAAATGCAGCAACATGGGTAGCTACACATAGTCTCGATAGAAATAGAGAAAGTACTCATAAAATGGAATCAATGATTTATCCTAAAATTACTAAGTGGGCAATTGCTCAAGCATAGGAGAATAATATGGGTTATACACATTATTGGTATAAAGAAAAGGAACTTGACTCACAAAAATGGAGTGATTTCACAGAAGATACTACTGCAATAATAAATGAAACAACAGAACTCTGTTGGGAAAGCGATCAGTTAGACCGTAAGCCTGAAATTACAGATGAAATTATACGTTTTAATGGTAAAAGCGATGGTGGGCATGAAACATTTTATTTCACCCGAGTTGAGATTGAAAAGGATAAAGCATTTGTAGCGACAGATGAAGATGGTAAATACTTTAACTTTTGTAAAACAGCACGAAAACCATATGATAAATATGTTGTTGCAATCTTACACCTTGCAAAAAGACACTTTGGAGATAAAATATATCTTGCAAGTGATGGTAAAGATTCAGAACTAAAAGAAGGAATTGAGCTTATCGAGAAGATATTCTCAGGGGATTGATTTCGCGGTAATAACAAAGTACCAAACCGTGATAAGTTCAAATTGAGGGGGCTTGGAAGATGGCTAGATGGAATAGGTGCCCTGCAGGCTAACCAAATCCACACATCTGCGACTAGACCGAGATTCGCTACCGCAAGTTATGAGTCTCGAAACGCCTTGCCAAGTCCCATCTAATTAAGGAGCCCAGTTAGTACCTATCGCCCGGGCATAAAAGCTGGAACAGTAGACGCAGGGATACCAGTGGGCTCCTTAAAAATTTAAAAGGAAGGTATATTATGAGAGATCATGAATTAGAAGATATATAT
>CEPX01198121.1_pt1 | contig 10012 bp, 15 predicted proteins | sample 361361 | NCBI WGS metagenome assembly CEPX01 (sample SAMEA2619974, study PRJEB7988) | marine metagenome | biome: marine biome (ENVO:00000447); feature: mesopelagic zone (ENVO:00000213) & marine oxygen minimum zone (ENVO:01000065); material: "saline water (ENVO:00002010), including plankton...
AAGACCATCTTTAAGATTACCTGAAATAGTTTTACCGATTGCTTTTATTATTGAGTCTTTTTCTTCTGCCATCTTACTTCCTCGTTGGTAAAGTTGCTCCCGGCTTTCCTACATACAATCCAAAAAAAGCTGCTCCTGCACCTACAATAGTAGAAATAAACATTGCTTGTGAATTAGACGGTGTTGGAAGAGACATAAACCAGTTAACAGATGAATAGAATGCCCAACAATATGCAAACATAACTAGTCGAGGGATTATACGAAATTTATCCAACAATCCTGCTGTAGTATTGTACCAAGTATGTTCTACATCTCCATTAGCAGGAACTAAATCTGATTTTGGTAACTCGTATTCTTTGGTTGTCTCTATTATCTTTATTGTTTCATCTGCCATTTTAGTGACCTTTCATATTAATTAGTTTATCAACTTGTTTTTCAAGTTTATCAACTTGTTTTTCAAGCATTTTTATTCTAATATCTTGTCGTATATCACTAGGCAATTCTCCACTACCCCATTTTCCAGCGGGCCATAATTTCGTAAAACTTATCGCTTCACTCAATGATGGTTTCATCATTTGAATTTGATAATCATTATGTTTTACTCTAGCAGACATAGTACTGGCCCACCATACAATTCCACCAGCGTGTATTAGTATAGCTATAGTAATTGTTATCAATATTCCTCTATCTATACCTTTATTTACCATTATTTATTTTTTCTTTGTTCTCTTTCTAATCTTTCTTTTTCTTCTTTCATAAAATTAATAAGTAATCCAACATAAATTTCTCTTTCCCAAGGTATCATATTTTCAAGTTCTGTTAAACTATATTTGTGATGTTGCATCATAGCAAATGTTGTCTCATAATATGTCATTAAATTTGTATGAGACAACCCTAAGCGAAAAAATCACCAAGTCCCTCCAATATAACTTCATTTTTCTTTTTCGTCTTGGGATTTTTAATAACAATCGGATACCTTAATTTTGGCATAGTTTGAAAAAACTCTTGTAATTTTAAAAACTGGTCTTGTGACATACTTTCAAAAAACTCTGTCATTTCTTTATCAGAAATGTCTATAGCATTATGAATTTCATCTTTATCATGAATTTCTGATATACAATTTTTTAATACATTAAATATTTTTTCTGTTGATTCTGTATCAGTAGCTGTAAAAGCATCTTCAATTTTAGGATATCTCATAATAAGACTAATATTATCAGTTAATTGAATTTTATTAGTATGATCTACTGGCATTTGTATTTCAACTTCATCTAAATCTATTTCTTGTTCTACTTTGGTTTTTCCGTCATCTGGACAAGTAACCATTACTTTAATTTTAGAACCAACAGATTTGCTTCTAATTCTTAGAAAGGCTAATTCCATATCAAATACTGGTGTTTCAGAATTACCAATTTTACCAAATGTGCAATCATTAACAATATTCATTATTGCTTTAGTAATTTGGTTATCATTTTCACTTTCCATAGCTATAAGAAGAATTTTTTCTTCTTTAACTAAAAACGGCCTATACGGTATTTCTTCTCCTGTTGATGGAACTTCCATAGTATATTCAGGAGTAACTAATTTTGGTAATGTCATATATTTTTTGTCCTTTTTTTGTTTAATTTATTATAGTCTAATTGTTTATTCTTCTACCTCATATCCATTATAAGCTTCTTTTACTTCCCCCCCATCTCTTATAGGTAAAGGTTTTTTAACTGCTTGCTCAGGAACCCAACTTTCCCAAGTTCTAAATGAAAAAGAAACAGGAATTTTAATTAATTCATTATTAGAAGAATAACTTAATTCTGATGGACCTATAGTTTTTGGATAAGCTTCTATTAAAAATATACCAAACTTCTTTTTGTTTTGTCTATTTAATAGAAATATTTTAACTATTCCTACATAATCATTATGATATCCTACATTCCAAGTGTCAGGATTAAATGCTAATTCTTGCCATGCTTCAAACATTCTTCTTTCTTTTAAATCTGCACTTGCTTGAAAAGTACAACTTATTTCTTCTGCAAAAGTTACACCACTAACAATCTCTCTAGGTGGTCCATATATATTACTATCTGCAGCAGATATTAAATTTCTTCCAGGCATAGTTATACTTTCACATCTTAATCGAATTATATCTAAATTATTAGGGCCCGTCCATTCTGCCGGCATTGCTCTTGATTTAGCGCTGCCAATTTTACCTTGAGCTGGTGGATGTATTTCTACTTCATATCTATTTGCAAAAGCATTAGCTTCTCCAGTTCTAATAAGAGCCATAAATTTAAGTAAAGGATCGTCTTTTTCTGAAGGATGTTTTGGAAGACCTAATCGGTCAATCATAGGCGAAGGAATTCTTCGTGCTGTTGCTTTTGCAGCCTGTAAAGTATTGCTTAATGTACCCCTTTGCTGGCCTGGAAACATATTTATTAAAAAGTTTTTTAAATCTTTTTGCTGCATAAATTTTGGCATTATTTTCTCCTAGAATCTGCCCAAACTTTACCAGCACTTGCCTTTTTAAATTGCTGTACAGGTAATAATGTTGCTAATGTAAATTCATCAGCATCTATTCGTCTAAATCTACTTTTAACATTTTCAGCCAAATATCTATGTATAGTAGGTTCAATACTTTTTACATTTCTTACATTATTATAATTTACTTTTAAAATAGTACTTTCATCAAATTTTTGATTATTACTAAAAGTGCCAGTTAATTTTTCCAATAATGCTAATCTTAATGGAATAGGAAGATAATGAAAATTGATTCCTAGAAATCCTCCTTGATATCTTTCAAGAGGAAGAACCAAAGGAAATCTATCATAATAGGGCAATTTATCTTTCCATTTAGGATTATAAAAAAACATATTCAATCGACCAAAATATGGTTTACCTGATTGTTTACCTGCTTTAATCAAATTATTAGCAGTAGGATTACCAAACTCTTTAATTTTTTTTCTATACCAATCAATAGAGCGAGGTTTACCCTTCGCAGCATCTATAACACTCTGTATATAATTACTAACTGCCATACTAAACTATTTATATGAAATATTCAAATGATTCTCATTTAAAATCACAAACTCCATCTCTCTATCTTCACACCATTTTGTAGCAGATTTCCATTTGGCTTCATTGATTCCCCATGTTTTAACTTCACCAAACCATTTTTTAGTTCTTTTTTTAGGTTTAGTTGGAGGTGGAAGGCATTGTTTTTTAGGTTTAATTTCTACAATAAATTTTTTAATGTTGCCGTCTCTTTGTTTCACTTTCATATAGAAGTCAGGAAAATAACGATGAACCTTACCATCCCAAGGAGAGACATAGGGGATAATTATTTCCTCACTTGCCCATTCAAGAATAGATTCAGTCTTGTCACAGTATATCATAACCTTGCGTTCCCAAAGAGAACGATAATATATTTCAGAAGGTTTACCAATATATTTTTTGGGATTTACAGGTTTATATTTTCCACTATATGACATATTCAATATAAATACTTATGTTAGAAATATTTAGGAGGTATTAGATGGCCGGAGCGACATCTACAACATTGGTTAAGGAAGGTATAAGTGGGATAATAAGCGCCGTCAAAAAGGGCGCTAAGATGTTAATTGGGCCCGACCTTAATGATCTTAAATTCGGTCATATCCCTCTAACATATCCAGCAGATGTGATGGAGGCTTCGTCTAGCGGACATTATATATGTTTTAATATTAAAAAATATACAAGTCCTTTCTTAGGGTCTGCTGAAGTGAAGGCCGCCGACAAGGTCCACAAGGCAAAGGTAGCATCAAATGTGGCAGCATCAAAGGCAGCAGCAGAAAAACGAAAAGCTTCTGGAGAGGGAAAGACAAATCAACTTGCTGTTAGAGATGGAACTGTACATACACCAGTTAGTATAAATCTTTATATGCCTCCATCTGTTAAAGTTAGTTATGGAGCAAAATATGCTGATCAAGAAATTGGTGCTATTACTGAAGCTGCTGTTGGTGCTATCGAAGGATTTATGTCCAAAGGAGGAAAAGATTTTTTTTCATCGGGAAATCTTAAAGAGACCGCTACTAAAGCGGTTGCAGCTGCAACTCAGGTGGGATTGAAAGCGGCGAAATCTGCCGTTGAAGTTGTGCCAGGCATGGAAGGTGCTGGTGCAGCAGTTTCAATGATTACCGGCAGAATTATGGCTCCAAGAATGGAACTACTGTTTGAAGGAATGGGAAGAAGAAATTTTTCTTTTACCTTTAATTTTATTCCTAAATCAGAAGAAGAAGCAAAAACAGTTGAACAAATTATTTTTCAATTTAAATATGCTATGAGTTCTACTTTTCAAATAGGTCAAAGAATACAGCATATGCCTAATACTTTTGATATAACATATCATTATAGAACTTCTCAAAATGCTTTTTTAAATAAAATTTCAACTGCTGTACTTAAAGATATGGAAGTATCTTATGGTGGAGATAGATATGTTGCTCATGATCAAACAAAAACAACGACACTAGGAAGGGGTGGAGCTCCACCTCAGACTTCATCCCTAACTTTAGCTTTTGAAGAACTATCTATTTTGGATAAGGAAAAAATTAAACAAGGTTATTAATTATGTATTTTACTAAATTTCCTTGGATCTATTATGATCTTTCAGGTAATAATGATCATAAATTAGTTACTAATCTTTTACGCAGAGTTGCAGTTAAAGCCAAAGTTAAAAGCAATACTGTACTTTATGATGTTCATGATGTAAGAGAAGGAGAATTGCCTGAACATATTGCTTTTAAAATATATGATGACCCAGGATTGCATTGGATTATTTTGTTAATAAATGATATTACAAACATATATGATGATTGGCCGATGTCTACTCCAAACTTTCAAAGATTTGTGGCGAACAAATATGACGATGTTAATGGAACTCATCATTATGAAATCACACAAACTTCTGGTGATACTTCTGTTAAGATTAATGTTGGTACAGATAATACTGATTATCCAACCGCATCTATAGTAACAAATTGGGAATATGAAGAAGCTCTTCAAGATAAAAAAAGAAAAATTAGAATTCTTCAACCAGGGTATGTAGAAATATTTGTTGAAAATTTTAAAAAATTAATTAATAAAAGTGTAATTTAATGCCAGGAATTCAGAAAGCCGGTGAATGGGATCTTATGACTGCAATACTTATTACCTCAGAAGGTAAAAGTATTGACTTACTAGACTCTAAAGAATATATTAAACCAATAACAATTGTTATATTTGAAGATATCTCACAAGGTTCAATATCTGGCCAAATAACAATATCAGATACTCTTGCAACGCCATCTATTGGCCCAATCGTAGGACAAGAATATCTTGTGCTTAAATTAAAAACTCCTACTGTAGAGAATGATAATCAGATAATAGATTTTACAGAAAATGTATTTTTAATTTATAGTATAGATTCACGCAAATCTCTTGGTGACAAGATACAAATATATACATTAAATTTTTGTACTTCTGAATTTATGAAAAGCCAACGTATAAGAATATCTAAAATTCTTAAAGGTACACATTCAGATATTGTAGATCAAATGCTTCAGGTTGTTAATTGTAAAAAAAATAAATATATAGACCCAACTGTTGGACATAAAAAAATAGTTGCAATAAATGAACATCCTTTTGGTATTATTGCAACCTGTCGAACAGAAGCGAGAACACTTCATAATGTTTCTCCTACATATCTTTTCTTTGAAACTTTAAGAGGATTTCATTTCAGAAGTCTAGAAAGTTTATATAATGAAGGAATAGCTCATAAGTATACTCCTCTTATACCAGGAACTCTTATTAATAAAGATGGTTCACATGATATTGAGAAGGAATTAGCAACAATTTTAGAATATAATATAATATCAGCTAATGATATGGTAGTCAGCACTTCTACAGGTCTTTTAGGTTCAAAATTAATTATCCATGATATTTTTAATAAAAAATACAATGAATATACATATAATTATTTGGATAATTATGAATACGAAAAGCATATTAATGAATATGCACATGGAATAAAAGGATTTCCAATTTTTAATAAAACAGAAGTAGAAGAAGGGAAAAAAATATCTGATTATACTTCTGCAAAAACATTTTTAATGCCAACAGCTGTTAAAGATCCTGAAAAATTTACTGATGCTCAACATACTAATGCAGAAGCTAAATATCCATTTATTGCTAATAAATCTCAAGATTGGTTATTACGCAGAAATTCACAAATGTTACAATTAAATATGGGAATACAAATAATTATTAAAGTACATGGTAATACTTTATTAACTGCTGGAGATATTGTAGAATGTAATATTTCTGAACAAGCTGCAGTAAAAACTGAAGAATTGGGAGGAGAAACTTTTGATAAAATATATAAAGGTCCATTTTTAATTCAAAAAATACGTCATAATTTTGTAATAGGCGGATCACATGAAATGTATTTAACATTGGTAAAAGATTCTATTGAAACAGAACTTGCTGCAGTATCAGATAATACTGAACCAAAACCTGAAAACATTGGTTCATTATATGATGATTTTTATGAAATGGCAGAAGATGACAGTTAACCTATAAATAAGTATTTTCATAAAATCATAAATACTGCTAACATGAAAATAGTAAACATATCAACTACTAAAGCAGTATTGCTAATTATAGATATGCAAAATGGGCTGGTTGATACTGAAGAAATATTTCCTCATATGGTTTGGGGAGGAGGAGTGGCGAACCATATTATACGCCCATACAGACAAATTGTTTCTAACATAAAAAAACTTATTTCTTTCATAAAAGAGAATACAAACATTCCTATTTATTACTCTAAATCTATTGGTAAAGTATCTGATATAGATGAATCAAACATTATTCCTGAAAGCCGAAAGGCATGGATTGCTCATCCCTATTTCCAGGGAAGCTGGGAAAGTGAAATTATCCCTGAACTTAAACCAGCCGAAAATGATTATATGATTGAAAAGGAAAAAGATAGCGTTTTCCATAACACTAAATTTGATTTATGTTTAAATTTTGACCAGGCAGACACTATTATCTTTGCTGGAATCGATACATATATATGTGTAGAACATACGATAAGAGATGCTTTTAATATGGGTTATAATGTGATTGCTATAGAAGATTGTCTTGCTTCTAGAAATTCAGCCTTTCATAAAAATTCATTAAAAGTAATAGAAGAAACCTTTGGATTAGTAATAGATTTGAATAAATTTATGCTAATAATGTCTTGACAATCTAGGGTATATGTGATAAGCTAATAATATCGTGGGGTAAATAGTCTTGAAAAAATTAGAAGCTATAGTGGAAGAATATAGTCGAATATATCTTGAACCGGGCAAATCAACAAAAGAAGAAGCTTTAGGCATAGTTATCTCCAAGCATTGCAAACTAGATAGAACTATTATAATGAAGGTATTTATTGCAGCATTAGAAGATGCGGATGAAATTAAAAAGGCAAATATTGTTAGAGGATGGATAGGCGAATCTCCAAAAGAATATGTCGATCACCATGAAGACTATAAATATCGTTGGAGAAAAAATTCATAATGTGGGCAAAAAATGATGACAAAAGAGCGATTACGGCAAATCAAAGAACGACATAATGAATTTATTAAAAAAACTGAATTTCATCATGAAGATTGTGAATGGTGTGAAATTATAAATGCTTTGGAAATATTAATAGAAACTCCTATAAATTTTTCTGTAAATTGGTATCATGAAATATGAAAGTAGGAGTAATTGGTGCTGGGAAAATAGGAAACACTATTGCAGCCTACTTGAAAAATGATTTTGAAGTTTCTTTGGTAGATAAAAACAATAAACATTTTTCTCGTAATTTCCCTGTTCGCGAATTAGATGTTAATAATATAGATTCATTGAATTCATTTGTAAATAAAAATGATATAATTGTATCTGCTGCACCTTTTCAAGCAACTAAGAAAATTGCTAATGTATGTTCTGGATTTGCTGACCAAAAAGCATATTTTGATCTTACCGAAGATGTAGAAACAACTGAATATATTAAAACTTTGAATGGTCATTTTATGATGCCCCAATGTGGACTTGCGCCGGGGGCAATAAACATTATCGCAAACCATTTAATTAAACAGTTCATGAAGGTAGTAAATGTTAACATACGAGTAGGCGCACTTCCGCTATATCCATCAACTGCCATGGCATATAACTTTACATGGAGCGTGGATGGTCTTTTGAATACTTATATCAATTTTTGCGATGCATTGATTGATGGAAAGAAAGAAAAACTATTTCCTCTGGATGGTTTAGAAACACTTTATATCGATGGTACAAAATATGAAGCTTTCAATACGTCTGGTGGAGTAGGTACGTTATGCGAAACATATTCCGGTAAAATACAGAATCTTAATTATAAAACTATTCGATACCCTAACCATCATAAGGCTATAAAGGTTATATTCTCGGATTTGGATTTAAAGAACAATAAAGATACTTTCAAGAGGATTTTTAAGAAGAGTGTTCCATATACCATGGATGATGTAGTTATTATACTCGTAAAGGTACAAGGATATAAGAATGATGATAATTATGTCGAGAAAAACTACTTTAAAAAAATCCATGGAGATGGTACATTTTCTGCTATTCAGAGGGCAACCGCAAGTGGTATATGTTCCAATATAGTTTCATACGCATCGTCAAAAATACCTTTAACCCACGATGGATTTATCAAACAGGAAGACATAGGTTTTGATATTTTTACTAATAATAAATTCGGAAAGATTTTTTTATGAAAGAAAAAGAACTGGTTTTGCAAGTTATGACGATGCCCGGGGATTGCAATCCTATGGGCAAGATATTTGGCGGATTTGTTATGAGTAAGATGGACCAAGCAGCTGCAATTACTTGTGGTTCTTTACATTATGTTACAAAAGCTGCCACCAACATAGAGTTTCTCGCGCCCTGCGAACTGGGTGATATATTGCAATGTTATGCAACAATCATGAAGAGCGGCAAAACTTCTCGCACAATACAAATTACCGTATACGTCAAGGACGAATATAAAACAAAAATTGCAGAGGGCGAATTTACTATGGTCCGTATCGATAAGCGTATGCGGCCTATTGCTCATCGAAGCGAGATGAAATAAATGCCTATATACGAATATTGCTGCGCCAAGTGTGGAAAGATGGAAATTCCACAGAAAATAATAGAAAATCCTAGAAAGAACTGCCCTTATTGCGGAAATGATGTAAAGAAATTGGTAAGTAAATCAGACTTTGTTTTGAAAGGAAAGGGATGGCCGGGTAAGGAAATCAAGAAAAACACCAAATAAAAATGAAATAATATGAATGAAGGCCTTATATAATATTGGTAAAAAAGGATTGACTTTTTATTATAAAGGTGATACAATTATATAATGAATAGACAACGTAAAGAGCCAAATCTATATATTTGGTATATAAATGTAGCAAGAATGTTTCCTAAAGGTGAATATAAGTCTGCAACTAAAAAGTTTTATTTGGGCAAATCTAATGGAAATACAGCATATTACACACATTCATCGACAGATGAAGAATTTTGTGCTATAGTTCCTTCTTCATTAAAACCTATAAAGGAAAGAAAAAAGTTTTGGGAAGATTACAATAGCGGTAAAATGAAAGGTATTCGTTATCGTAAATTGCCAAAACGTATTGTTTTAGTAGATGTTACCGATAATCAGAAGTCGAGTGAGCGCGAGAATGTATTGTTAAAAAATAGAAAAAGAAAGAAATGGGGCAAATATTATAATATACATACAGGTGATCCACGGTTTGTAGATCAAAGTGGCGAGAATAATTCAAATTATAAGCATGGTAAATTGACTGGGGCCGGAAATAATCCAGAGATTAGGAGAAGATATCTAAAGAAATATAGAGAATCACCAGAGGGGAAAGCAGCTCAAAAGAAATATAGAGAATCACCAAAGGGGAAAGCATATAGAGAATCACTAAAAGGGAAAGCAGCTCAAAAGAAA
>CEPX01062311.1_pt1 | contig 10011 bp, 6 predicted proteins | sample 361361 | NCBI WGS metagenome assembly CEPX01 (sample SAMEA2619974, study PRJEB7988) | marine metagenome | biome: marine biome (ENVO:00000447); feature: mesopelagic zone (ENVO:00000213) & marine oxygen minimum zone (ENVO:01000065); material: "saline water (ENVO:00002010), including plankton...
AAAGGATATTAAAAAAATTGAAATTGGAAGTTTTGATTCTATACTATGTTGTCATGTTTTAGAACATTTAGAAAATCCTTATGAGATTATTGAAGAGTTTTATAGGGTTTTGAAACCTAATGGGAGGTTGGTTATTGTATTACCTTTTTCTAATAAAAACAAACCAATTAGGAATTTTAAAAGTGATGTGGCAAAACACTTGTATAACTGGAATTTTAATAGTAGTAATGAATTATTAAATGATGTAGGGTTTAAGATCGTTTTAAATAAGTTTAGTTATGGGTATGGGTATTCTAAATTGTATAATTTGAATTTTAAATTGGCATTGTTTTTGTTACAAATCTTGGGGAAATTAAGAAATAAGAAAGAAATGATTATTGTTGTGGATAAATAATCTTTTTATTAAACTAATAAAGAGAAGGTAGCTTTATATATTTTTTGTCGGGATAGGTCTTGTGAAGGTCTATGTCTAAAAAGAATATTGTTATTTTGGTGGGAACCTATATAATCTTATTTTTAATAAAATTAAATTATTTAAATTTCCCATATTTTTGGGATGATATTTATCCTTATGTTCCCTCTGCAATATATTCTTCGGCCCATGGTTTAACCCCGTTCTTATATGGGTTAGATGCTAATCATCCTCCTGTTTTTTTCTTATTTTTAGCACTTTCTTTCTTTTTGTTTGGTGTAAGTTCAGTTGTAGCACACCTCTCAATAATAGTTCTTTCAGGGCTTGCAATCTTTTTTTCGTATCTTATTGGAAAAACTTTATTTAACGAAAAAGTGGGAATTATCTCTTCCTTATTTTTTATAACATCTCCTTTATTTCTAGCACAATCCTCTATAGCTCAAATAACGATGATGGAGACTGCAATGTTCTTAATGTCTTTTTATTTTTTGATATCTCGAAAGTATTTTCCACTCTTTATATTTTCCAGTTTACTTGTATTGACCAAGGAAATTTTCATATTTTTTCCAGTATTGGCTATGATTGTAGCCATTATGAGAAGGGGGAAGGTTGGTTTGAAAAATGCAGTTCTAATATTATCCCCATTGATAATCTTTTTATTATGGGTAATGACAAATAAATATTTATATGGATGGTTTATAGTGCCTTATGCTAGCTCAATTGTTGAAATCTCTCCATTATTTATTTTGCCGAATTTTGTTTTCATAAGCAAATATATCTTTTTTGATGATTTTAGATGGGTAATAACAACCCTTTTGATCCTAGCCCCTGCAATGTCTCCTGGAAACTTTGAATATTATAAATCCATTAGGGGGATTTCTAAAGCGATAATCTTGTTTGTTATAAACTATGGGGTTTTATTTTTTATTTCTAAATATCTATCTCAATTGTTAGTTTCTAAGTTCTTAGATTCGGGCATTTATTTTAATATTTTTAATAAATTTATACCTCTTTTTTCATTATTAATTATGGTTTTGATTCTACATAGAAAGAAACTCTTAAAATTCTGGATGAATGAAAAACAGATAATCCTTTCAAGTTTTGTGATTATTGTGATCGGGGTTTTTTCTTTATTTCCTTGGTTACCAAGATATGTCTTATTTATAATACCGATTTATCTTATACTTGTTGGAGGTGTTTTATCTAAAGCAATAAGAAGTAAATTTATTTTGTTATTTGTTATTGTTGTTTTCGTGTCTTTGTCTTTGTCTAGTTTAACTGGTGAAAGGGAAGTTATTGGTTTTTGGTTGGAAAACAATTATGAGTTTATGGACCATATAAAAGTGCGTCAAGAAGCTACAGATTATTTAGTACAAAACCATCAAGAAAAAATAATTCTGGCAAGATATCCTGAAATTTTTGATTTGTCTTACCCCTGGGCCGGGTATGTTTCTGAAGAAAAACGTTTCAAATTGGCAGGAATAGAGTATATTCCTTTTTCAACATTAAGTAAGGATGTTTTTAAGGGAGCTTTTAATATTCCTTTTAATGATAGGAGGGTTACAAGGGTTGTTAATGGGGACAATGTATATGAAATTGTTTATATAAATGGAACTAAAATAGATTGGGGGGAGATTGAGATCTTATATTATTCTTCTCAATCTCAAAATTCAGGTTTATTTTCTAGTGTAGAAGAATTAAAAACTAAAAGGGATTTGAATTTTACGCTATTAAAGAGGTTTGTTTCAAATAAAAAATATATTGAAATCTATGAAGTTAATGGTGAAAACGAAAAATAGAGGGTGTAACTCCTAGAGGTGTAATTAGGAGACTTTATCGAAACCCTTAAAAATCTCTTGTAAGAAATCTAAATATATGTCTGAAGTGGAAACTTTAATAATTGGTGCAGGACCTGCAGGAATGGCTGCAGCAATGGAATTATCCAAAGTAAATAAAAAAATTTTGATAATTGAAAAACAAAAAAGTGTGGGGGGTCTTGCTAAGACTCTTACTTTTGAAGAAGAAGGTGCGACTTTTTTTAGTGATATTGGGCCACATAGGTTTTTTTCTCAAAATAAATATCTATATGATTTTATTGAAAATTTGATTCATGACAAATGGATTAAGGTAAATCGGTTAACAAGGCAATATATCGGAGGGAAATTTTACGACTATCCCATAAATGCTGCTCAAGCTTTGAAAAATATAGGAATGAAAAAAGCATTTAGAATCTTCTTAGATTACTTATTCGCTCAGATTGTGTATAAAATTTTAAGAAAAAAAATTAAAAATTTTAAAGATTATGTAATCGCTAATTTTGGAAGAAGTCTTGCAGAATTAAATATGATTAATTATACTGAAAAGGTATGGGGTATTGAATGCTCAAAAATACATCCGGATTGGGCTAAACAAAGAATCAAAAGCTTAACTTTAATTTCAGCTTTAAAAAGTATTTTTACAAAGGGAAAGGATCCTCGGAGTATGGTAGATCAATTTTATTATCCTGAAGATGGAACACATCTAATCTATAAAACAATAGAGGAAAAAATAATCCAGAAAGGGAATGAAGTTCTAACTGAAAGCTATCCTACAAAGATTAAACATGATGGCAAGTTAATAACTGAAGTGATAATTAATACTCGAGGGAAAGAAGAATCATTTAAACCAAAATATTTGGTGGAATCGATTACAATGAAGAATTTTGTTAACTTATTAGAACCTTCTGCTCCGGATTGTGTATTAGAGGCAATTAAAACTCTAAAATATAGAAGTCAGGTTTATTTATTTATAACTTTAGATAAAGAATCCATAACAAAAGATCAATGGATTTATTTTCCTGAGAAAGAAATCCCCTTTGGTAGGGTCTCTGAAATGAAAAATTTTAGTAAAAAAATGAGTCCGGATGGGAAAACTTCTCTTTTTGTAGAATTCTTTTGTTTTGAAGGTGACAAAACATGGAATATGGACAAAGAAAGTCTTTTTGAATTAGCTTTAAACCACTTTGAAAGGTTGGGTTTCTTTACAAGGAAAGAAGTTAGAAATTATTATTTAATTAAACAAAAAAATGTTTATCCAATTTATGATTTAGATTATCAAAAAAATTTGGAATTGATTAAAGCTTATTTAAATAAATTTGAGAATCTCTTTTTTATAGGAAGGCCGGGTAGGTTCAAATATAACAATCAAGATCATTCTTTGGAAATGGGGATTTTGGCCGCGAGAAGTATTATTGACGAGAAAAAATACGATATTGAAAGCGTTGGATCTGAAATAGAATATTATGAAAAGGGTGATTTAAATGTTAGTAATAAACAAAAAGTTTCATTTAATTGGATGGTCTTAGAAGACCGAGATGAAACTTAAATTTGGAGAATGTTTTGAAGATTAGTTATACGGGGGAGAAAATGTTAATTCCATTGTATATGTTAAAGGATAAAAAACTTTTAAATAAAATGATACTTATTTTAGAAAGTGTGTTGTTTTGATAGCATCATGAATTTATTCAATTATAGGGGATTTAAGAAAATGGCAATATGGAAGGGGGGTGTTTGATAAAATGGTAAGAGTTCTTTTAATTAATCCCCCTTTATTAAAAAGTGAATTGTATGCTCGTGGTTCTGAGGAATCTGCAAGTATTTTACCACCTTTGGGCTTAGCTTATGTGGCAGCAGTACTTAAAAAAGAAGGACATGAGGTTGAAGTTATTGATGGAATAGCAGAGGATATCCGTCTTGAAGAAATTGGGAAGAGAGCAATAGCATTTGATATTATTGGGGTAGAATCTTTGACTGCTTTTGCTTTAAGAGCACATCAAACTGCTGCAGAGATCAAAAAACATTCGAAGGTTCCTGTAGTTATGGGGGGCCCTCATCCAACAGCGCTTCCATTTGAAGTTATTAATGATAAAAATGTAGATTTTGTGGTTGTAGGTGAAGGGGAATATACATTTCTGGAACTTGTTAATAATTTCAAAAGTATTGATAAAATAAAGGAAATATTGGGGTTGGTGTATGAAGATGACCAGAAGGGTGCCGTTTTTACAGGACATAGGCCATTATTAAAGAATCTTGATGAACTTCCTTATCCCGGTCTACATCTATTTCCAATGAAGAAATATAAGAATAGTGAAACAAGAAGTGCGAAGCAACCCGCACTTTCGATTATCACCTCAAGAGGGTGTACTTTTGGTTGCACTTTCTGTAATAAAAAGATTTTTGGAAGGGTTTTTAGGGCACATAGTGCAAAGAGGGTTGTTGATGAGATAGAATGGCTAATTCAAAATTTTGGTGCTAGACAGATAAGCATATGGGATGAAACATTTACCTTGAATCGGAAGAGGGTAATAGAAATCTGTAATCTGCTTATTGAAAGAAAGCTTAATATTCCTTGGGATTGTGCTACTCGTGTTGATTGTATAGATTATGAATTATTGAAAAAAATGAAAGAAGCAGGGTGTGAATCAATTTCTTATGGTATTGAATCGGGTAGTGAAAGAATTATTGAATCAATAAAAAAAGGGTTTACTAAATCCCAAGTTATAACTGCATTAAATGCTACTAGAAAGGTGGGAATTGAGATTCGAACATATTTCGTATTGGGCTTTGTTGGAGAGACAATAAAAGATATGAAGCAAACAATTAATTTTGCAAAAAAACTAAAGCCAGATTATGCAACGTTTACTTTACTTGTTCCCCACCCTCAAACAGAGGAATATGAAGAAGCCATTAAAGAGGGAACTTTTGATGACCACTATTGGAAGAAAATTGTTTTGCCAGAATATAACTTTCTTAAGAATCCTGTTTATGTTCCTAAAGGGTTAACTGCTTCACAACTTTTGAAGATTCATATGAAGGCTTATAGGAGCTTTTATTTTTCACCTTACACGATATTAAAACAGTTAACTTCAATAAGAAATAAAGATGATTTGAAGAGACTTTATAAGGGTGTTATGACAATTTTTAAAGCTCAGGTGAAATCATGAACAAAAAATTATTACTAATAAATCCTCCTTGGAGATTAAAGGAGATTTATGGGAAAAGGGTAATTGCCCATGGGATTTTTCCTCCGCATGGTATGGTTTCATTAGCAAGTTATTTGAGAGAAAAAGGAATTGACCTGGACTTAATAGATGCCGACCCATTAGGGTATTCTGTTGAAGATATAAAAAAAATTATCTTAGAAAAAAGGCCAGAGGTTGTTGGATTGACAGTTACAACATCCACTTTCAAAATAGCTTATGATATTGCAAAAGTGGCTAAAGAAACTGGGTCCAAGGTGGTATTTGGCGGGGTTCACCCTACGACTGTACCGAAAGATGTTCTGAAATATGACAATGTTGATTATATTATCTTGGGCGAGGGGGAAGAAGCTTTTTATGAGTTTATGCAAAATCTTGAAAATGAGGAAAAGATCAAAGAGATAAAAAACCTTGCTTATAAAAAAAGAGATGGGAGTGTTGTTATTAATGAGAAAAGACCTTATATTGAAGATCTTGATTCGTTACCTCTTCCGGCTTGGGATCTCCTTCCGATTAACAAATATAAACCCTATGCGGGGCAACCATCCCAAAAACTTCCTTTTATTAGTGTTTTCACAAGTAGAGGATGTCCTTTTGATTGTCTTTATTGTGAAACTAAAATAATGTGTGGGAAAAAACCAAGATTGCATTCTGCAGAAAGAGTATGTGAAGAAATAGGTATACTTTACAACAAATTTAAAGTGAGAAATATTATGTTTTTCGATGATATTTTTATTATAAATAGGGAAAGAGTGATGAAGGTATGTGATTATATTCTTGATAATAAACTTAAATTGACATGGAGTTGTTTGGGGAGAGTTAACTACGTTGACCTTGAACTATTAAAGAAAATGAAGAAGTCTGGATGTGAGATCATATCTTATGGTATTGAATCTGGTGATCAAGATGTTTTAAACTTCTATAGAAGGAATACTAGTTTGGATCAAATAAGAAAGGCAATTAAACTAACTAAAAAAGCAGGAATTGCAATTCGGGCATTTTTTATGATTGGCTCTCCTTTGCCCAAAAGAGATATCCGAAAGTCGATAAAAAAAACAATAGATTTTGCAAAAGAACTTAATACAGATAGTATGTATCTTTCAATATTGACTCCTTTTCCAGGTTCTGAAATGTACGATCTCTTTATTAAAGAAAATTTTATTGATAAAAGTGAATGGTTAGATTTTACAATGTTCAAAAAATCTATTGTTAAGGTACCTGGATTATCGCAAGAAGAATTAGCACAAATATTGAATGATGCTTATCGGGAATATTATTTGAGGCCAAAATATATATTTAAGATGCTTGGAAAATTAAGAAGTCCAAAACAGCTTTTCTTTTATTTGAAAGCATCTATCGCAGTATTTTCTTCTTAAGAAGGGAAAAAGATGGTGTTTTTTCTCTCTTTAGATTTGAAGAAGAATATTAAAAGAAAAGGTTAAAAAGCAATATTTTTGTCTTTATGAACTATGAAAACGATAGATATTATCATTCCTATTTATTATAATAATCTTAATGAGATAGAACCGAGTATAAAAAAACAAACTGAATTTTATAGAAACTACTTAAAAAACTATGAATGGAAAATTATTGTGGGTATAAACGGTTTAAATAAGAATGGAATTGTAGAAAAAGCTAAAGAACTTTCTGAAAAGTATGAAAATGTGGAGTATGATTACACTGAAGAAGTTGGAAGGGGGGCTTCACTTAACAGACTTTTTGTTAAGGGTAAATCTGATTTTGTCTGTTATATGGATGTGGATTTATCTACAAATTTAGAAGCGCTTCCTATAATGCTTAAAGAATTAGAATTGGGTAATGAGCTAGTTGTTGGTTCAAAATATATAAAAAATGCTTCTTTTAAAAGAATCCCGATTAGATATGTACTTTCAAAAATTTATAACGGGATTTTTACAAGGTTTATATTAAATGCGGATTTTAGTGATTCGCAATGTGGATTTAAAGGTATGAGGGTTGAAACTGCAAAGAAGGTAATTCCATTAATAAGAGATAAGGGTTGGTTTTGGGATACCGAATTATTATATCTTACTCAAAGGGCAGGTTATAGATTTAAAGAGATTCCTGTTAATTGGGTGGAAAAAGGAAATAGTGGTGTGAATTTATTTGGAATAGTATTAGATTTTAGTAAAAAGATTATAAGTCTAAAGTATCGAAATCTTTAAAAGAATATTCTTGTGAATTTTTTTATGAATAAGCTAGAAAGAACTTATTTTGGGAAAAATGTGCTAATTACAGGGGGGCTAGGTTTTTTAGGTACTAGCCTAAGCCATAGATTAGTTGAACTAGGGGCAGGAATTACGCTAGCAGACGCTTGTCTTCCACAATATGGGTCTAATCCTTTTAATTTGGAAGGTATAGAAGAAGGGGTTAAACTTAATGTGAATGACGTAAGGGATGAAAGTGCTATGAATCACTTGGTTAGAAATCAAGATTTTATATTTCATTTTGCTGGACAGGTTGCTCATAATGAAAGTTTAGAAAATCCTTTTTTAGATTTAGATATAAATTGTAAAGGTACGTTAACCCTATTAGAGGCTTGTAGAAAGAATAATCCTGATGCTAAACTGTTTTTTTCAGGGTCTAGGATGCAATATGGTAAAACTGAGAAGCTGCCTGTTGATGAAGGACATCCGTTGAGACCAAAAAGTCCTTATGGAGTTCATAAAGCTGCTGCAGAAGAATATTTTAGTTATTATAACCGTGAACAAGGTTTGAAAACTACCTCATTTAGAATCACTAACCCTTATGGTCCTAGAAGTCAGATGAAACATTCAAAATATGGTATGGTTAATTGGTTTATACGTCAAGCCATGGATGGAAATCCAATAAAAGTATTTGGAGAGGGTAAACAAATAAGAGATTATATCTATGTTGATGATTTAGTTGAAGCTTTTTTAATGACAGGCATTGGTGAAGAAACTGATGGGGAGATATTTAATGCGGGGAGTGGAATCCCTGTAGAATTTGTGGAAATGGCTAAGACCATTGTAGATGTAGTGGGGAATGGAACTGTCGAATATACGGAATGGCCTGCAGACTATAAGAATATAGAAACAGGTGATTTTTATGCAGATATTTCTAAAATTAGATCTATGACAGGTTGGCAGCCCAAAAATACATTAGAAGAAGGCATAAGAAAAACTTTTGAATTTTATACAAAGAATAAAAAACATTATTGGTAATATGAAAAAAATACCGAATTGGTGGTTTTCTCTACCCATTGTAATTTTAGCAATTAATCTGATAGTTAGAATTATTGATCAATCCAAATTGCTTTATATTTATCCTTTAGATTTTACTAATGACCTTAGTTCATATATGGGAAGGTTATTTTTCCTTACTAAATGTGGTTTTCATAATTTCTGCCCTTATTGGTATAATGGTTTTATTTCTTTTAAGAATTTTTCATTAGGTTGGAGCTTATTCACCCTCCCTTTGTTTTGGTTAACAGATAGTATAATTGCAGCCACATTTATTTCAATAATTTTGATGTATCTTGTAAGTTTTATTTTTCTTTATATTTTGGGTAAAACCCAAAGATTATCATTGATGGCAATTATTGCATTTTTCTTTTTCTTTTTTGGGAATGCAATTACTGTTGGAAATTTTCTAAGATTGGGTCGAACTGTTTCAATGTGGGGATTTGTTTTAGTAATTGGATTGGCAAGTTTGGTTTTATATTATAAGAATCATCCGTTGGATAAAAAATTCTCTTTATATTTTATTCCATTATATGCAATAATTTTATTTTCTCATCAACCAGAAATGCTTTTTTCACAAATTTTGGTTTTGGGTCTATTTTTAGTTAAAAAAACTAAAGAAAAAGTACAGATTGTGGCGTCTGCAATTGCTGGTTTTTTACTTGCTTCTTTTTGGGTCATTCCTTTTCTACAGGAATCATTAAAAGTTAGCATGTTTGAATGGATTGATAGAAGCATAGAATGGCCTTCTGCGGGACCATTTTTTCTTACTAATCTTGCTGGAATAATTATTCCATTAGTTTTATTTGGGAGTTTTTATTTTTACTGGAAAACCCATAATAAATCGAAAAAAGAATTATTATTTTTCGCTCCAATACTTTTAACGGGTATGTTGTCTTTATTTGGGTTAACTAAATTTCTTTACTTATTTAGAAATATCTCCCCAGACCCTTATTTGACATTTTTCATATTTATCATAATCTTTTATTTTTTAAAAACGAAGTTTGAAAATGTGAGGATGAGAAATCTTGCATTTGTTCTTGTTTCTATTGTCTGTATTGTAAGTGTGGTTATTACTCAGGTTCATACACCTCTCTTTACAGAACACGGCCCTTTAGAAAAGGAAGTTATTTCCATATTTCCTTTTGTTGAAGGAAAATACACCATGATATCTGATAAAAATGTAACTTCCTATAGTAAAGCATATTATACTTATGCGGCAGTTTATCACAATTTATCAACTGCGGGGGGTTGGTATCCACATATGGCTTCAAAAGATTATTTGGAGGAATATAATTCCATGTTCTCTTTCTATAACAAAAAAGATTGTAAAAATTTTACTGAAAAATTAAATCGTTTAA